>MDTD01120891.1_pt1 | contig 43690 bp, 37 predicted proteins | sample 811221 | NCBI WGS metagenome assembly MDTD01 (sample SAMN05326646, study PRJNA326480) | marine metagenome | isolation source: seawater | place: Pacific Ocean: South West | collected 2011 | reverse complement strand
TATTCCGGTATTTGCTTGGAAAGGAGAAACTGAAGAAGAATATGACTGGTGTCTTGACCAAACGATAAATAAAGATGGTAAGCCATGGGACGCAAATATGATTTTAGATGATGGAGGGGATTTAACTATTAAAGTTCACAAACAATACCCTGAAATGTTAGAACACATCCATGGAATTTCTGAAGAGACTACAACTGGGGTAAAGAGGCTTGAAGAGATGTTGAAAAAAGGTGAATTAAAGGTTCCCGCTATAAACGTTAATGATTCAGTCACCAAGTCGAAAAATGATAATAAATATGGTTGCCGTCATGGCCTTGATGATGCAATTAAAAGAGGCACGGATATGCTTCTTTCAGGTAAGAAAGCATTAGTCATAGGTTATGGAGATGTTGGTAAAGGTTCTGCTGATTCATTAATGCAACAAAAAATGATTGTTGATATAACAGAGGTTGATCCTATCTGTGCTATGCAAGCTTGCTTTGATGGTTTCTCTGTTGTATCAGCATATAAAGATGGTGATGTTGATGACTCTGGGGAAAATATAGATTCAGAGCTTTTGAAGAAGTATGATCTTGTAGTCACTACAACTGGAAATATTAATGTTCTTGATAAATATATGCTGAATGCCCTGCGTTCTGGTTGTGTCATATGCAATATTGGGCATTTCGATAATGAAATTGATGTTGAATATTTAAGAACCTACGAATGGTATGAAGTAAAAACAGGAGTTCATAAAATAATTAGATCTGAAGATGATTACTTAATTTTATTGGGTGAGGGAAGGTTAGTGAATTTGGCATTGGCAACTGGTCATCCAAGCAGAGTGATGGATGGATCATTTTGTAATCAAGTTTTAGCACAAATTGAATTATATAAAGATAAATTTGCCTTCAAAGATTCTGTTGATAAGGAAGTTTATGTAAAAGTTTTACCAAAAACACTCGATGAAGAGATTGCCTCACTGATGGTTTTAGGATTTGGTGGAGTTCTAACAAAGCTTACCTCAGATCAAAAAAAATACATTTCAAAAAATGATTCTGAACCTTTCAAGAATACTAATTACAAATACTAAATAAATAATTAAGAAAAATTTAGAAAATTAAAAAAAGATTTTAGGCTTTCTAAATCTTTACTTCTTTTGTATATGAAATTCTTATTTTTATTAATTAACAAGGCATTTATTCTTAAATAGTTCTCTTTTAGAACTTCTAAATTTGGTAAAGTAAAATTAGTCGAAATTATTTTAATTAGTGACTGTTCATCTGAAATCTGTTTAAATAATTCTTTATTTCCATAACTCCATTCAGGAAAAATAATGATATCAACCTCTGATAATTTTCTATAAAACTGATGTTCTTCCAAGACAAATAAAAATCTTTCGGAGTCTTTTTTTTCTAAACTTAAGGGCTTGTTGCCAGAAAATTTTAAAGAATTATTTACTTTTTTTGAAAGTTTAATCAATGGATAAGAAGGGTGAATAAAAGCTTTGTCATTAACTTTTTCAAAAATTGCTACATCTTCTGTAATAATTTTTCCTCCCTTTTTTATAATGCTTGCTGCCAAGGAAGATTTCCCTGCCTTTGAAAGACCTGGAAATAAGATTGTCTTCCCTTTGTACCTCACTGCACTTGCATGTATGGGCAAGAAACCTTTCTGTGCAAATATACAAGCAAAAGGAAAATTAAGAAGAGTTTGTATAAAATTTGTATCTAATTCATCAAAAGGACTAGCAATAATTTTTTTTCCTTCAATGAAGGAAAAATACCCTATATCTTTTCTATAATAAAAACCGTTTTCATTTTTGAGTTCGAATTGATTATCCAGCAATTCTTCGTTTACTTTGAAATTTTTATTAAATTCAACGGTTATAGAAGCATCTTTAATAGAAGCTGAATGATCGAATCCTAAATGATCTAAATTTAATGGTATTTCTACTGAGTGATTATATATTGTGTATTGCACACACTCAGGATGGATCTAAAACTGAGAATTGACTGTCGCCAGCTCCTTGAACATTAACGTTCTTTACTAGCTCACTGGCATTACCAAGTTTTTTCACTTCTGGCTCTATCCACTCTATGGCTGTATTCTCTTTTTGCATATTTAAATTTTTAATATTAAGTATATATAATGCACGCATTAAGGGATTTTGTCCATAAGAAAAAAATTAATTTTGCTAAAATTGAGAATTTAAAAAAATGTTTAAATTTAAAAAAATTTGTAAATTTATAATCTCTCTCTCAGATAGTTGGTTATTCATTTTCCAAGATAATAAAATCTCATTCAGTCTTCCTGTATCTAATATATTTAAAAGTTTAGGATTAATATTCGATAACTCATGTTCAACTAATTTCATATCTTTTTTAGAAAAATTGGCTTCTAACCCTTTAGCAAGGTTTGATTTATGTGGTCTGAAGCTATGATTTTTTGGAAGAAATTCACTCAAATATTGTCGCAATATATAGCGTGTATACCCAAATTTAAATTTAAATTTATATGGCATGTTTAGGCAATAATTTATTAAATTTCTATCGTAAAAAGGACTTACTGGTTCAATTCCTATTTCTTTAAAAATTTTAAATCTATTTTCAAATGCTATATAGTGCAAATCGTTTAATAGCTTTGATTTATGAGAATCTAAAATATTTTTTGTTGGTGTTTTTCTTACTGCATTGTAATGAGAATCTATTAATAATGAAGTATTTACATCATTTGGCTTGTAATTAATTAATTTCTTTAAACAGTTCTTGAAGAAAAAAATAAACATTTTTATCTTATTTTTATTGTGTACTTCAGAATAGGAAGTTATTGATGTATAAAATTTAAAAATATCAAATCTTTTAAAATGGCTATAAATACTTTCATAGCCGTGAGATACAACATTGTCACCATCATTACCATCAAAAATTGCATCTAAATTCTCATGCTTAAGATTTTTACAAATTGATTCAAAAAAATATAAATTTGGGATGAGCATTGGCTCATTAAAAATATTTATGTAATTCTTAATAGCTTCCATTACGCTTATATTTTTTAGTTCAATATTTTTATGTCTATAATTTGTGAATCTTGAAACATTCTTTTGATAATCAGTCTCGTCAGTTCTGGTATTTTTATTCAGATGAGAAAAATTTGCTGAAATAGTTTTTACCTCTTTTTTAGAAGTATTTTTTAATGCAACAGCAATAGATGATGAATCAAGACCGCCACTTAACATTAATCCTATTCTTTTGAATCTAATTTCTCTTTTCTTTACTGCTTTTTCTAATAAATTGGAAAACCTTTCTTTTGTATATATTTCGTTAGGCAATTTTTTTAATTCGAAAATACTAAATTTATTTTTTGTAAAATTCGTGCGATTTAATTTATAAATATGTCCAGGAAGTAGCTTTTTAATTTCGTTATAATAAGTGCTCTCATCATTGAAGAATTGCCAACTTAAAAACTCCTTAATTTTTTGCATATTTGCAGTCAATTTCATTGGAAGAATTTTTTTTAAATTTTTCAAATCATTTGAAAATATAAAACCTGAACCTTTTTTATGAAAATAGGATGGTCTTGACCCCCAATAATCTCTAATAACCTTTAATTCACAATCCTTCTTATTGAAAAAATAAATATTGAAAGAGCCATCAAGCATTTTTATAATTTCAGATTTTTTTTGCAAACTACTAATGAGTATTTCTTGAAATTTTGATGATTTATTACTGAAGTAATTTTTTTCAATTTCATCCTTATTCAAAAAATATCCATCAATGATCAATATGTAATTTTTTTCATCATAAATAGTAAAATTTTTATTGCCTGACTCTTTTTCAACTGAAAAATCTAATTTCTTACAATCTTTGTTTAATTCGATTATGTAACTACTCATAAGAATGTATTACCTTAAATTGATTAATATCTGGCAAAATATTTAGAATTTTCTTTCCTTCAAATTCAATCCAAGCGTGCGATTCAAAATTTTTATCTTGATTCTTTATGCCTATGCAACACTTGTATTGATCTGAGTTTCTTACAAGCCTTTTAAAAGTTAAACACCGTATTAAGCATGTGGATTTTGGAAAATTACTAAAATTTTTATCAAGAATTTGTATAAGACTTTTTCTATTTATTCGTATACCAAATATTTTTTTTTTGGAAATAAGAATACATAAATTTAAGTTGAAAATTTTTAGAAAAATTCTAAAAAAAAATAAATGGGTTAAAACAATTAAGACCTTTATAAGATTATTTATTTTTTTCAATTTCTATTTCTCTGATTAAACCTAGCAACTCTAGCTCTTTTAACAAAGAACCTACATGTGTAGTTATTAAATTTGACGCAGTATAGTTTTTATTCACTTCGTCTAAAATTACTTTTAGATTATTTTTACCTTCAATTAGCTGGCTCCAAATGTAAGATGAAGAGCTATTTAACTCATAATACTCACCATCATTTGTATTTAAAATGAAGAAGCAGCCATCTATCTGTTCGTATGATATGCCTTCTCTAATTTCAAATATTCTTATTGTCTCAATACTTTCCTGATGATCCATCTCTCTTAACCTTATTTATCGCGATTCTAAACACTACTATTGAAAATAACATAATTAAAATGGCAATAAAAATTGAATATACAGCATTAGTTTCTAAATTTATTTTATTTGAAAAAATTATCATTCTTATTATTTCAAGAGAGTGTGTTGATGGAATAACTTCGGATAATTTTATTATGCTTTCTGGTAAAACTGATACCGGATAAATTATGCCTGAAAGCAAAGTCACAATAATATTAGTGAAGTAATTTACAGGATCCGCTTGTTTATAAACCAGAACAAAAGAGCAAGATAGAAATGCAATTCCAATAAAAAATAAAGATGAAATAAACAATATAAAGCTTATTAGAATATATTTATTAAACGACAGCTCAAAACTTGTAAAAAAAGCAGCAAAAAAGATATAAATTAAGAATTTTAAATTTCCTTTTATATATGGATACAAAAGCATAGATAAAAAAACATAAAAAATATTCCTGTTTGAATTTACTATGTTATCAATGTATCCGAAAGCTTGAGCATTCCTTATTGCTAAGGAAGAAGATCTTATAAAGAAGGAAATATGGTCCAAAAAAGCAATACCAATAATTGAAAATAAAAAATAATTATTTTCATAATTTTGTAAATATGGAGAATTTGATAGTTCAAATGTTTTTGATAAAAAAAAGAAAGTCACCAATGTAAGAATCATTCCTGCAAATTGACCAAAAAAAGTAATTTTATAACTTATGTCCCAAAGAAAATCTTTCTTTATTTGATTGAAAATAAATGAATTTTTCATTTCAACAAAATTTCCTCATAATCTATTGATTTAAAAATATCTTTTTCATGCGAGCAGAAAATTACTATACCTTCATCATTATTTATCTTTTTCCTAATATATTCTTGTATTAATGATTTATAGTTTTTATCTAAGAATGAAAATGATTCATCAAATAATATTACTTTTGGTGAATAAGACAGACCTCTTATAATACTAATCGCTTGCATTTGTCCTTGGGATAGATCTGAAAAAACCTTATTTTTAACTTTTGATAATTCAAAGAAATCAAGAAGATCAATTATTAGTTCATTTTTATAATTCAGATTATTCAAAGATAAAAAATAAACTAAATTATCTATTACTTGCAGCCTGTGAAAAAAAGATCTTGGATTGTTATCAATATATGAAATATTTTCTAGTTCTTTATCTGTGAATTGAATTGTGCCAGAGTCTGGAAGATAAATGTTTTTAATAATCTTGAACAAGGTGGTTTTCCCACTACCATTTCTACCTGAAATTCTATAGAAGTTTTTATTCTTAAAAGAAAAATTGAAAGACCTAAGCACTTCTTTTGAATTAAATTTTTTATCAATATTTGTAAGTATTATTTCTGAATTCATTTAATTCTTTTTCTTCTGCATTTAGTTTAGTCTAATATGATACTTCAATGATTTTTTATAAGTACTCAAATTATGCTTGAACTTATCATTAATTTTCTAATTCAAAAAAAAATAGATTTTGCCACACTTCTTCCTAAGGAAAGAGATGCTGTAATTAAAAATTCAAAAGATTATCTGTTAATTGGTTATGTTATGGAAGTATTTAATTTTAGTGATCAAAAAGTGCTTAATACTATGAGGAATCTCAAAAAAAACTTTCTTTTAAAGAATATGTTAATGCATAGTGATTTAGATAAAGTTACTAAAGGCCTCAGAGAAGCAAATATAGATTTTTGTATTTTAAAAGGTGCCGCTATAGATAAAACTAAAGCATATAAAAGAGGAATAAGATTTTATAGAGATATTGATATACTTGTGGCTCCAAAGGATCTTGAAAAATCATTCTTGGTTTTGCAAAAACTGGGTTATCAATATCTTAATAAACTTTGCAAAAATAGTTGTAGAGTTCTTGGTAATATGCACCATCTTCCAGTCATGTCTAATCAAAATAAAACTTTTATTGAATTGCATCACAGAGTTACTATGCAAAAATTTTATAGCGAGTGTCCTTTATCTAATGACATACTCGAAACCAAAATCGAAAGTGGTAATTTTTTTATACCTTGCCCAGAAGCTATGTTGGCCCATTTTACATACCATGGATTAATTCATAATACTAAAACTATTGGACCCACTTTTTTATTTGATATTCATCAAATTTTAAATAACTGTAATATAAATTATGGCTTGCTAGAAAAGTTTATTGAGAAACTTCAATTGAAAAATGAAATGACTCAGATAGAGTCTTTTTTTGATGAATTGAAAAATCCACTGGACAAAAATGAAATAAATAATGAATTAGATAAGATTAAATTAAATTTAGATATAAGATCAGATGACAAGAAAATAAATTTTTTAAATTTAAGGAAATTATTAAATGTTGCTAACATGAATTTTTTTCATGAAAAAATAGGGTTTACAGAGTGCAAATATCAGGTATCAAAATCTAAAGCAATCTTTCCAATTTATTACATCCTTGAGTTGCTGGAAACATTTAGGAGAAATATAAGGTTTCACTAAATTATTATAAAATACACTTAAGGCTGAGTGGCAGAGTGGTTATGCAGCGGACTGCAACTCCGTTAACATCGGTTCGATTCCGTTCTCAGCCTCCAGTCATATGAAAATTTTAATCACAGGTGCGGCAGGTTTTATTGGATTTCATCTATGTAAAAAGCTTTTAAGTCTTGGCTACAATGTTACTGGAATAGATAATTTAAATAACTATTATGATAAAAATTTAAAAAAACTTAGACTCGATAATCTACACTCTAAAAATTTTAAATTCCATAATTTAGATATTAATTCAATAAACAAAGTTAATGCAGAATATAATTTAGTTATTAACCTTGCAGCTCAGGCAGGTGTCAGAGTCAAAAAAAATGAGATAGCAAATTATAAGCATTCTAATAGAAATGGTTTTGAAAAAGTTTGCCAATATTGTTTAAAAAATTCGATTACTAAATTAATTTATGCATCTAGTAGTGCTGTTTATGATGATTCTAGTAAAAAAGCATTTTCAGAAGATAAAACACCGTTAAAGCCTAAATCCATATATGGAGAGAGCAAGCTATTTAATGAAAGATTTGCACAACAATTTAATGATGAATTAAGTACTATTGGGTTAAGATTTTTCTCAGTATATGGCCCTTTTGGCAGACCTGATATGGCATACTTTTCATTTACAAATTCAATTAAGAATGGCCAAGAAATACATCTTTTCAATAGAGGTATGATGGCAAGAGATATGACCTATATAGATGATGCAATTGATGGAATTCTAAAATCTATCGATTTCATAATTGATAAAGATCATGAAAATAAAAATGAAATCTTTAATATTGGAAAAGGCAGCCCGATTCTCACTTCAAAAATCCTTGAAACTATTGAAGAAAAGTTGAATAAAAAAGCATTTATAAGAAATATTGAAGTTTTTAATGAATCTTCTTATACACATGCTGATCTTGAGAAATCAAAAGAAGTTTTAAGATATAATCCTAAAACATCTTTTGATGATGGAATTATAGAATTTTTGGAATGGCATAAATATTATGAAAAATAAAAAAATTAAAATTGGTATTGTGGGTCATGGATTTGTTGGCAAAGCTACAGATTGGGGATTTTCAAAAAATGTAGAAAAATTTATAGTTGATCCTCTTTATGACACAAATATAAATGATCTTTCAAATTTTGAACCTGAATTGATCTTTATTTGTGTACCTACTCCAATGAGTAATGACGGAAGCCTAAACTCAAAAATATTAGAGTCAGTTGTTAAAGAAGCTACAAAAAAATGTCCTGATAGCATTCTTGTCATCAAAAGTACTGTTTTGCCCTCAGTCCTAGAACAATTAAAAGCCATTAATAAAACTATTATCTACAATCCAGAATTTTTAAGAGAAAAGCATGCTAATGAAGATTTCTTAAATTCAAAAATGATTATTTTGGGTGGAGACAGAGATTCAGCAAAAAAAGTATCTAAATACTATTTAAATCATTCAAAATGCATAACTAAGGAACATGTTTTTTTAGATATATCCTCAGCGTCTCTAATTAAATACACAATCAATACTTTTCTAGCTTCCAAAGTAGTTTTCTTTAATGAGATCTACCAAATCTTTAATAATTTAGATTCAAATGATACTTGGGAGTCAGTAATAACCACACTAGCTCTGGATAATAGAATAGGTGATAGCCACATGAATGTACCAGGCCATGATGGAAAATATGGTTTTGGTGGTGCTTGTTTTCCAAAAGATAGTATGGCATTAATTAAATACTGTGAGCATATTAACGTAGAACTATCTGTATTAAAAAAAGCCATTAAAACAAACAACAAGATTAGAAAAAAATATGAGGGCCTGGATGAAAGAGAAAAAGAACAAAATGTATCTTTTGATAATAATATGTAATCTCAATTTATCCCTTGTTCCATTTCATAGATATAAAAGAGAATATATGTTTTAATTCCGTACATTAAGGATACTGAGAATAATGTTAAATTTTGCCTTAGTTGGCTGTGGAAAAATTGCCAAACGACATTCAAACCTACTAGGGAAGAATCAAATTGAAGGTGCAAACCTTGTTGCCGTGTGTGACATTAACGAAAAAAGTGCTGCATCAATAGCGAGCGAGTTTTCTATTCCATATTTTCTAGATATGCATGAAATGATGAAATCAAAAAAAATCAATATTGATGTTGTAGTAGTTTTAACGGCCAGTGGCAACCATGCTAATGACGTGATAGCTTTGGCGAAATATGGAAAAGATATAATTGTTGAAAAACCGATGGCCTTGAGTTTATCTGACGCAGACAAAATGATTCAAGAGTGCGAAAAAGCAAAAGTAAAATTATTTGTTGTAAAGCAAAATCGATTCAATATTCCAATAATTAAGTTAAGAAAAGCAATTGAATCTGGTAGATTTGGAAAATTAATTCTCGGTACTGTGAGAATTAGATGGTGCAGAGAACAAGAATATTATGATCAGAATCCATGGCGTGGAACTTGGTCGATGGATGGCGGTGTGTTAACGAATCAAGCAAGCCACCATATTGACTTATTAGAGTGGATGTTTGGAGAGGTTGAAAGTGTTTTTGCTTATAGTTCAACAGCATTGGCAAAAATACAGGCAGAAGATACAGCTGTAGTCAGTCTTAAGTTCAAAAATGGTGCATTGGGAATCATAGAGGCAACCACAGCAACAAGGCCAACTGACCTTGAAGGATCACTCTCTATACTTGGTGAAAAAGGATCTGTTGTAATAGGAGGGTTTGCAGCGAATAAAATGGAAACTTGGAATTTTTCAGAAAAATTGCAGGAGGATCATCAGATGCTTGAGAAATTTTCAACCAACCCTCCAAATAATTATGGATATGGGCATAAAGCTTACTATGAAGACGTGGTTGATTGCATTAGCAACAACAGAAACCAATTAATAGATGGTTATGAAGGAAGGAAAAGTATTGAACTAATAAATGCAATATATGAATCAATAGAAACTGGGTTGGAGTTCAAAATTGGATCTCAACTGAAATACTCAAAATTAGGAGTTGATGTATGAAAAAACCTCACTTCAAAGAATCTGGCATAGTAAATGTCGATTTCAAAGAAGAAGTAACGATAGTTAAGCCAGTAAATTTATATGGTTGCAAGTTAGGAAAGAAAGTTTTTATTGGTCCCTTTGTTGAAGTACAAAGTGGAGTCATTATTGGAGAAAGAACAAAAATTCAATCTCATTCCTTTATTTGTGAATTGGTTACTATCGGAAATGATTGTTTTATTGGACATGGAACCATGTTTATTAATGACTTATTCTCAAATGGAGGCCCTGCTAACGGTAAAAAAGATTTATGGAAAGAGACTACTATAGGAAATAACGTTTCAATAGGAAGTAATTCAACTATCCTGCCAGTAGAAATTTGCGATAATGTTGTTATTGGTGCTGGCTCAGTTGTTACTAAGAACATAAATATACCAGGAATTTATGCAGGAAATCCTGCAAAATTAATTAGGAAAATTTAAAACATGAAAGTTCCATTCGTAGATTTAAAAGCCCAATATCAAAGCATAAAAAATGACATTGATAAAGTTATTGGTAATGTCATTGATAAATCTTTATTTGTTAGAGGTCCTTACGTAGAAAAATTTGAAGAAATGTTTTCCAAAATGATGAAGTCAAAATATTGTATATCATGCGCTAACGGAACTGATGCACTTTATATTGCAATGAAGTCTCTAGATTTAAAGGAAAATGATGAAGTTATAGCACCAGCTCACTCTTGGATTTCTACAACAGAAACAATAACTCAAGCTGGAGGAAAGGTTGTGTTTTGTGATACAGATCTTGATAGCTTTAATATAAATGTTGATGAAATAGAATCAAAAATCACAAAAAATACTGTAGGAATTATTCCTGTACATCTTTATGGTCAGCCAGCTGATATGGGCCCCATAATGAAGCTAGCAAAAAAGCATAATCTCTGGGTACTTGAGGACTGTGCTCAAGCACATCTTGCGAAATATAAAACTAAACAAGTTGGTACCTTTGGTGACGTTGCTACATTTTCATTCTATCCTGGAAAAAATTTAGGTGCTATGGGGGACGCAGGAGCAATAATCACAAATAATAAAAAATTAGCCAAAAAAATGGCATCTTTTGCTAGACATGGCGGCTTAAAAAAAGGTGATCACCAAATTGAAGGAATAAATAGCAGAATGGATGGTCTGCAAGCAGCAGTGTTGACAAAAAAAATTCCACACTTAAAAAAATGGACAAAAGCGAGACAAAAAATTGCAAGCAAATATCATGCACTCCTAAAAGATATTCCTGAAGTAGAGACCCCTAAAGTTTCAAAGGGTTTTGAACATGTTTGGCATTTATATGTAATTAAACATGAGCATAGAAATGAACTAGCAAAATATTTAAATTCAAAAAATATTTCAACAGTAATTAACTATCCAGTTGCCTTACCATTTTTACCTGCTTATAAAAGACTTAATCATAAAAAAAGTGATTTTCCCAATGCGTTTTCAAATCAATCTAAAATTCTTTCTATACCTATTTTCCCTGAGTTAACAGATACACAAATAAAATATATTGTTGATTCAATTAGAGATTTTAATAACAAAAAAATCTAGAATATTTATCTTAGTAAATAATTGTTTTAAAAATATATAAAACTTGTATTGAAAATAATTGCCCAGGTGGTGAAATTGGTAGACACAAGGGACTTAAAATCCCTCGAAGGAAACTTCGTGCCGGTTCAAGTCCGGCCCTGGGCACCATAATTAATGTTATGTAACAATTTTCTACATAAATTAATATATAATTTTTGACTATGAAAGTAGGAATTCTAGGTCTTGGGTATGTTGGCCTCCCATTAATAAGCGCTTTTTGCAAGGAAGGGATTTCTTGTATTGGTTTTGATATAGATGAAGAAAGAGTTAAGTTAATTAGTGAGGCAAAAAGTTTTTTAGATGATCCTTCAAGCTCTGACCTTAAATCATTTATAAAAGATGGCAAATTAGAAGTAACAACTGATTTTTCACGTATTAAAGAAGTAGACCATGTGGCAATTTGTGTTCCAACACCTATTGATGAGCACCGTAAGCCTGACCTAAATTATGTTGTAAATAGTGTTAAGTCAATATCCAAACATCTATCAAAAGGAACATTAATATCCTTAGAAAGCACAACATATCCTGGAACAACTAGAGAAATTTTAAAACCAATAATTGAAAATGAAAATTTTGAAATTGGTAAAGATATCTTTTTGGCTTTTTCTCCAGAAAGGGAAGATCCAGGTAATAAAGAATTTAATTTATCTAATACCCCTAAAGTTGTTTCTGGTCTCACTAATGCTTGTTGTGAAAAAGCCGAAAAATTTTACGGTAAAATCTGTAAAAATATCGTAAAAGTAAGCTCACTGGAAGTGGCCGAAACAACAAAACTTTTAGAGAATATTCAAAGATCAGTAAATATCGGTCTAATGAATGAAATGAAGATTTTTGCTGAAGAAATGGATATAAATTTATTTGAAGTTATTGATGCTGCATCAACAAAACCATTTGGCTTCAGTAAATACTATCCTGGGCCAGGTGTTGGAGGTCATTGCATTCCTATTGATCCATTTTATCTTACATACAAAGCAAAAGAGCTTAATGTTGACACACGATTTATTGAATTAGCTGGCGAGATAAACAGATCTATGCCTAATTTTGTAGTTAAGAATATTTCAAATACTTTAAATGCCAATAAATTATCAATAAGCTGCTCAAAAATTTTGTGTTTAGGCCTTTCATACAAAAAAAATGTTGCTGATACCAGAGAAAGTCCACCCATTGAAATTTTTGATATGCTTAAAAATAAAGGTGGTGCAATCGATTTTTCTGATCCTCATTTAGAAAGATTCCCCCCAACAAAAAAATACAAATATACCGATAAGTCTATAAGTATTTGTGAAGAAAACCTCAAGAATTATGATTTGGTAGTAATTTTGACTGATCATGATGATTTTGATTACGATTTAATTTTAAATTGTTCAAAGAAAATTATAGATACAAGAGGTAGATACCATTCTATGGGTATTGAATCTGAAAAAATAATTGTCTCATGAAAAAAAATGTATGTGTTCTAGGATCAGGTTACTGGGGACAGAACCTTATAAGAAACTATTACGAATTAGGAGCATTAAAGTACATTTATGACAGTGATGCCAATCTCAACAAAAGTTTTAATAAGAAATATAACCTTGAAACAAAAAAATTAGATGAAATTCTTATAGATAGCGATATTGAAGGTGTAGTAATTTCAACCCCAGCAGAGACACATTATGAGATTTGTAAATTATGCTTTAAACACAATAAGCATGTTTTTGTTGAGAAGCCTATTACGTTAAACATAGCTGAGGCTGAAGACTTAATCTCTCTTTCAAAAGAAAAAAACAAAACACTTATGGTTGGTCACTTATTACAATATCATAGCCATTTCATAAAATTTAAAGAATTAATATCTCAGAAAAATGAAAGTCCAAAAAGAATAGTGAGTATTAGAAAGAGTTTAGGAAAAATTAGAGATAATGAAAATGTATTATGGTCTTTTGCTCCTCATGATTTATCTATGATAAATAGTTTAGTTAGAGGAGAGATTAAAAACCTGAAAAAAATTACAAGAAGTTACTTCAATAATAACCATGATTCATTTTCTGTAAGTTTTCAAAAGGGATCAAAAGAAACAATAATCGATCTTGAGGTTGATTGGACAGAAATTGAGAAAATTCAAAGAATATCAGCATATTTTTCTGATGAAATAATTGTTTTTGAGGATTCCCAGATAGACTCTTCTAAAAAACTTTATAAACTAAATATTCCTTTTACTAAGAATCAACTTATGTCGAAAAATACTTCTGAAAAAAATTTTATAGATGTAGAGTCTAACAATCCTTTATATTCTGAATGCAAACATTTTTTAGATTGTATTAGATATTCCAATAAGCCAGTTACAGATGGTGAGGAAGCTTTGGAAGTTTTAAAAGATCTTATAACATTGGATGAATCTTAGTATGAAAAAAATCAACTTTATAGATTTAAAAAAACAATATCAAAATAATAAAAAAGCTATTGATGATGCTATTTCTGAAGTAGTTGAAAATTCAAATTTTATACTAGGTAAGCAAGTGAATGATTTTGAAGAAATTTCTTCCAAATATACTGGATCAAAATGTGTAGGGGTTGCAAATGGCACTGATGCTCTTTTTATAGCACTAAAATCACTCGGTATTGGGCCTGGTGATGAAGTTATAACACCTTCTTTTACATGGGTTTCAACCGTAGAAACTATAAAAATGACGGGAGCAAAGCCTAAATATATAGATATAAAATACAATGACTTTAATATCAATGAACAAGATGTTTCTCGTTTAATATCAGAAAAAACAAAAGCTGTAATGAGTGTGTCTATTTTTGGAAGATGCCCTAATTTAAAAAAATTAAAACAGATTTGCGAAAAGCAGGGTTTATTTTTAATTGAGGATGCTGCTCAAAGTTATGGAGCTAAAAGCAATGGAGCTCTATCATGTTCAATTGCTGACATATCAACTACTTCTTTTTTTCCAGCAAAACCTCTTGGTTGTTATGGTGATGGTGGAGCAATTTACTCACAAAATGAAAAAATATTTGAAGAAGCTAGTCTTATTGCAAGACATGGTCAAAGTGGTAGATATAACTATTTAAGAATTGGTGTTAATAGTAGGTTAGATACAATCCAAGCAGCAATCTTAATTCAAAAACATAAAATTTTTGAGGAAGAAATTAAGATGAGAAATAATGTTGCAAGTTTATATAATAAATACTTCGAAAATTTTGATTTAATTACTGTTCCTGAAATACCAAATGAAACTAATAGATCTGTTTGGGCTCAATATACAATTCTATTGGATAAAGAATTAATTGATAAAAGAGAATTAATTATGAATAAAATGAGCTTGAAAGGTTTCCCAACCGCACTCTATTACCCTGTTTTACTACACAAAACAAAGGTATACCAAGAAAATATAAAATTAGATGTTTCAGAAGACATTTGTCATAGGGTTCTAAGTTTGCCAATGCATCCTTATCTTGAGTCAAAGGAAATTGAAGAAATTTCTCATGAACTAAAAAACATAATAACCAACATTTAATTATTCCATGGGTATTAATTTTCTAAGAAGAGTTTTAAAAATAGCTGGAATATCAAATTCTAAATTCTTACTAATTACAATACTTTTGGCATCTGTTAGTATTTTAGATGTTACTGCTATAGGTTTAGTTCCTCTTATTCTTTACTCTTATAATGATCCCTCTAAACTACCTAATTTTATGGAGGGAAATTTATATTTTAGCTTCGAATATCTATTAATTTATTTAATCGTTGCTTTTGTGATGAAATTTGTGTTCATCGTGATATCGAATGGATATGTAGTAAGGGTTGGTGTGCAAAAACATAAAGAAATTATGGTATCCCTTTTAGATAGATATCAAAAATATAATTATGTTGATTTTTCTAAATCAGATCCCAACAGTTTAATAAATACACTAATAAATGTGCTTCAAATTTTTATTGATAAAGCACTTTATCCATACTTAAAAATCATTCCTGACATAATAATTTTACTATCTATATTTGGTGTAATTCTGTACATAAATGTTTTTATACCACTTTCAATTATTTTAATTTTTGCAGTTATGGGATGTATTTTTTTCCTTACAACAGGCTCCTTGATAAAAAAATGGGGAGCAGAGCAAATAGATGCATTGACATCAATGTATGAAGTAAGCAGAAAATCTATAGAAGGTTTTGAGGAGATAAAAGCATCCAATACAGGAAATTTCTTTGTAAATAAACTTGAAATTCATGCCGAAAAATATAAAGAAGCATCTGCTAAACATCAAATACTTTCAATGATACCAAAACAGCTTATGGAAACAGGTTTTGTTGTCATTTTTGTAATTGGTATGTTTATTGCACAAATATATGGAATAAGTTTTGATGAAATTGTACCAATTGCAGGTGCTATAGCTGTCGCATCAATAAGAATGTTGCCAATTGTTATTAATCTAATGAATTCTGTCAGTTTAATAAGATTTGCAACTTTTTCAGTTGATATTCTTGAAAAAGAACTGATTATTTCTGAAGAATTTTCAAACCCACCCAAATATATTAATGAATTTGATTCTATCGAGTTAAAAGCTATTAGTTTTAGATATGGAGACAAGGCTTTAATTAAAGATTTAGATTTAAAGCTGAAAAAAAATCAAGTAACAGCTATTGTTGGGCCTTCTGGTTCAGGTAAATCTACCTTGCTAAGAATAATATTGGGTTTAATTAAACAAGACGATGGAGAAGTATTGATTGACAATGTTAATCGAAAATCAAATTACATATTAAGTTCAAGCTTGCTTTCACAAAATAATTTTATTTTAAATGGATCAATATTAGATAACATTACCTATAGTGAATCAGGAAATAATTTAATTTCTACAAGAGTTTTCAACTCCTTAAAAATGGCAGGTTTAGATGAATTTGTAAATCAGCTGGAAAATAAAGAGAATACAATTGTAGGTGATAAGGGGATAACTTTATCTGGTGGTCAATCACAAAGATTAGCATTAGCAAGGATGTTTAATTCTAGTAAGCAATTAATTGTTTTTGACGAACCAACTTCGTCTCTTGATGCTGAAAATTCAAAAATAGTTTCTGATTCTTTAAATAAAATTAAAAAAGATAAAATAATTATCGTTGTAACGCATGATGAGAGCTTGGCAAATGTTTGCGATGAAAAAATACTGCTATGAAAACAGTAATAATTATTCATCAGTACTTTATGAAGCCTGATCAGGCAGGCGCTCATAGAATTTATTCACATGCCTTAAACCTTTCAAAAAAAGGTTTAAATGTGGTTGTGATATCAACTGATTCTTATGGAAATCAAAAAGAATTTTGGACAAGAGAAGTTATAAACGAAAATTTAGTAGTTCATAGATTAAAAAATAGTGGATATTTTCATGGAAAAAAAGCTTCCAATAATCAGAGATTTTCCTCCTTTTTAAGATTTTCTTTTTTCTCATTCTTGAAAGTTTTTTTTATGAAGAAAGATTTAATTTATGCAACTAGCACTCCACTTACTGTAGCTATTCCCGCGCTCCTGTTAAAACTTTTTTTAGGAAAAAAGTATTTATTTGAAGTGAGGGATTTATGGCCAGAAGTTCCTATTCAACTAGGATATTTAAAAAATAGATTTCTGATTTTTTTATCCTATTCACTAGAATATTTAGCATACTATTTTTCGTCAGCTGTAATTGTAGTATCTCCAGGCATGGAGACTGATATTAGATTAAAGGGATTTAAAAATAAAAAAATATTTACTGTTGAAAATGGATGTGATGATTTTTTTCACGGCAACCAAAGCAAAAATCAAAATTATTTTGGAATAAAAAATATTAATAATAAAAAAGTTATTTTATATGCTGGATCTTTAACAGCAGCATACGGCATAAGTTACCTTTTAGACCTTGCAAAAAAAATGTATGAAATTTCAAATGATGTCATATTCTTAATTGCTGGAAGAGGTGATATGGAAGAAGAAATGATTACACAAGCAAAATCTCTTGATATTCTTGATAAAAATTTCTTTTATTTAGGGGCTGTGCCTAAGAAGGATATACCTAAATTATATGGCTTAGCAAAAATATCAATGTGCATAATACGTAATGACAAACCTGAAATAATGAAACATGCAGTCAATAACAAATTTTTTGATTCAATTGCAAGTGGGACCCCAATATGTACAAACTTTGATAGTTACCAAACTAGTATTTCGATTGATAACAATTTTTGTATCTACGTTAAAGATTTGCATATTAGAGATGCTGCGTTAAAAGTATTAGAATATTTGAATAACGAGGATTGGTATAATAATGCATCAAGGAATGCAATGTTAATTGCAGCTGAGAAATTTAATAGAAATAAACAATCTGAAAAAATTTTTGAAATAATAAATGGAACATAAAGAAGATACTGATTTAATTGATATTAAAGCTTTAATATCTCTAATGTGGAATAGAAAATATCTTATTTCATCTTTAACAATTTTTGGTGCTGTTTTTTCAATTTTTTTTGCTTTAGCACAAAATAACATCTATCAGAGTACGGCAGTACTTAAACCTTCACAGTCTTATTTATTGCAAGGAGGTAACGGATTAAACTCTCTTATTTCTCAGTCTCCAATAAATCTATTGACTGGCTCTTCAGAAGTTGATGATAAAATTAGTTTTTCATTAGAAAAAATGCGAAATCTAGATTTCTTTAAAAATCTATATGAAAAAGAAAATTTTTTAATTGATCTTTATGCACCAGAAAAATGGGATTCAAAATCTGGTGAGATAATATATAACGACAAGATATATGACTTTGAAAATAAAAATTGGATTAGAAAAGTAAGCAATGGCCCTTCAAAACCAAGTATGCAAGAGGCACATAGGACATTTAATAAATCTAATTTTTTCTTGTCTTATGATGAAAAAAAGAATTTCATCACATTATCTGTAAATCATATTTCTCCAAAAATTGCTGAAAATTGGAATAACTTTATTGTTAATAATATAAATAGAGAAATTAAAGAATATGACTTACAAAAAACTAAAAATGAACTTAATTTCCTTCAAGAAAATATAAATCTATCTGATTATGCTGCTATTAGAGATTCAATGGCATTTCTAATGACACAGAAAATTAATAAGCTTGCACTAATTGAATCTAGCCCAAATTATGTATATGAGTATGTACAGAAGGCTTATGTTCCTGAAAAGAAATTTGGACCTAGTAGAGCTCTTATTTGCATCTCTATAACAATTTCTTTCTTTATATTTTCTATTTTGCTTTCCAGTTTAATGAATATATATTCCATAAATTTGTCGAAAATAAAAAATAGTTGGCTGAATTGATATTCAAGGCTTCAAAAGCAGTAAATACATTATTTTATTTGGCATATATTTTTTCAATTTTATTCTTTTTATCTTATATATATTCTCTAATATCTCCTGAGATAATAATTCAAAATACATCTAGCTATGAGATTATCTCAAAATTGCTTTTTTTTGTTTCCTCATTTAGTTTTATTTTTTTAAGTGTTATTTTTAAGAAACTATATATTTCTAAATTATCAATTTTTTTATTAATTTTTATTTCCTTTGTACTTCTAAGAACACTCATTGATTTCAATGATTTGAATGAATTCTTAACTTATTCAGTAAGTGCTGGTGGTGGAGTACTAATACATTTTTTAATGGGTACACTTTTAATGGCACAACAAAATTATCTTTTGAACTTCACTAATGTAATTAGAGTTAAAAAAGTTTTAAACATAACAATGACCTTTTCTCTATTTTTAGTGCTATTAGTTTTTCTTCAAATTATTTCTAACGTAAATGAGAGTGTTTTTCTGATAGACATCTTAAGGGGAAGTTATCAGCTACCTGGCAAAGCTTTTATTATGCTTGTTCTTTTTTTGCAATTAATGATATTAAATTTAAATGTTAGATCAATTAATACTCGATTCTCAGATTTCTTATTTTTATTAATTTCTTTTATTTGTGCAGTTTCAGCACAAGGCTTTGGATCTAATACGGGCTTAGTTGTAATTTTGTTATTAGCTCTAAATTTCTTAGGATTTAGGATGATCTCAAACGGAAAAAACATAAAAAAAATTCTTTCATTACCTTTTCCAAGTAATACAGGATTTAATATATTTTCTAGGTCTTTCCAGGCTTTAATGAATAGACAATTTGTTACATTAATATTTATCACTATTCTATCAACTTTCCTAATATTCAATCTATTTAGTGAATATCTAGCGCTTTTTAGAATCTTTTCTTACGGAGAATTAGGAGACTTAAGATCAATCACATCAAGATATGAACTTTTACCCAATTTTTTTCCACAAGCAGAAATTGGTCTTTTTTTTGGAAATTTGGCATCAGATGAAATTACTACTGGAAAGGGAACTTACCCTCATAGTTTTTTACTAACATTGATTACTCATACAGGGTTTTTTGGCACATTAATATTTCTTCTCTTCCTTATAAATTATCTTAATAAACTTTTTACTATCGAAAATTACGTAAAAGAAAAATTACATGATGTAAAAAAGTATAAGTATTTCTTGTTGATTACATTTTTAATGCTTTTCATATATACAAATTTCGCTACTTTCTTTACTTGGGTCCCTTTGTGGTTCTTTTTTGGGTGTACAATAAACATGTTCAATTTTTATACGTATGAAAAAAGTTTCCGTGATAGTCCATAATAATTTATTTTATGATTCTAGAGTATTAAAGACAGCTCACTCATTATCCAAAAAATTTGAAGTAGAAATAGTTTGTTTATTTGATGAGGAAGTAAATTTCAAGAAAAAAAACTATAACTTCCAAATTAAAAGATTAAAAATTAAATCTAATAAACTTGGAAAAGGCTTAATTATAAACCTAATAAAATATTTTGAATTCACCTACAAATCACTAAAAATTATACATAGTTCTGATTATATTCATGCTAATGATCTTCCTATGCTCCCAATTGCAATAATGTCTAAGTTGCTAAAAAGAAAAAGAGTTATCTATGATGCTCATGAATGGGAAATAGAACAAGGCCCAACAACTAGGCTAAAAGTTTTTATAGGATGGCTTGTTGAAAAAACTTTTATTGGTTTCGCTGATAAACATATTTGCGCTGGTTATATGACTCAAAAGCAATATGAAAAGGTTTATGGAGTTAAAGGATTTGAAGTTGTACTAAATGTTCCTAATTTTACAACTGTAAAAAAACATAATTATTTTCGTGAAAAATTTGGTATAGAAGAAGAGAGAAAATTATTTTTATTTTCTGGATTATTCACAGGAGGAAGAGATCTAGAAAATATAACAGATACTTTTTGTAAACATAAAGAAGGAATAGACTTAATTCTTCTAGGATTTGGTCCTATGACTGAAGAAATGAAACAACTTTCTGAAGAACATTCAAATATTCATTATCATCCCGCTGTTCCTCCAGAAAAAGTTATTGATGTTGCGAGTTCTGCTGATTATGGAATAGCAGGGGGAGAACCTGGCATATGTTTTAGTTTTGACAATATGCTGCCAAATAAATTTTTTACTTATTTTATGGCAGAGTTACCTATTGTTTGCCCATCTTTACCTGAAATGGAGAGAATCATAAGAAAGTATGATATTGGCAGTATATATCACCCCAAAAAAGAAGGGTCATTAATAAAAGCAATTAGAGAAATTATTAATCATAATGATGACGACTTTAAGATTTCAATTTTAAAGTGCAAAGAAGATATAAATTGGGAGAATCAAGAGAAAAAAATTCTTCAAGTGTATAGCTCATGAGATATTTCCAGTAGAATTACAAATTGAATTATGTGTGGAATAAGTTTAATAGTATCAAAAGAAAATAATGAAAAAACTCTAAATAAAATTTATGAAATTAATTCATTAATTAAACATAGAGGTCCTGATGGCGATGGGTTTCATTTTTATAAAAATATATCTATCGGACATAGACGGCTTTCAATTATAGATTTAAGTGATAAGGGCGCCCAGCCAATGAGTTATGGTGATGATCTAGTTTTATCATACAACGGTGAAATTTATAACTATATTGAAATTAGAGAAGAGCTCATTACGAAAGGTTATAAATTTAAATCTGGTACTGATTCAGAGGTAATTCTTGCGGCATATAAAGAATGGGGGGAAGAATGTGTGAATAAATTTAATGGTATGTGGGCCTTTGTTCTACTAGATAAAAGAAGGGATATTCTCTTTTGTAGTAGGGATAGGTTTGGAGTAAAGCCATTTTATTTCTACAGTGACAATAAAGTCTTTGTAAGTGGATCTGAAATAAAACAAATTCTTCCTTTTTTAGAATCAAATCAATTGAATGAATCAGTTTTTGAAATATTTTTATTAACACAATCTAACGAAACCACTGAAGAGACTTTCTTTTCCAAAATAATTAAATTGAATCCATCAGAAAATTTGATTTATGACTTGAAAAGCAACACTTTTTCAAATAAGAGATACTTTGATATCGAAAAAATTGATTTTGAAGGAATGTCTGATGATGAAATACAAAGTGGATACAATGACATTCTTACTGATGCTATAAAATTAAGACTCAGATCAGACGTTAAAGTAGGATCATGCTTAAGTGGTGGCATGGACAGTTCAACAATTGCAGCTAAAGCTTCAGAACTCTATTCTTCAGATGAAAAATTTAGTGCTTTTCATGGACAAGCAATTGAAAAACAATGGGATGAGAGCAATTATGCTAAAGATGTTTCAAATAACTCAAATTTAGATCTGCATATTGTTGCACCTACATCTAAAAATTTTATTGACGTTATTGAAGATGTAATTACCTTGCAGGAAGAACCATTCCCTGGAACATCTATCTTTATGGGTTATTTTGTCTTCAAAACCGCAAAAGAACAAAACTGTACTGTTCTTTTAGATGGACAGGGTGGTGATGAGACTCTTTTGGGTTATGAAAAGTATATTTCACCATATCTTTATCATGAGCTTACAAAACATGGACCATTAAAATTTATGGATTCAATGTATAAGTGTTATAAGAATAATACCAATCTACGTACTGGAAATTTTGGTTATTTTACACTTCTAAAATATTTTGCAGGTCTATATATGCCGAAAGCTAGAGAAATATATAGTAAGTACAGAAGCAGTTTTTATAGAGAGAAAACGAAGACAAACAGCACTGCAAAAATGATGAGTGATATCTCAAGGACTAGTTCTGATATATTTCAATTGCAAAGACATGAGATTTACAAAACTGTATTGCCTACTCTTTTAAAATGGGAAGATAAAAATTCAATGCGGTTCTCTATTGAAACAAGATTACCATTTGTTGACTATAGGCATATTACATATGCTCTTTCTATGCCAGCAAGATTTAAAATAAATAATGGATGGACTAAATTTGCTTTAAGGAAATACTCTGAAAATTTACTACCAGAGAATGTTATTTGGAGAAAAAATAAATTTGGTTTTGCTGCACCTGAAAAAACTTGGTTTGAATCAAATAAAGAAGAATTCTTGAGTGAAATAAAACAGTCTAAAATTCTAAAAGAATTTTCTGATATTAAACAGATTGAAAGAGACTTCAGCACAATGAATTTGAGAAGTGCTTGGAGTCTTGCAAATATTGCAATTTGGGAAAGAATTTATAAAGTAAACTAAAGTGCTAATAAATGTGATTAAAAGATTTTTTGATTTTTTAATTGCCTCCGTATTGTTAGTAATCTTAAGCCCATTATTTCTTATAATTTCTTTTGCAGTGTATGTTGACATGGGAAAGCCTATCTTTTTTATACAAAAAAGACCTGGATTATCAGAAAAAATTTTCAAACTTTATAAATTTCGTACAATGAAAGACGAATTTGACAAAGATGGATTACAACTTGATGACATGAAAAGAATTACTAATTTAGGAAAAATTTTGAGAGAAACAAGTCTTGATGAACTACCAAGTTTAATTAATGTTTTTAAGGGCGATATGAGTTTAGTTGGACCAAGACCGCTTCTTATAGAATATCTAGAACATTATGATGAAGAACAAGCTAAAAGACATAATGTTAGACCTGGAATTACAGGGTGGGCACAAATTAATGGCAGAAATAGAATATCTTGGCAAGAAAAATTTAAATTAGACATATGGTATGTATCAAATCATTCTTTGTTTCTCGATCTCAAAATAATTGTTAAAACTTTTTTAAAGGTTTTTATAAAAGATGGAATAAATTCAAGCGATGAAATAACAATGAAAAAATTTGAAGGAAATAATGATAAGTAATTTGTGCTGCAAGAATTCTTTGATAAAGTACTTTTGATATGTTGAACACTTCTTTCCCGCCATGGCCATCTTTTTCAAAAACGGAAGCAGAGTTAGTAAAAAAAGTATTACTTTCAAATAAAGTAAATTATTGGACAGGTGAAGAATGTCAAAAATTTGAAAATGACTTTGCTGATTTTATTGGTACAAAGTATGCAGTAGCTTTGAGCAATGGAACTATAGCAATTAATGCAGCATTGAAATCACTTGAAATAGGAAAAGGTGATGAAGTAATTGTTACTTCAAGAACTTTTATAGCTTCTGCATCTAGCATTGTTAATTGTGGAGCTAAACCCATTTTTGCAGATGTTTGTTTGAACTCACAAAATTTTAAATCTTCTGAAATAACTAAATGTTTATCAAAAAAAACTAAAGCAATTCTGTGTGTTCATCTAGCTGGATATCCATGTGAAATGGATAACATATTAAAAATAGCAAAAAAAAATAATTTGTTCGTTATTGAAGATTGTGCTCAAGCTCATGGTGCGAAATACAAAGGTAAATCAGTTGGATCAATAGGGCATATTGGGTGTTGGAGCTTTTGCCAAGACAAAATTATAACAACAGGCGGTGAAGGAGGCATGATAACAACAAATACTAAAAAAATTTGGAAAAAAATATGGTCTTTAAAAGATCATGGAAAATCATATGAGAAAATTAAATCTAAAAAACAGAATAAAGGCTATACCTGGTTACATGACTCATTCGGAGAAAACTGGAGAATGACAGAAATTCAAGCATGTATTGGGAGATTTCAACTAAAGAAAATGAATAATTGGACAAAAAAAAGAAATCAAAACCAAAAAATTATCTGGGATGCATGTAAAAAAATAAAAGGATTGAGAGTTCCAAATTTTAATGATAAATCATGGAATGGCTACCATTCAGGAAATGTTCATGGAGCATATAAATGTTATGTATTTATAGACAAAGATAATATTCATCCAACCTGGAATAGAGATAAAGTTTTAGAAAAAATTCAAATTAATGGTGTTCCATGTTTTACCGGTTCATGTTCAGAAGTATACCTAGAAAAAGCTTTTGAAAACTCAAAATTAAGACCATCAAAACGTCTCACAAATGCTAAAATTTTAGGGGAAACATCACTTGCTTTTTTAATACACCCATCACTAAGAAAATCAGATATAGAGTTAACCTGTAACATACTAAAACGTGTAATGTCATTAGCACAAACAAAATATTCATAAAATCATTAAATGCTCTATAATCCATAACTATGATTAAAAATAAACTCTATTTTTTATATATCTTGTTTTTCTTTTCTTTGATTGCATTTTCGCAGACAACCCAAGAAGACATTGCACGATTACTGGAAGCAAACTCTGACCTATTGGAAGAGCAAAAAAATTTAGAGAGTTTACAAATTTTGGGTAATGATAAATCAATAGATACAAATATAATTGAGCCTGAAGCTTTAAATTTTGATAAAAGTAATATCTTTGGATTTGATTACATTAAATCAATTCCTACATCAATTTCTGCAACTTCTGATCTACCAGTTCCAAATGATTATGTAATTTCGTTAGGTGATAAATTAAAAATATTTTTAACTGGTGGTAAAAAAGATATTTTTACAACAGAAGTTGGTCTAGATGGTAGCATTGTTTTTCCAGAATTAGGTGCTGTAAATGTGTTCGGAGAGACAATCGATGAAGTCAGAACGAAAATTAAGAAATTAATAGATTTATCTTATGTTGGTACTGATGTTAATGTAAGTCTCGAAACTCTAGCTGCAAAAAAAATTAATGTAATTGGTGCAGTTAAGAACCCTGGAACTTATATCGTTAGTCCATTCTCAACTATTACTTCTGCCCTTGCGTATTCAGGTGGATTTGAAAATTATGCATCAGTAAGAGATATCAAATTAATAAGAAATGGAAGTGAAATTAGCTTTGATTTATATGATCTTTTAATTTTTGGACAAAGAGAGTCAGATCTTAATTTACAACAAGGAGATACAATTCTTATAAACTCCACAAATAATTTCATAGATATAAATGGTAGTGTTAATAGACCGCTAACCTATCAGTATAAGACAGATGAAACCCTTAATGATCTCATTAAATTTTCTATGGGCCTTACAACGAGTGCAAATCCAAATAAGATTGCCATTGTTGATTATGATCAAGGTCTTGGAACTAGAAAAATTAATGAAGTTAATATTGAGAGTAACGTTACAATAAGTTCATTTAATTCACCAATCTCCATTGAGATATTTAATATTGCTTCAAGCCCCTCTTTACAAGTAAGGGTCTTTGGACCTCTTGAAAATCAAGGTTATTTTAATGTACCTGAGTCAAGGAACTTAAAAGAATTTCTAAAATCTATAGTTTTTACATCAGAAATTTATCCTTACTTAGGCGTTGTTCAAGAAGGGAATTTAACAAGATTATTCTCAGTTATTGACGAATCTACTCACGACATAGAATTAAAAGATAATTATCAGATCATATTTTTTTCAAAGTTTGAGGATATACTTTCGAATCCAGTAATTACAGATAATACTGCAAGATTAATTGACGAGTATAGGTTAAGAGTTTTCACTAAAGCATTTGAAATTTCATTTCCTTTTTTTGGAGCTTTGTCAGCAAATGATGTAATAAATTTTTATGATCTTGATGTTTCAGATTTTGAGGAAAATAAAACAACCTATGTAGCTCCGTTGAAAGATTTAGTTGAAACAGCAAGTTTTAATGACATTAAATTTGTTGCTAGTAAATTTAACTCATTGTCTTTTAGGTCTTTCACAGACCAAACAATTAGAGTAAATGTTTCAGGAGAAGTAAAATTGCCAGGTAATTACATACTTGATTCTTCCACTAACTTGAAACAGTTCTATGATCTTTTTGGTGGGGTAACGAAGTCAGCTGATAAAGATACTGTCATTTTTAAAAGACTATCAGTTAGAGATCAAAATATTAAAGCTTTAGAAACTAGCAAAGATCAATTAAGGGAATTTATTTTGACTAATACACAGGATGGAAAAACCATAAATCCAGAAATATTAGCTTTTGTAGGCATGTCAATAGATGAAGAAAGCATTGGGAGAATTTCAGGTGATTTTTCTTACGACTCAAAAAATCTAAGAAATACTTTTTTACAGGATGGTGACACAATTTTTATACCAAAAAAATTAAATACCGTGAGCGTTATTGGTGAAGTTCTAAACCCCAGTACTTTTATATATAATGATGGAATTGATTTAAGAGAGGCAATATCTTTATCAGGAGGATATAAGCAATATGCTCTTAAGAGATCAACATATGTAATAAGAGCTAACGGTCTAATTGAAAAGTCATATGGTGTTTTTTCAAGAAATATTAATATTCTTCCAGGTGATACTATTGTTGTTCCAAGAGATTTAAACATCAGAGATGATTGGCAAACTACTCTAATTCCAATAACCTCATTACTAAGCAACCTTGCTTTTTCTGCTGCAGCATTAGAATCTATCCAACAAGAATGAAGAAATATTTAAGCTTTATAGCTTATATAGTTTCATTTCTACTTGTTGGTGACGATTTCTACTTTAATTCAACAAACAACTATGGATCTTTAGGCTTGATCAATACTCCCTCAGCCCGTTTCTATGATTCTCCTGCTGGATCATTATCTTTTTATAGAGGATTTCCAGATAGTAAAATTAATTTAACTTTATACCCATATGACTGGCTTGAAGCATCAATTTTTTATTCAAGTATAAAAGATAAAGAGTATGGTCCAGACTTTTCTCAAGATTACAAAGATAAAGGTTTTAATTTAAAGATAAGAATTAAAGAAGAAGAAGACAATTTGCCAGCAATTGCCATTGGATTTAATGATATAGGGGGAACTGGATTTTATAGTAGCGAATATATTGTATCTTCTTATAGCAGTGGAAATTATGATTTTCATTTAGGCGCTTCTTGGGGGACTCTAAATCATCATAATCACTTTGATAATCCCTTTATTAAAATATCAGACAGGTTTAGGTTTAGAGATTCATCAACTGATGAAGGTGGAAAAGTAAATTTTAAAAATTTTTTTTCAGGTGAGTCTATATCTTTTTTTGGAGGAATAAATTACAAGATGACAAAAAATCTTACATTTAAATTAGAATATGATCCTACTCTTACACCAGGTGAACTTCCTTATAAAGAGAGAAAATCAGATATAAATTTAGGAATTAGTTATTTAAATAAAAATTCAACAATTGGTTTTAATTATGAAAGAGGATCAAATTTTTCAATAAATTTTACTCTAAGAGATAATTTTTTCTTGAAAGAACACAACTATAAGAAGCCTGCTATAAAATTTGATGATAAGTATAAAAATTTAAGAAATAATTTAAATTTAAATGGAGTAGGTGTATCTAAAATTGAGAAAAATGATGAAGCATTGCATATAAGTTTTACACAGTTTAACTATCAACTTGAAGAACTTGAAGATATTATTGACCAGGCAATAGAGAATACTAATTTAACTGAAAAAATTATTAGAACATATAAGATTGCTGGGCTAAATGTAATAGGCAATCATCACGAAATAGAAAAACCTACAAAAATTTACGAGAATAATTTTAATGGTTTAAATCAAAAATTTTCATTAAACATTAGACCATTTATAGCAGGAAGAGAGGACTTTATTAAAGCTGCTTTGTTTTTAGAATATGATTCTGAGTACATCTTTTCTGAAAATTTACTCTTCTCTACAAACCTAAAGCTTTCTTTATTAGATAATTTTGATGACCTTATTTTCCCACCTATTGATACATATCCTGCTCAAGTAAGATCAGATGTGAAAAAATATCTTAACAATTTGGGCGATGAAATAAGCATTGGAAGAGCACAGCTAGAATACTTCGAAACGATTGATACTAATAATCATATTTTGATAAGTGCTGGAATTTTTGAAGAAATGTTTTCAGGATTAAGTTTCGAATACTTAAATTATGCGCCTCAAAGACACTTAAACTGGGGCTTTGAAATCAATGAAGTTTTTAAAAGAGACTATGATTTTAGATTTGGATTGTTGGGATATAAAAATACCACTTACCATATAAACACTTTTTATAAAAATAGAAATTTGATTCCCTTTGATCTAAAAGTTTCTTTTGGAGAATATTTAGCGGGTGACAAAGGTGCAACATTTCAAATTTCAAGAAAATTCAATAAAGGAATAGAAATTGGGGCTTTTGCAACTTTCACTGATGTAAGTTTTGACGAATTTGGTGAAGGTTCTTTTGATAAAGGTATATTTTTTAGAATTCCTTTTGGGATTAACTATAATTTAAAAAATTTCGTTTGGCGTCCATTAACCAAAGATCCAGCCTCAAAACTTAATAAGAAAAATGACCTTTATTCTTTAGTAGATAGGTATAGCAAAGTAAAAAATAAATAATAAAAAGCTTATTCTTCAGCTTTAAAAAAATGTTCTTTGAGTTTATTTTTTACAATATTTGACTTTTCTCTACCAGAAGCAATATCAAAATCATTCATATTTGTCCTTAGAACAGTTCCAGAGTCAATAGTTGAGAAATTTCCTATATTTAGGTTTTGGAAAATAACAGCTCCTGTGCCAAAGAAACTTGATTCTCCAACTTTGCAATTACCATTAATCATTACATGTGGTGATACTATTGTATTTCTACCTATGTTGCAGTCATGACCTACACCGCAGGAAAAGTTTACAGATACGTTAGTCTCGAGAATAGTATTTGAACTTACAATTGAATTTGGCCCTATGTAACAGCCATCAGAAATCTTAGCTGATTTTGAAACCAATGCCTTTGGATGAATTAATGTATAAAGTTTCTTATTCAATTTCTTATAGTAAGAAAAAATTTTATGATTTAGTTCCCAATTTCCAGTTGCAATATGTAAAAAATATTTATCATCTATATTTTGTGAAAAAATAGAACCCATATGCATCAGATTTTTTGATTTTTCTGATAGATAACAATCCTTATCATCATCTAAAAAACCAACAATTTCAAATGATTGATCATCACTAAATAGATCATAAATTTCTGCTGCAAAACTACCTCCACAAACTAAGATTATTTGATCTTTTTTGCCCATAATTTTTTTATTTTACTTTTATTAATTTTGATAATGCACTAAATAAATCTAATCCATCCCATATATTATCAAATGAAAGTGCATCTCCAATATCAACAACTCTTAGTCCGCCATGTTTTATCATTAAATCAATTAATTTTTTTTCATTTTTTTTATCTAAACCAAAAATTGAAATTGTTTGAGTTTTATCACTTAGGAGTGGTGTTATTTCATCTAACGATGCAATCTCAAAATGAAATAGAGATCCACCTCCATGAAAATAATCAAATATTTGCTTATTAATCTTTCCTTCTGAAATATTTAAAACGTTTTTTATTGAACGACTATTTGATGACAAACCCTTTCCTGCAATATTATTAAGATTAACAAATTTACTTATTATTACTGATGTCTCTGGTATTTTATTCTTCCTTTCGACTATGCTTACTAATCTTTTGTAGAGATCATCCTTATTTTTTAATAGACCAAAAAAGATTACTGCTTTTGGTGACCCACATCCCATTTGATCAAACCAAAAAATGTCATTAAATAGTTTTTCTGCTACTTCATTTTTAACTTTTTCGTCAGAATTTTCATATTTTTTAGAGTCTATAAGGCATAACGATTGTCTATCTGGAAAATTTATACTGTTTGCAGAAGGTTTGAGCTTAAGTTCGGTAACTTTTGAAATTTTCTTATCTCCACCCCATACAACTCTAACGTCACAATTTTCACTAAATAAATTATTGAACCTAGATTCATATGAATATTTACAAAAAATATTTGTTTCTAACTCATCATGCTTATCTAATGTTTCTGTTACGATATCAATTATCCATTCTGACAATTTATTTAAATTTGTTGGTAATCTTACAAGGTTTGCATTACCCATAAGATAAGAAATAGCCCATGAGTAGATAAACATAGTATCCACATTCTCAGGCGGAAGATGGAATGCTATTCCTCTTGGTGCAGGAACACAGTTCTTTGGAAGGTTCTCCTCAAATTCATTTATAAAATTTTTAATTGAAGATGGCCTAAGCCAGTAACCAAGTACAATTATTTGTGGGTATTCTGCAGCTAACTCTGATTTTAAAAATTTTTGTGATAATTCACTTAAAACATCTAATTTCTTCTTTGAAAAAGGCTGATAAATTGAAGACTTTAGATTAGATAATTTATTTTCAACGTCGGCTAAGGAAATTTCAGTATTTTTTGATTTTTCAAAAAGTTTTAATTTCATGCTCCAGCTCCAATAACATCACTACAGCCTCTCAATTCTGCTTTTTTTACTCTACCAAGGACTCGAAGAGCTTTTCCCATTAAACCATTCTTATCATTATCAATATTTTCTATAAATCCAATATCTTCAGTTAATAAGCTCATCCCAGGATATGATATAGGCAGCATTGATACTACTTGGATTAAACCTTCCTCTCCAGGCCCTAATTTTTCAAAAGTTGTCGGATGTCTTATTATCACATCTGCAAAATTAGGTGGGTGTAGAAACTCATTTGACCCTTCAAAAAATAAAGAGCCTATCTGTTCCACCATCCCATAGAAATTGTGTATCGATGTAAGTTTGAATTCGTTTGCCATACTCTTATTGAACTCTCTTGGGCTTACTGAATCATCAATCATTTTTTTCCATCCTCCAGAATGAATCAATATTCCGTTTGATAGGTCAAAATTCTTACCTTTAAAATTTTGATAGAGCTCTTTCCAAACCATAAATGTAAAACCAAAAATAAAAAAAGGTTCACCTTCATATTTTTTTAAAAATTCTTTCACTGCTTCAAAATCTGGTTCATGGTTTTCATTTAGTACGAAATGATGATCAATACCATACCTCATCAGACCAAGGACTCCAGCACCTCTAGCACTCATAAGTTGTGGGTTTTTGAAAACTTCACTTGTATCTATTATTAGCATAGGAAGTCTTTTTTTACCTAAGAATTTACTTAACGAATTTGCAAGTGCCTTTTGTTGAATACTTGAGGTTTGGGAATCTAAAGAAATTTTACTTACATTTTGGCCTGTAGTCCCACTAGAAGTAAGAGTAATTTTTACTTCATTATTTTTAATTGAGCTTAGATTTAAATTTTTAAAAATTGAGACTGGCAAATAAGGCATATCTTCTACTGAGCTAATTTTTTTAATGCCTCCCCATATTGAATCAAGAATTTTTTGGTATTCTTTACAGTTTTTGTAATGATGTTCATTAAGGATGTTTAACCATTTAACAAGTAATATTTCTTTCTCATCTTGTCTTAAAGAATATGGAGCATTTTTAAATGCATCAATCTGAAGTTGTTCTAATTTTTCAAACAATTTTGTAATTTTCCAGTTTTCTATAATTTATTTTACTTCTTTCGTTTACAGGAATTTTTTCAATGAAATTTACTTTAATAGAATTAAGTGGCAATGTGTAATTTGATAAAATAACTTCTTTAATTTTATTAATAAGACTCTCATCATATTCTCCTTCACAAAATATCATTAATATTTCTTTACTTTCAACAACTGCAATATTATTTTGAAACTCATTAAGCAACCTTTGCACTTCATCTAGATTTACTCTAAGTCCAAAAATTTTCGCGAATCTTTTCAACCTTCCTGTAATAAAAAGTTTCTTATCTTTGATATAACCTATATCTCCAGTCATAATTTTTCTTTTGCCTGAAGGTTTTCTTGATAAATCTAAGACATTTTCAATATAACCGAGCATTACATTAGGTCCTTCATAAATCACTTCACCTTCTTCATAACCTTTTTCATTTTTTACACCATCATTAATAGAAAGAATACCATCTTCAAGTGCCTCGCCAACGCTATCAATATACTCTAAGAAATCTTTGTGTTTTAGAGTTGTAATTCTGGGCGCAGCTTCGGTTTGACCATACATTACAAAGAAATTACCACCTTTAGAATCCATAAAATTAAATACATTTCTCCTTAATTCAATATCTAGATGTCCGCCTGCTTGAGTCATAGTAGAGATTTTTGAAAGCTTTAATCTATTGAATCCAAGTTTTGCCATTGTTTCATAGTGGAAAGGCACTCCAGGAAAATGTGAAACATTAAATTCATCAATGCTTTTCCAAAATTCTGACTGCATTATGCTTAATTTTGATAAAAATACCTTGGCACCTGATATTAGATGACTAGTAATAACTGATAATCCATATGAATAATGAAAAGGAAGGTATGCCGCAGCTATACTATTTTGTGTAATTTTTAAAATTTTAGAAATTTTTAAAGCATTGTGAAGTAAATTTTCATTGGAGAGAGAAACAAACTTTGGGCTGCCAGTAGAGCCTGAAGTAGAAAGAAGCAAAAAGTTTTCATGATATATATTTTTTTTCTCATTCATGAAAACACGCAATAAATTTTTTTCATCTTTTGAATCAAATATCAAATTAGGTTGATAGCACTGATTTAGTTCATCTTTCTTCTGCGACGGCAAATTACAATCCAATAAAGCTACACAATGATTATTTTGAAGGCATGAAAAAACAAAAGTTAAGTCATCTATTTTATTGTCTACAAAAGCAAATATAAGTGATTTTTCTTTAGGTAACTTTTGTGACCAATTGTAAATTTTTTTTTTACATTCTTTTTTTGTAATCCATTCTGACGAAGAGTCATCAATCAATATGTCATCTTCATCTTCAAAACTATTTAAAAATCCTTCGATCAAGTTGATCAAATCACCATCCCTCCATCAACACCAATTACTTGCCCTGTTATATAATCTGAAAGATCTGATGCTAGAAATAATGCTGCTTTAGCAATATCATCTGGTTCTCCAATTTTATTCATACCAATGCTATTCAATCTTTCTTTATGAATATTCTCAGGAATATCTTTAATCATATCTGTATTTATATAACCTGGGGCAATAGCATTAACTCTTATATTTGATGGGGCTAATTCTTTTGCAGAAGCTAACGTTGCTCCAATTACTCCTGCTTTTGATGATGCATAAACCATTTGACCTTTATTTCCAAATCTGCCAATTATTGAAGATATGTTAATTATGCTTCCACCACCATTTCTACTCATTAATCGCGATGCAGACTGAGTCATATGTATAACACTCTTAAGATTGGTAGATAAAGTAGAATCTAAATCCTCATTTTTAATCATACCAATCAGTGAATCTTTTAGAACCCCGGCATTGTTAACAACCACATCCAGTCTTTTAAAATTTCCAAAAGATAATTTAATAAGCTCATCTGCAGTTGAAGGATCTGAAATATCTCCTAAGAAATAAATAACTTTAACTTTGTACTTTTCTCCAATATCTTTTGAAACACTTTTTAAATGATCTTCATTTGAAACACCATTTATTATAAGATTTGATCCAGATTGTGCTAATTTATGAGCAATAGATTTTCCAATCCCTCTAGATGAACCGGTAATAATTGATACCTTTCCATCTAAACTAATTTTCATATTAATTACAGATATTTCTTCATTATTTCACAACCCTTGTGAAATGAACTTAAATCTAACACATCTTCCATGTCCATCATACAATCAAATTGTAATTCCAATTCAGCAATAATTGCCATGTGAGCTACTGAGTCCCAGCCTGGAAATTCATTGTAAATAAGACCCTCAACTGAAGTGTCTTCAGATATTTTTATGACTTGTTTGAAGCTATTTAAGACTTTTATTTGATGACTGTCCATTGTTCCAAATATTAAACTATTTCTTTCTCATTTGCATTATTCTTTGACGCATCCATTCATTGTGTTCAACAGCACCATAACCTGTAAATATAGTATTCTCAGGAACATCTGATATTACTGTTGATCCTATTGTAACTTTTGCATTTTTTCCAACTTTTAGACCATTTGAGATTGTTGCATTTGGTGCAATGTAAGCCCCATCTTCAATTTGAACTCTACCAGCCAGAGAAACTTGATTAGCTATGAGAACTTTTCTTCCAATTATACAATCATGACCTACATGTACTTGACTATCTATTAATGTATCAGAGCCGATTTCAGTGAAACCTCCAAAAACTGCTCTTGAAACTGTGCAGTTGGATTGAATTTCAACGTTATTTTTTAATTTGACACCTCCAGATTGCTTTATAATTTTTTGGTGTTTTTCATTTATGTCAAACACTTGGAATGCATCACAGCTTAAAACTGTACCTGCACCAATCACACAATTGTCCTCTATTATTGTTCTTTGGTGAATAACAGCATTTCCACTTATTCTTACATTTTTACCAATTAGTACATTATTTTGTGCAATTATGGCATTTTTTGATATTGAAGAAGAAGAATGAATTTGTGTTGGAAAATTTTTCCACTGGAAATCTTTTATGTTAGAAATTTCTTCATGAATCTTAAAAGCTGTTTCTAGGGGTTTCTCAGAAATTATTATAAATTTATTATCATCAACCAAGTTAACGAGATTTTTTTTAACAATTAAACCATTTACTGTTTTGTCTGTATTGCAACTATTAATATGTTTTTCTTGAGAGCATGGTACTAATCTATTTGTTAAATCACTTTCAACTTTTGTAATGTAAGAAAAAGAACCATCTTTTAAAACTTCTAAATCTTTTGTTGCACTTAACTCTGAAACCTTTATTAAATTTTTAGTGAACATAACTTTAAAAGTTAAATTGATATTTTTATAAACTAACTACCAGTTCCAGTTCCAGTACCAGTTCCAGTACCAGTTCCTGTTCCAGTACCTGTTCCAGTTCCTGTTCCAGTACCTGTTCCTGTACCAGGATCAGGCGTAGGTTCCGGCGTAGGCTCCGGTGTTGGTTCCGGCGTAGGCTCAGGTGTTGGTTCCGGCGTAGGCTCCGGTGTTGGTTCCGGCGTAGGCTCCGGTGTAGGCTCAGGTGTTGGTTCCGGCGTAGGCTCAGGTGTTGGCTCCGGTGTAGGCTCAGGTGTTGGTTCTGGCGTAGGCTCAGGTGTTGGTTCTGGCGTAGGCTCCGGTGTAGGCTCGGGTGTTGGGGGTGGTGTTGGTTCTGGTGTTGGTTCCGGATCTGAATCATCAGCTATCGCACCTATACCAAGTGCTGCTGCAAGATATAACAATACTTGAGTAAACAAACTATCTTCATCTACCTCTTCTTCCTCTTCTTGTTCTTCTTCTACTTGGTCTTGTTCTTTGGATATAGGATTTTCCTGACCTATAAGGTGAGCGGGGGTCAGCATAAGTGCAAGTAATATTCTTAGTAGCCTATCTAACGAATTCATATTATCTGATTATAACTATTATTAATGATAAGAGAAATATGTCTAAATAATAACTGTTTTGTAATTAATTACGTGCTTTTTTTAACAAAAAACAAATTTACATCTTTTTTTAGTAAAATTCTTACTCACAATGGAAGAAAATAACAAAAATATCGACCTTATAGATTGGGTTGAAGCACTTGAAAATGTCATTTTAACTGATGGAAAAGATTATGCTAGAGAACTTCTTGAATCGGTCTTTTCTGAAGCAAAAATTAAAGGTTTACATATATCAAACAATAACCCTCCTTTTAAAAATTCAGTAATGAATGAGGAAGAGATTGAATATCCTGGTGATTGGGATATAGAAGAGAAGATCAGACATATCATAAGATGGAACAGCTTATTAATGGTTCTGAATGCAAATCAAACTACAGACCTCGGTGGTCATATTTCTACATATTCGTCTGCTGCAACACTTTATGAAGTAGGGTTCAATCATTTTTTTCGAGGTTCTGATAATGATTTAGGGGATTTGATTTATTTCCAAGGACATTCCTCACCAGGAATATATGCTAGATCTTTCATTGAAGGAAGGTTAAAAAAAGCTCAATTAGAAAATTTTAGACGTGAGATTGATGGAAATGGATTGTCATCTTATCCGCACCCTTGGCTTATGCCAGAATATTGGCAATTCCCAACAGTTTCTATGGGTCTTGGGCCTATTTTTGGAATTTATCAAGCACACATAATGCGGTATTTGGAAAAAAGGGGTTTGATAGATTGCATTCCTAATAGAAAAGTTTGGGTATTTTGTGGAGATGGAGAAATGGATGAGCCTGAATCTTTGGGTGCTATAGGTTTAGCTGCTCGTGAAAAACTCAATAATTTAGTATTTGTTGTGAATTGCAATCTTCAAAGACTTGATGGTCCTGTAAGAGGAAACTCACAAATAATTACAGAATTATCAAGCCATTTTTCTGGTGCAGGCTGGAATGTTGTAAATTTAATTTGGGGAAGAAAATGGGATGATTTAATAAATAATGATAATGATGGAATGCTTCAGCAAATTATGAATGAAACAGTTGATGGTGAATATCAAAACTTTAAGGCAAAAGGTGGAGCTTACACAAGAGAAAATTTCTTTGGTAAGAATATCAATGTAAAAAAAATGGTTGAATCAATGACAGATGATGAAATAGAGTCTCTGAATAGGGGCGGTCATGATCCTCTCAAAGTATATAATGCTTATAAAAAAGCATATGAAGAAAAACACAAACCTACAGTTATATTGGCATTTACTGTAAAGGGTTATGGAATAGGCTCCAGGCAAGCTGATAATTCAACACACCAAGTTAAAAAACTTTCTGATGAAAATATAAGAGACTTCATAAAAAAGTTCGATTTACCAATAAATCAAAGTCTTAATAATTTGGATTACATAGATTTAGAGAAAGATAAAAAATTATTTAAATACCTTATCGATAAAAGGAAAAAACTTGGAGGGTTTTTGCCAAAAAGAGAAGTCTCAACTGAAAAACTCATTGCTAAAAACGATACATTTGACTTAAAGAATTTTTCGTCAACCAGAGAAATTTCAACAACTATGGTGTTCGTACAAATTCTTACAAAGATTCTTAGAGACAAAAATATTGGTGAAAGAATTGTTCCTATAGTGCCCGATGAGGCAAGAACTTTTGGAATGGATGGGTTATTTAGACAATTCGGTATCTATTCTTCGGAAGGACAAAAATATGAGCCTGAGGATATAGACAAAGTTATGTATTACAGAGAAAGTGAAAGTGGAATCATGCTTGAGGAAGGAATAAATGAGGCAGGAGCCTTCTCAGCATGGCTTGCGTTAGCAACTTCATATTCGAACAATAAACTTCCAATGGTTCCTTTTTATATTTTTTATTCAATGTTTGGATTTCAAAGGATTCATGACCTTGCTTGGGCAGCGGGGGATTCAAGAGCTAAAGGGTTTTTACTAGGTGCTACTTCTGGCAGAACAACTCTAAATGGTGAGGGATTACAACACCAAGACGGACATAGTCATATACTTGCATCGACTATACCAAATTGTAAATCTTATGACCCATGTTTTGGTTATGAATTAGCAATTATTATTCAAGAAGGGTTAAAAGAAATGTACGAACAAGGATTGGATGTTTTTTATTACATAACTCTTATGAATGAAAATTACGAACATCCACAAATACCAAACAAAATTGATAAGTTCGATTTAATAAAAGGAGCTTACCTTTTTGATGGCAAATCAAATCCACATATTAGAATTTTGGCTTCTGGAATTACGGTAAGATTAGCTCAAGAAGCAATCCAAATACTCAAAAAATTTAAAGTAGTTGCAGAATTATGGTCAATAACAAGCTTTAATGAGCTTTATAAGGAAGGTATTGAAATTGATAGGGCAAATATTTTGAAAAAAAATAAAGAAAAATCGCACGTGGAAAAGTGCTTTGGTAATAAATTGCCTACTATTGCAGTTTCAGAATATCAGAGAGCATTCCCTAATCAAATAAGAAAATGGGTTAATGGAGAATATATAGTTTTAGGGACTGATGGTTTTGGGAGAAGTGATACAAGAGATAAGCTTAGGGAATTTTTTGAAATTGATGAAAAAAATATTGTTTTTCAATCTTTGCTTTTGTTAGAAAAGTTTAAAGAGGCTGAGGAATATGCAATTTCAAATAAGATGAAGATCAAAGATAAAGCGCCATGGAAAAAATAATTCTAGATATAAAAATACCGAATTTAGGTGAAGCTGAATCAACTGAAATTATTGAAATTAGCACTAAAAAAGGGGCAAGAATAAAAAAGAATGAACCACTTTTAGTTTTAGAATCAGAAAAAGCAGCCATGGAAGTCCCATCTGATTTCAATGGGATAATTAATGAATTCTGCGTTAAAGAAGGTGAAACAGTTAAAGAAGGAATGGTCTTTGCAAGGATTGAGGTAGATCAAGAGGATTCAGAAACATCAAAAAAACAAGAGAAAAAATTGGAAATTCTGGAAAACCAAGAAAAAAACGATATAAAAGAAAAATACAAACCTAAAGCTATTAATTTTAATCATTCAAGAAATATTAATGCCGGCCCGGCAGTAAGAAAATATGCTAGAGAACTTGAAATTGACTTAAATTTGATCAAACCTACTTCGCCAAGTGGGAGAATAACAAAAGAAGATCTTAAAATTTTTATACATTCAAATAACAACATAAATAATTATCCTGATATAGAAAAATTAAAGAACTATGGCGAATATGAAATCAAGAAGCAATCAAAACAAAGAGTTTTAGCAGCTCAAAATCTTCTTAATTCTTGGAGAAACATTCCACATGTATGTCATTTCGAAGAAGCTGATATTTCCACTTTAGAAAGTCAGAGAAGGGAATTAAATAAAGTATCTTCAATTAAAATATCTCCTTTAGCATTTTTTGTTAAGGCTACATGTATAGCATTAGAAAACAATATACTATTTAATTCGTCACTCATTAATGATGGTGAATTACTTGTAAAAAAATACATAAATATTGGTATAGCTGTTTCTACAGAAGAGGGTTTGATTGTCCCTGTTTTAAAAGATGCAGATAAAATGAACATTGGACAAATTGCAGGTTCAATTAACCAAATCTCAGAAAAGGCAAGAAATAAAAAATTATTAAATAAAGATTTAGAGGGTGCAACCTTTACAATTTCAAGCCTTGGAAAAATAGGAGGCACTGGTTTTACACCAATAATTAACCCACCAGAGGTTGGAATAATTGGCATTTCAAATGTAAAAAGTTTTTTGGAATTTGACGGCAAATCTCATATTCAAAAAATTGTTCTGCCATTCTCTTTATCTTATGATCATAGAGTCATCAATGGAGCTGATGCTGGAAAATTTATGCAAGAGATAAAAGAAATATTAGAAAGAGGGATAAATATCTAATAAATCATGAGAGATTTAATTGATTCCATAATATTTTTTTTTACGTCTTTAGATAAAAACCTCAAAGCATTAATCCTTGTAGCATCCGATAGCTTTATATTATTTTTCTCGTGGTGTCTTTTCTTTCCGCTGCCTGCAATTATTTTGACTGGGTACGACGAAAATATTTTTTACTATTTTTTGCAAGACTATACTGTTTCTTTTTCGGTTTCTATATTTATCTACTTGTTAATAATGCATATTTGTAGGGGTTTTAATGAAATTATAAGAAGTTTCACAATTGAAAACCTTTTACCTATAACATTTGCTACTACTGGTTATATTTTCTCTTTAACTCTGGTGAATGGGTTGATGGTTCCAGAAGCAAATCAGTCATACATTATTTTTATTCAATCATTGTCAGCTGGAACAATTTCATTTGCATTCATTGTTTTTTCAAGAGTTTTATTTAGGTTATTGTCATCGAGACATTCTGAAAAATCTGCCCAAAAAGTAATTATATTTGGAGTTGAAGACTCAGCAAAAGAACTATATACCTCTTTAACTTATAATAAGCAAAAAACAATAGTTGGATTTATCTCAAATGACTTGAATTCTATAGGAAGAGAGCTCTTCGGCAAAAGGATTTTTTCAATAAAAGAAGCAAGAGATATTTGGAAGTCTAATAATAAAATACAACTTTACCTAGCCTCTAGAAGCATTACTGAGGAAGAAAAGGGTGAACTTATTAACTTGTGTGTATCTCTTGGTGTAAAAGTTAAACAAATTTCCTCTTACTCGGATATGCTTCGAGAAAAAGAAATTAATCTTACTGATCTCAATATATCTGATCTATTACCAAGAAGTAATATTGATCAATTTACTTCAGACATAAAATTTTTAAACAATAAAAATATCGTTATTTCTGGTGCGGGCGGGTCTATTGGTTCAGAAATTTCGAGAATTATTGCAAAAATAGCAAAACCAAAAAAACTTATATTACTTGATATTTCTGAAGCAAGTCTATTTGCAATTGCAGAAGAAATTAAGTCAATGAAGACAAGCATTCAGATAAAGAATGTTATTTTAGATGTTAAAGACAAAGCTAAAATAAAAATTCTTTTTAAGGAAATTAAGCCAGATATCATATACCATGCAGCAGCTTACAAGCATGTTCCTCTTCTTGAAGAAAAATACAATTTTGCACAATCACTAGAAAATAATTTTTTTGGCACCGCCAACCTTGCAAATGCGGCTATAGAGAATGGTGTAGATAAATTTATTCTTATATCAACAGATAAGGCTGTGAGGCCAACAAATATGATGGGTGCTTCAAAAAGAATGGCTGAGTTATACATTCAAGCATTAGATAAAGAAAAAAATAATACTATTCTTACATCTGTTAGGTTTGGCAATGTAATTGACTCATCAGGGTCGGTAATTCCTACATTTAGACGTCAAATCAAAAATGGTGGACCTGTTACTGTTACTCATCCAGATATAATTAGATATTTTATGACTATCGGTGAGGCAGCTTACCTTGTTATTCTTTCTTCAATTATTGCTGAATCTTCAGGTGCATACATGCTTAAAATGGGGGAACCAGTAAAGATTCTAGATATTGCAAAAAGAATGATTAAACTTTCTGGAAATGATATAAAAACTGATTCAAGAAGTGGAATTGAGATTATTTTTTCTGGATTAAGGCCTGGAGAAAAATTGTACGAAGAATTATTAGTAGACGAAACAAATATTGAAACTAAACACCCTAAAATTTTCAAAGACACTACAGACCAAAGAATTTCTTTGGAAGAGCTTAATGAAAATATAACTTTTATGACGAAAGAGCTTCATGATGGTGATTTCACCAAAATAAAACAAAGACTTATTAAGTATGCTGATTACGAACCATCATAGGTTCAATAAGTTCTAAATTCTGATTAAGTTTGAAGACTAATAATTATTAGAAGGAAAATGAAAATTTTAGTAACTGGTTGTGCAGGCTACATAGGTGGAACATTCTGCTATGAGGCTTTAAAGAAAGGACTAGAAGTCATTGGCATTGATAATTTTTCAAACTCTAATGACAAATTCATTAATTACTTTTTAAAAAACTACTCAAATAATTTTAATTTCATTGAATCTGATATACGCAATAGATTGCAGATGAATGAAATATTTAATTCTTTCAAGAATTTAGAGTGTGTCATGCATTTTGCAGCACTAAAATCTGTTCCAGAATCAGAAGAATTACATGATTTATATTGGCAGAATAATGTTGAAGGAACTGAAAATATTCTCGAATTAATGCAAATAACCGGTACGAAAAATATAATCTTCTCTTCATCAGCTGCGGTCTATGGAGAGCAAGAAACTCAACCGATAAATGAAAAAGCAAAACCTAATCCAACATCAAACTACGCCTTAACTAAATTTGAAAGTGAAAAAAGAATCAAAAAATTTGCATCAAATCAATCTATAAATGCTGTTTCTTTGCGTTACTTTAATCCGGTTGCCTCACATCAAGATTATGTAATTTGTGAAGACTACATAAAATCAGATAATCTTATGTCAGTGATATTGCAGGCTGCAACAAAAAAAATTAAATCTCTAAAAATTTACGGTAATGATTACCCCACTGAAGATGGCACAGCAAAGAGAGATTTTATACATATAAATGACTTGATTGATGGGCATTTTTTTGCATTAGATAAAATAGATTCATTTAAGAATTACAATGAAATTAATTTAGGAACAGGCATAGGTATTAGTGTTCTAGAAATGGTTCAAACATTTAAAAAAGTCAATAATGTAGACTTCCCAATTGAGTTTTCAGCTCGGAGAGAAGGGGATATAAGTATTAATTATGGTCAAGTTAATAAAGCTAAAGAAGTTTTAGGATGGCAATCTAACTATAATTTAGAGAAAATGTGTAAAGATGCATGGGAAGCATTAAAAAATGAATCTCAATGAACTAAAAGATATAGCTGTAAACGCTGCTAAAGAAGCAGGAGGCTTTCTTAATGAAAGTAAACTTGAAAAAAAAGCAGTCTATAAAGAAGAAGGCCGAGATATCAAATTAATAATTGACCAAGATACTGAAAAATTAATTCGATCAAGCCTACAATTAACCGATATTCCAATATTGGGTGAGGAATATGGAGGTGAAATATCGTTTGGAAGATATTGGGTCATAGATCCAATAGATGGTACAGCTAATTATTTTAGGGGGTTAGATGAATGTTGTGTTTCCATTGCCTTAATGGAGGGTTATGAGGCATTAATAGGAGTTGTCTACAATTTTAACAATAATCAAATGTATACAGCCGTAAAAGATCATGGAGCTTTTCTCAACAACACAAAAATTTCTGTTTCAGATATTGCTTTAAGAAGTAAAGCTTCAATAACTACTGGTTTTCCAGCATCAGAATCAATCGAATCCTCTATGAACTTCTTAGAAAATCTCAAAGGGTGGAAAAAAGTAAGAATGTTTGGCAGTGCAGCACTTTCATGTGCGTA
>MDTD01064302.1_pt1 | contig 43752 bp, 30 predicted proteins | sample 811221 | NCBI WGS metagenome assembly MDTD01 (sample SAMN05326646, study PRJNA326480) | marine metagenome | isolation source: seawater | place: Pacific Ocean: South West | collected 2011 | reverse complement strand
GAAAAAATAGGTAAAGGAGTAAGGCGTCAACAGCAATCAGAAGATGCCATTGAGACGGTTTTGAGAGCCATTTACCTCTCTATGCTTGAAGAAATCGATCAGAATGAAAAAGATAGGATCTGTGCTGAGGTTTTGAATACTAGGTCCGTGGAACAGCTAAGGGATGAGAAAGAGCCCTTTAGTTTCGAACAACTTGAGATATTATTGATGCACGTCATTGAAAGAAAGCCAGGCCTTTTCCGACTCTTATCCAGAACGATACAAAGAGCGTCAAGGCTTCGTAAATCCGAGACGTGGATACTAGATGCAGACCTGCCTCCGAGAGCAACGCACGGCGAAAGCGACCTTTTCGTTCTAGCAAGTCCCGATCAGAATTCTTCCAAACCACTTGAAATTGATATAATAACCGTTGAAGGCGAACCTGAGATTCAGATGATTCGCCTTCCTCCAATCGATAGAAGTGTGAGGCCAGGTAGAACTGATGGGGAAGATGCGTGGATCAGATTCAATAGGATCATTGACAACTCCCACATTCTTTGGATTGGCATGGCCTGGAACAAATCAGGACATGAAGGCCGTTCAGTCCAAGTCAACCTCCTCACGGAAAACGAAATCACGATCAAGTCACTCGTGTTATGGACCATCATGGAAGACGGGGACGGATTCCTGTTTAGCACAATTCGAAATGCGGTCAAAGAAGTGTATACGATGGTCACTCGAACTATCATCCGATGATGAACGAAGCGTCATGTTCATTCAGAACATGCATCTGGGGGTGACTGAGTAGCATGGAGTCGTGGGATGTATTGGTCATAGGATCCGGACCTTCAGCGCTTCGCGCTGCTATTGCGTCTAGCGATTCTGGTGCTAACACCCTCATAATCCACCAGTCTCCCGGCCCGATCATCAGCCCCTCCACCGCCGGTCTCGCCGCATCGCTAGGGGAAACCACTCCGGAATCGCATATCGAAGACACGATTGCGTTAGGAGACGAGAGTACGAACGAACACACTGTTAGAAGAACATGCTCTTCTTCAGTCGAGATTCTTTCTGAGCTAGAGAGATGGGGCATGATCCTTCGTAGGGATAAGGGTGGAATGCCCCACCTTTCATCAGTACCCGGACACGCTGCCCCTCGCCTTTCAGGCGCAGGGGACGCTACTAGCAGATATCTAACTCAGATTCTCGATGAACAGGTAATGAAGAGGGCGATCCAGAGACGGCAGAATCACATCCCGTTATCACTGGTAATGGATAATAGTCAGATTCGAGGAATGGTGGCATTGGACTTAATCGACGGCAAAGTAAAACCATACCAATGTAAGGCGATAATATTGGCTGATGAGGGCTATCAAGGACTGTGGTCCAACCCATCAATAGGCTCAGGAAATGCGATTGCAATGGCGATAAGAGCGGGTATTAACCCACAAAATCTGCACAAGGTGCCCCTTCATCCCATGGTCGTTCAAGGCACAGAAATTCCAATACCATTCGAGATTTTAGGTGTCGGTGGAAGATACAGGTCTGAAGCTGGGGAAGACATAGATCCATTGAATCATGAAGGAGATGCGGTGGTCGATATGAGATTCATTGATGACCAGCACTCACTTTGGTTTGACTCGATTAGAAGGACGATTCTAGACTCTACAGGATTGGACATTTCGATTGATGTGATCCCAGTGACGCACCAAGTCATGGAGACTACTGGCGGTTTGCCAGTAGATGAAAAAGGGAGAGTCACAATAGAGTCGGGAAAGATGTGGGCAACAGGCGTTTATGCAGCTGGCCCCTCTGCAAGCACAGGATTTCACACTTCATCGATATTGCCTGGAAACACCATGTTGGAAAACCTCTACACTGGCTCATTAGCAGGAGAAGAGGCTGGAAAATGGTCACTAAACTGTGAGTTTGGAGGATCCAAGAACATTCTTCAAAGCCTCGACACAGCGGATAAGAGAATCGAGAATTTATACAGGGAAACCGGAGATTCAGTAGGCGCCGCTGAGACAAAATTAACCACACAAGCGAAGTCCTTCCTAGCAGGCACCGCAACCATTGAATCGTTGATTGAAACTGCAGGAAAAACCGCTGAAGAGGTAAGAACCACAACGAATACACGAGTCATGAACCAAGAGATTGTAGCGGCTCTAAGAGTCCAGGATCTTGGCACCGTCGCAGCATCATTCGCCATGTGATCATATGAGTGGACGCACACTCTTCACCAAAATAATAGAGGGAGAGATTCCTTGTTACAAACTATATGAAAATGAGCACGTATTCGCTTTTTTAGACATAAATCCCCTTTCAAAGGGACACACGCTGCTCATACCCAAAGAGCCAGCACCCACGATTGACCAACTCACCCCAGATTCTGCGGCAGCCATTGGAAAGGCGCTACCAATCTTGTCCCGCGCAATCAAAGAGGCCACGGGGGCTATTGCGTACAATATAATTCAGAACAATGGAAAAGAAGCTGGTATGACCGTTCCACATGTCCATTTTCACATAATTCCGAGATATCCGGAATCCAAACACTCATTCACTTGGGAACCAAAATCAATGGATGTGTCCGAGGGGAGAACGATCGCTGACGCCATTCAACATAGTTTGAGTGAGTGAATGCTTACAACATCCCATGGCACATGGAGGGTTAGCATGGACTCCAAGCCCCAAGCCCTGACTCCGGAACTTTCCACCAGCGCAAGGCGAATAGATGCAAGAAAACTCAACTCAGTTCCATGGGACCATTCGGGAAAACACCCCGGATCGATAATTGTGTGGTGGCTATTCAGAGCAATGATATCCATCGGCCACCGACTAATTTTTAGAAATTCAAGCGCCGACAAAGTACCTGAAATAGGCGGTGGCCGAATATCCGTTTCAACCCATATCAATGGATTAGTGGACCCTTTAGTCATAGTCCACAGTCAAGATCGGAGATTCACAGCACTCGGGCGACATGATTTGGTCACAAGACCGGTACTTGGTTGGTGGACGAGGGGTCTTGGTGTACAACCAATCTTGAGAAAGGCAGAAATGGACGAAGGCATAACCAATTCAGACTTTGCGGGAGAGATCAATAGAAGAAGCATGTTAACAGTTTCAAATTGCATTTCCAATGGCTATTCTGCAGTTGTATTTCCCGAAGGCACCTCACACCAGGATTCAATCCTGCACGGTTTCAAAACCGGACCATTCCGCACGGTTTTTGCTGCCGCTGCGCTGGCCGAACTCCGAAATCTTCCGCAGCCACATCTGCAACCTGCCGGCCTTCATTGGAGAAACCATACAAAATTTAGAACGGACCATCACGTTGAATACCTCGATCCGATACCTATTCCGAACCCATATTCAAAGGAGCAGGCCAAGTCTTTGTTAGACGGCGAATGGGTCGAACCTCCTGAATCGCAAGTTATTGAAATGCGAGATTCGGTATATTCAATCCTGAAAGACGCAACTCCGGACTCTCCTGATTGGGAAACATACCGCGCATGGATATTAATGGCGCATAGGCATTCTCAAACCCCCGTCCATGACCTCTACCAAGAGGTTTTGAAAACAAGAGAGATAAGAGAGCAATGGAGAGAGGGCAAAATCCCTCAAGAAGTACTTGAGAATGCATCAAACGCAGCCAAGATACTCTACGATCAAAACTTGGATGCCCGTGATTTGACTGTAGAGGGACAACTTGTAAAGAGAAAAAACAGCATATTTTCTTTAATTTTGGGAGCTTCCATGATGCTATTCGCAACACCAGTTTTCGTACTAAGCACATTTCCTCAAGCCCTTCTGGCATGGTGGCTAGGAGATAGAACAGACGAGGGGATCGACGCCAGAACAACATATCATTTGATGGCGGCGATGTTTTCATTGCCTCTTTTCTGGCCAATAATTGGTATTTTATGGACTGTTACAGCCTTTTTGCTCTACGAACTCCCACTTTTATTCACACCGCTTTTCTTCGTGGCCCTATTCCCCATTTTCTACTTAGCAGCCATTTTAATGGCTCTTGGTTTCGATTCTGTAAATGATTTCAGACAGGAAAGAAGAAGGGTCGCATTAACTCGAAATCCACTCGCAAAATCGCTTTTTGAAAGTATAAAGTCAGTAGATGAATTCCTCGTTGCCCTCAAATAGGACGCATTTACATTTGCAATACGTGGATGCAAAGGATGCCACTGCCGTAATTCGTCGGTGGCTCGACGATGAGAATTTGGAATACAGGGTGATTGACGACGGAAAGGCATCACTTCATCTCCATGTCAAGTATCCTCCCACGAAAGATGGCCACGTGTTCAATATCGTGATACCGAAAGAAAGATCGCTCATTTTGGTATACTCGATTACCCGGGTCGATCAGGGCCAACAAGATGAGATGATGAGCTATAGGGAAGAAGACCTAATTGGATGGAAAGGCTGGCTACACGAGATTAGAATGCACCTAACAAGATCCATGCTTGATTGGGTCCTGCACGTCGGCAAAGAGGATGAACAGAATAGACCAGGGCCACTTCAAGCATTCAATATATCACACCCGATCTGGTTTGACGGGCTTACTCAAAACGAACTCATGCAGACAATGAGACGGGTATGGCTGACAAAACTCTCCATAATACACCAAATAAAATTCGATTATGGGAAAGGAATCGGTAAACCAGGTCCGGTAGATGACTGGAAAGGTAAGAAACCAATATCTAGATCAGGTCAAAATTCAGCGTTAAAATCCGCTGAGGTAGATTTCGATGAGCGTGCAGGATTCGGTCAGAGTTTCGATCCAAGTGAGTGGGCTTAGTTGAATCTGACCTGAATGGGTCGACATTAAGTATGGTTAGAGTTGCATTTAGCATACTGAGTGGTATCCATGCAGAATAGAAAGAAGCGTTCCAGCATCATGATGACTTTGCTAATGCTTTCCAGCATAGTAGCCGCAATGGGTGCCGCAGTACCGGTACAGGCCAGTGAAATCGTACTTACAGATGCAATCAATGTTGTGAATAGCGGGTCCAATTCAGATTCAATGGTGGCCGTAGACTCCGACTCAGAGGGCAACGTACACTTTGTGTGGAGTCGTAATACTCAGCACCTGTATTACAAGATGCTAGGGCCTTCGGGCGAGACGCTGATTTCTGAAACTCAAATTTCGAACCCAGGCGCGCATCAAGCATGGCACCCCGACGTCGCAATTGATTCTGAGGATAGGGTGCATATCGTTTGGGCTGATAGATCCGGCCAATGGACAATCTGGTATCAGTTGTTAGACCCTGCAATGCATGAACAGGACGGCTCTAACGGAATCGACGGTCTGAATGGTCTTTCCATAATCGACGACTATGAAATAAGGACGGGAAATCAAGACAGGGACTGGCCCGCTGTGGCTGTAGACTCCTTCGATAATGCGCATATCGTTTGGCAGGACAACAACGATCCACTAGATCTCTACTATTCACAGACTCAGATTTACTATGAAATGGTCGAGATAGACGTTTCTAGCCGAGAGGCACAATCGAAAATAGACGCTACACTTCTAACACCGATAATTGGGATGAAGGGGCACCCAGACATTGCCATAGATAACGACGATTTCGTACAGGTGGTTTGGGATGACACAAGAGGAGGCAAGGTCGAGATGGTCGTACCAATCGACACATCCGGCTCAATGGGAACTGAGTGGGCAGACATGTGCACGGTTTTCTACGGCGGCCAATTCTCATCAGGCGGCAATTTCATCGGCCTCAAACCCATGTTAGAACAAGCCAATATGACGGTGTTTGAGACGTTGTATGGAATAGGGGGCGTCCAACAAGTTGCCGCTGCAACTTCCGGATACTGTACTACAGCATATCAGACAGGAGGATCAGGAAGTCAAGGACCCCGTTCGAACCACCTTGGACAAACCCCTACAGATACGTCAGGGGGTATTCGAAAGCTGACTGGCGCAGTATTGAACAACGCCGCTATATCACTTAGTTACGATGGAGGAGGCCAGGGATCGGAAGCATGGGGCCCTTCTTCCACGTGGTCCTGTCTTTCATGGAGAGATTCACAGGGAAGGCTCGGCAATCTTGCTAACCCCCCGACCACAGAGGACCACCGATGGAACCCGAATGCCACCAAGATCATCATTCCAATCTCAGATGAAAGTGCTAATGACGGAACTCCGGAGGACGCCACAGATCGTGAGTCGATAAACGAGGCACATGACGCGTGCGTACTTGCAGGCATATCTCCTGTGCCCCTATGGGCTGGTGCAGATGGTAACGTCGGCTCTCAGATGAGAGACTTGGCTGAATGCCCAAACAATCAACCAGGCACCCCCTCAGTAGCTCGATACTGTCCCGGGGGCGCACCGAGAACGACACATGCAGAAGGAGCAGTCTATGCATTCCCAACAGGATCATCTTCAGCAGCTGAGCTCCAGTTCATGGTAGAGGCACTCATTTATCTAGCAACAAACGCCTCTCGTGAAATATTCATTTCAGTACTTGACCCATATGCACTTCTAGACAACCCTTGGGTCGGGTTCGCTCCAGGTCAGCCCGCTACCCGTTGTGTGCCACAGTGTTCAGCGACTTCCGGAAGCCGGTACTACATCGAAGACGTCGGTCCATCCCTTGATCTTGAAGGATATGGACACCTCGTTGTTGTAAATGACACACGCGTTACACTTCAAGACGCATATAGCCTTCACCCGCAAGTCGCTATAGACAGTCAAGGCAACACACACATTGCATGGATGGATGGCCGATCTTATGGATTCGAATTAGATGTCAATTACGAGGTCTTCTACACACGCCTCAAACTCAAGGGCGCAGGACAATGGGACGGTGCAAGCGATGGATTACCGGCCTTCGGCATCAAGCAAATCATGGATTCTGCGATTTCTAACGTCGAAGGATTGGATTGGTTTGATGATAATCCGGACAGAGGCCCGTATGAGGCTACATCATATCTTCCGGGTATATTGGTCGATGATTTCGACAACGTACACATTGCATGGCTCGATAATAGCAATCAATCTCAAGGGGAGGCAATCATGTATACCCGCCTCAACAGTACTACCGATCAATACCCTGACGGGTTCCCCACTCTGAATAACCTCGCTCTAGCTGTGTTAGATGAATGGGAAATATTCGAGGTATCTACATGGGAATCTGGCAAGTTGGGCCCTAACTCCCCTAGGAACCCACAACTCGGAACACCACCTGCATTTTCCAATGACCTTGGAAGCGGAGCGCATGTGGCTTGGTCCGACTCAACTAAATGTGGAGAAGGAAATAGTCCCAAGCAGACACTGTGCTATGTCCATGTCTTAACGGGGCTAGTTGACGTTGCGCTAGCACCCTCTGAGACATACTACCACGTCATTGAACCGGGCGAGAGTACCATCTACAACTTAACCATCGACAACCCAACACCCGGCCCCTCTGACCTTGTGGCAGACACATTTCGCCTCACTGTAGAGAACGTCCCTATGAACTGGAGCGCTACTCTCTATTATGCATCTAATCACACCCCAATCTTCGAGTCCACGCCTATCCACCTCAAGGGCAATTCGAACGGTGAAAACCTAGTCCCTCTTTACTTGAGGGTAAGGGCCCCCACGATATACCAAGCCGAGGGCGACCAACTAGCAGAGATCAAAGTAAGAGCAGTCTCATACAAAGACCCGGCTATTGATGATGAGAGACAACTCGTGATTCTGATGGACGTGGTCCATGGGATTGATCTGTCTACAATCAACAAAAACATCGATGTCGAGCAGGGTGGTTCAGGTACCTTTTCCATAATTATCAGAAATACAGGTAACGTGTACGATACATTTGCGTTCCACGACCCGTCTACGCTTGATGGCCAGATGGAGTGGGGCTTACAATTTGGCTGGGGCATAGACTTCCCCACGGAAGTTTCCCTCGATCCAGGACAGGCGGTGACTAAGAATCTCAGAGTTACCATACCAACCTCACAAACCCCAGGAACCTATGTGATCTATCTCAAAGGGTGGTCCACAGGAGAACCGATATTCCAAGTCGATCACGGTACGTATGATGTGCTGGGTCTTTGGATCAATGTCTCAGTGAAGACTTCCGGTAATATCGTGTTCAAGATACCAGGTGGCACGAACTTGAATGTCCTACCTGGCGATTGTGCTGAATTTGACATAGAGGTAACAAAGAATTACTCCCCAGGCTCCTTAATTTTCACCACACCCGGCGGGCCGTCTGAGAAGCCATCAGACATCTCCCTGGGTGTTTGGAGATATGACCATTGGACCGTAGAACTAGACTTCTCAAGTGCACCCGGTGGTAATGGAATCCCAGAAAACGCCCCCAGGTATTGGGCTGTTGTCGGGAATCCATATGTGGTTACAGCGAATATGTGTGCCCCATACAATGCAACAGCCGGTTTTGGAGAGTCCGTTGTGGTCAAAGCACATCTCGAGGGAACGCCCGAAGTGAGAGATTCTGCGTTGCTTCTAACAAACGTGATCCAAGTCTACGAACTTGAAGCTGAAGTTGACTCCAGCATACTAGAACTGTATCCAGGGCAAGCATATCCATTGACTACAGAAATCACCAACACCGGCAACGGACCTGATCGATTCGACATTACAGTCGAGTCAGTCACGGGTCCAGAGGGTGCGTATATTTGGGACATAGACATTCCAAGAGCCTACTTCGGCGAACTCCTAAGAGACGATTCAAAGGAGTTCGATTTAATCATCAATGTACCTGAGAAGACACTTGCGGGGACATACAGCGTTGTATTGAATGTCCTCAGCGAAGAACCCTATGAAGGGACAAGAGTCAGAGAAAACATCGAATTACAAGTAGAAATCACAGAGTTCCACGATCTCCGAATCACATTAGATCCGGCCATGGAGTCGAAGATAAAGACCAGTGCCCCCGGCAGAACCGTACGCTTCCTGATGAACCTCACGAACGCCGGGAACGTCCCAGACACGCCAATGCTGCACAACCACACAAAACTGGGCGGTGGAGGAGGTTGGGACCCAACACCCGGAATGAACACACTATCTAAGTGGATGATCACATATGCTCTGGTTGAGGATTTTGACACAGAGTACCCGAAAGAAGCACCCTGCCTTCCTCCCGAACCGAGCATAGCCCCTGAACCGGATGTATGCTACACTTCGACAACGAGTACTGTAACATTCCCAGAGATGGACGCATTCACAACCATTCAATTCGTAGCGATCATATCAATCGACGATGAAGCACAGCTAAGTGACAGATTGATTGGAATAAAGGCAACATCGATACATGGCTCTGCTGCTAATGATGGCGATTTCGATGAGACTCCTGAATGGGATGATTCATGCACCCTTGATGAGAATAAGGACGGACTTCCAGACAATTACCCCCCCGCTTGTGATTCCAATGAGCAAGTCCTCCAATTGATGCTTAGAGCGCCCGATCTCAAGATACTGTCAGCCGACGCACAACAGTCTAGGGCAGCGGTTGGTGAAATGATTTCAGTTACAGTCAAGTTACAAAATATAGGAAATATACACGCTACCGATGTAAGTGTGATTCTTTGCGCTGACCAGAGCCCATCAGATATTCGAAAGAATGGCTGCGACGAAGACAACATTGTCTACCGTCAGTTAATCGAGGCAGTCATGCCACTCTCTCAATCCAGCAATCAAGAACTCTTGGAAATATCCTTGCTATACATTGTAGAAGCAGGCTCTCAAGATGTAGTAGTATACGTAGATCCTGACAACAATATCATTGAATCTGATGAGTCAAACAACTATTGGTCACTATCCGATAAGATGGGCTCGAATAACCGGTTCCTTGACCCGCTACTAGAGGCCGTTGCAACTTATTCCGTTCCTGTGATTATCATCGGTGCAACTATCGCTCTTGGAGGGGTTGCTGTGGTGGTTATCTGGGGTCGAAGAATCGAGGCAATGAAAGAATACGCAGAAAAGAAGAGCATGATGGTATACACCGATGACGACATGGAATTCTAGTTAACGCACCAGCCACCAGGGAAGAGGAGCCCCTTCTCCACCAGCGATGACATTCCCCTTGCTCCTTGCCAGATCTCTGATTAGACGGTCGCGTAAGCCCGCCATGATGCCTTCAGCTTGTGAAGACTGGATTCTAATGCTCTGTGAGAAGAGATCGAGGTCGACAGGACGCCTCGGTTGATCCAGCATCGCATGAGCCAATTGGCGTTCTTCGTAATTATCAGTCAAATCCTCAATGCTAGGCGCCACTTTCATCATAACTTGTTGATGAAGAGCAATCAACGCATCTCGCTGCTCATCCAGTTTTTCAAGCCGCATCTGTAATTCTGAAAGAATAGACATAGCCTCGTTCATAGGTATCCTACGACGAGTTCCCATTGTATCAATGACTTCCTCCAAACCACTCGGAAGCTTCGAAGAAAGCCGCATCGGGCCACCAGACGGCATCATTTTACCACTCGTCTTGAATAATCTAGGCCCAAGATCAAGACGTAAACAGAACGATTCTGTTACCTTGTACACTTTCCTTGGCGGCCCTCCCTTCTCTGAAGGAACCTTATCCACTGAAACAAAACCCGCTTTCTCGAGGATACCAAGATGTTTAACCACTGCTTGCTGGCTAATTTGAAGAAGTTCAGACAACTGAAGGGCGTAATGGGGCTCCTTTGTGAGCAATTCCAATATCTCCCTCCTCGACTTATTTTCGAGAATCGAGAGGACATCGTCGAACCCCGGCATGACTTCCCAACCGAGAGTTGGTTAGTGCCGCCTCGGATAAACCATACGAGCCAAACCTAACCTTCGTCCCAAGTTTGCCAATCACTCCCAGCATCATCCGATTGAACCCTTTCTGTAGAATCATCCACTTCTTCAATTGTCTCTTCAACCTCAGAAGAATCTTCTTTCCACGGATCAGGAGTAGTAGTCTCAGACACACTTTCCCTAGGGATATTATTCACCGATCTGAAAACCTCTTCAGTCGTTGGTATGCCCACATTCGAATCAAAAACCAGTATTTTAGGTCCGGTCTTGGAAGTTTTTGAAGATCTAATGAGGCCAAAGACCCCAATCATTGCTAAAAGAGGGGTAAGACAGCACGAGACGGCCATAATCTGCACAGAGGATTGTTCCCACAGGTTTTCCCCTATGCCTACCATATCAATGAGATACAACACCCCAACTCCATCATTCTCAAACACATACTCCCCCTCTGCACCCGGTCCGAGTTTAATCAAAGGCACATACACTCTCTCCCCGTCTTCACTGGTGAGAAAGGTATCATACCATTTCGCGGAAGTGCCATTCACAATCGCTCCATTGAGCGTTATTATGACACTGGCATTAGACGACTCCCGATTTTCAGAATAGACCCAGATCTGATCATACTCATCCAGAACTATAGAGAAAGATCCGCCCGATTCTATTTTTTGCAAGCTATTTTGCTCAGGATCAAGATCACCATAACCATCAAAATTTGAGTAAGATACAGCAAAAGATACTACACAGAAAAAACTCGCCACGAGGACGACAACGGGATATCTGACGCGGCTCATACCCCAATCACAACAAACTCTGATTTGGAGTTTAGCCGATTACGAGACCTAATTTCTGCTGGAGCTTCTCTGGAAGATACGTGTCTGTAACGAAGTCAAGACCATATTTCGCGAGAGACTGCTGTTCAGCCTTCTTCCCTAATTTGAGCATTAGATCTATCTGATCAATCCACTCTTGAGTTTGGAAACGAGGATCGCTCTTTTCCGCTTTCAACGCCTCTATATCCCTAGACGTCAACTCATCAGAGGGAAGCTCGTAAGCTTCTATGTCCCCAGATTCTATTCCAAGATATACCGCGCTCGGCGTCGCTAAGTATTCTGAAATATGGGCTGTTTTGATAGCCCCGTATGCAATCGATGCGAAGATTCTGAAAGACCAAGGATCTGCATCAGTAAATACTACGATTGGTACACCCCATTCTTCATTTATCCTCTTCATTACGCGCCTAGTAGAACGAGCCGGCTGGCCTTTTAGATGGATCAAACCACATCTTGCCAGCTCATCAAAACCATTCTCCACAAGTCGATCGAACATCCCCCCAGTTTCGATCGCCATCATGAAGTCGATATCATGCTCCAATAATTCCAATTTTTCAGACTCTACATTGTATGGAACCCCATATCCAGAGTCACCGACATCATCTCTGCAGTTTATCCTCATCCATTCACCCCTTCTGTTTCTTTCTCGGAAGGTCAGATTACCGATTATCCTAGCTCCGTCCTCTTCAGGTCTTAGTTTGAAATCCTCTCTCAAACAACCCGTAACAATCTCCAAGTCTTCAGCGAGGTTGTTACTTTCATTCTGAGACCCGAATTTACCATATCCCCACCCTTCTGAGATGTAATACATCTCTCTTAGAGTTGATGACTTTTCACTCTCGATCATATCCTCCATGAACTCAGTGACATGCAACGCCCTCAGGAGTTGATGCGCGGAACCGAGACTAGTCGCATCCCTAATCGTCTTCTTTTTGCCATATTTGTAAACGTTCAATTTCTCATCGAACGCAATATTCGTCTTCGACCTTACTGGCAGAGTCATCCGAGGCGGCTCACCGCGCATCATTCTGTCATGCATCTCTCCTGCAACAGCATGGAGTGCATCTACTGTTTCTTTCTTGCTTCGATTCCTATCTTGCATGATCACTCATCTCCTTGTCGGACCCATTTGCTGAAATCCCCTCCAAATTCTTCAACCTGATCAGAAATTTGATTCACATGGTCTACATTCTCATTTGGAGTATGATGATTTTCCAATTCCTCTTCAAAATCTTCTACCATTTCCTTAAGCGACTCCTGCCTCTTCATATCTTTGACAAGAACCTCATCCAATTTCTCACAACCTATGATTTCTCCACTGCCACGGAAGAAAACCTCAGCCTCTTTCCAATCTCCTTGGCCAAGCCCCCCAACTGAAAACGTAATTTCAGCCATCTTTCCTGGATTTATCGCATCCAGTCTCCATTTCCTCAGACCAATGGTTTCTCTTTGACCTTTCATGGATTCATGGATAATGGAAATCTTCTCTCCCTCCGGCCATTTCGCAATAATCGTATATGCTCTAGCCCTTGCTGTATAATTGTAGATTTTAATCGAGCATATCGCTAATTTTTCCTTTGCATTCCAGATCGTCTCTTCTTCACAAAATACTGCATTCATGATTTTCGTAATTATTGGAGAAAGATCCGGCTTTGGCCTTCCAAGCATGGACGAAGATTTTGAAGCGATCTCTGGTAGGATTTTATTGATCAGATCAAATTTATCCCTCGATTTTTGCCTCTGACCGACCCTCTTTCTATGACTCTGCAGCCCTCTGCCCACTGCGAAAAGCGCTCTTCTTAATTCAGCATGAACCTCTTCATTATCAGCCACGGCTTCTTTAGCCTCGCTAGTAAACTGTACATTGGTCGAGGCCAGATGGACAAGTATGGCAGCAGGCCCCTTGGGAACCCCCTTCCCACCAGTCTGCTCAAGACCATATGGCCGCCAGTTTATCGACTCGATTGCCTTTGTTAACAGACACCCCCCTTGTTGATACATCAGAGGAACCCTATTCGCGAATCGAAGAACCTCAACAGACCCATCTGATGGAAGATCGCCTCCGAAGACCAGTCCCACTTCTACCTGGAAGGGATTTCCTTGACTTACCGTAGGCGCTCTAGTCACTGTTGCCGCATATCTAGAATCAATAGCCTTCTCAAGGCCTTTTTTGATTAGTAACTCCTCAATCGGTGAGAGGCAATCTGTTGGAGGTGCTTGTATCTTGACCGCCATGAAGGCGGATAGTAAATCCTGAATCCCCTCGACACTCAAACCAGATGGTCTTCTCTTCTCATCTATCTCTGCATGTGCTAAAATTTTCTTGGAGACCAAGGGAGACACCTTTTCAAATTCCTTAGTGAGGAATGACTTGACATTCCTCTCTTTGGTGTTTTTTAGCATTCTTTGCAGTGTTCCGAATTGCATACCGTGCGGATGAGGGCGAATCTCAACAACGGGCCTTGGTAGCTTATTCGTGGTTCTCACCCATTCTCCTTCATCGATAATTTCCCCGTTCTTTCCAATCACTCTCAGCCTGATCGTGGCATGTGGGTTGACAATAGAAGTCATTCTCAGATACTGATGAACAGACTGCCTCCCTCTCTGATATTTAGCAGCCATCACCGTTCTAATTCTGAGACCATGATGTGATTCCATGCCGCTTTCTTCAAACCATTCTTCCAAGGGTATCCTTTCTTCATTAGACTTCAAGGCCCTGTTGTTCTTCGTATCCAATGCAAGATCGACTCTGACAGCAGTCGATTCTGTTTCAATCTTCGACAGCACAGTCGTCGTGGAACCAGTCGTTAGTTGAGCATACATCACGACCCCGGTTATTCCTATCCCTTGTTGCCCGCGAGTTTGACGAATGGCATGGAATCGTGAACCAAGCAAGAATTTGCCAAATACGTTAGCTATCGAGTCCCTTGGAATACCCGGGCCGTTATCCTGTGTCACAAGCTCAAGACGATCCCCCTCCAGTCGTTTTATTTCAACATGTATTTCAGGCAGTATCCGACCTTCTTCACAAGCATCGAGAGAATTGTCTACAGCCTCTTTCACAGCGGTTATGACCGCTCTTTGATGAGTGTCGAATCCGAGAAAATGCTTGTTTTTCTCAAAGAATTCGCTTATCGAGATTTGCTTTTGTTTGTTTGCAATCCTCTTCGCCTTGTCCATCTCGACCACCGTCCTACAAGGTCCTCCCTATGCCCTGATGACAAGGGGCCTCCTGTCGGTAGACTGAATATAACGACAGATAGCACTTAGAGCATACCCCATCATAACGCAAATTATCGGCAATGAACCATATTACTTGTTTAACGGGAGATCATGGAATACAGTTGAAGCGCTCCAGATGAAAGTCAATCGAATAGACCCGGGTCCCATGCAGATATCTTCCCAGTGAACGCACTAGCCATTACTGTCAGCGGGCTGGCTAGATACAGTTTACCAGGTCCAGAACGACCCTGGAAATTTCGATTGATTGCAGATACAGTAACCTGATCGACATCATTCGAAACCCCCGGTCCGGCCCCAATGCATGCGCCACAACCAGGATCGATCATCTTCACACCCGCCCTTTCGAACATCGAGCTCCATCCTTTTCTTTCAGATAGATCTTTTACAGATTTAGATCCGAATTGAATGTAACACTCTACGCCATCTGCTATTTTCAGACCCGCGTCAAGAGCGGCTTCAGTGACCATAGCATAGTACGCAAAATCATCATCTTTGCCGGCGGTGCATGATCCGGCATATGCTATGTCAATTCGAACCTCGCCGATTTCGTCAATATACGCCCCATTGGTAGGATCAGAGGGAACGCCTTCATCCGGATTGCCCGGATGGGCGACCATTGGGCGTATCTGATTGAGATCGATTACGTGTATGCCCCCATCGTAATGCGCATCAGGATCTGGAAATACAAACGAATTACGGATATCTGTCTCGTTCAAATCGTCCCTTCTTTCTAACAACCAATCGATTGTTAGCTGATCTGGCTCACATATCCCCGTCTTTGCACTACACTCTGTTGCCATATTGCATAACGTTGCTCTTTCATCCATCGATAAAGAAGCAAGACCCGCACCACCAAATTCCATTGAACGATCTAGGGTGTCAGAGTGTTTGGCATAGTGCCAAAGTATGTGTAAAATGACATCTTTTGCAGTACAACCTGGATTCAATGATCCTGTTAATTCGAAACGAATACTCTCTGGGACCTTTACGAATGCAAATTGATTGTGTACGAGATTTGCGTATTCCGTTGAACCGACACCATAGGTCAGTGCGTTGGACGCCCCGCCCATGCAAGTGTGACTGTCAGTCGCTTGAATGAAATCTCCAACATCAATGAACTCCTCTCGAGCCACCTGATGGCATATCCCCGGACTCACTCCATCCTTTGCAGAATAATCCCTCACACCTGTATGCTGCTGGAAAACCACTTGCAGATCACGTAAAGTTTGGATTTTATCAGTGAACGCACCGAACCTTGGAACTCCCGTGGCATAGAGTAGATGATCCTCAAAAACAGCAAATTTTGGCGGGTTTGGCAACGAATAATTCACCCCATACTCCTCTTTTAGGAAATTATGGACTTGAGCTGTTGTGAACTCGTGACTATACCCCCCGTCTACCGTTGCGAGCACAGCATCACCTGGCGAGACGAAACATGGAGAACCGCCTTTTCCGATTAATTTGTTAGAAATGATCTTCTCAACCATGGTCATTGGCTTTTCCTTGGTTGATAACTTTGGCAAAACCACCTCTCCAGCTTCCAATTTTTTTGCGAATGGCAGGATCCCCCCGTTTTCTAAGATGAGTCGAGTCACAGGGTCATATTTTTCAGTGAATTCTGATAGCGGGACAATTTCACCATCCTGTAAGCGTTCTAACATAGCATGATTCCCCATTACTTGCCCAAGATTGATGTTGTTCCGCTCATGTATTGGGGCGAATGAGGCTGCGATCACTATCCGGATCCCAGACCATCTCTCACATTGTGGAGCAGTTTCTCGACTGCTGCCAGTTCCTTTCCTGTGGCCGCTGACAATTACCTCGAAACCGCCTTCCTTCAACGCACCTTTGCGAAATACCCTTTCACCTTCGTGAAGCAAACCCGCGTAAGCATTCTCCGCGATTATAGCAGGCTCATGATCGAAACAGACCCAAGCTGGCGTCATTACGTCAGTATTGATATCATCCATCAAATCTTCAACATTAAGATCCTTCATTTTGAGATCAAGGCCATCATACAATTGCGCTTTGATGAGCGAAGGATCCTTTGTCAGGAATAGAACACGTCTATTTTCTGACAGAGATATTTCACTCGGAGGCCATTCTCCCATCGTTCTCCCCATTATCAAACCGGAGGCCCAAGGTTATGATGCCAACGGCGAAATTCTAAATCTGAGTACAATTGCTAACATAGTAATATGTTTAAATAATATGTCTTTTCGAGATTATAATACCTTCTCTCTTGATGGGTATATTGGTGGTAAAGGAATGTCAGATTATTTGGTCGAAGATATCGTAAAGTGTGATGAATGTGGCAGTCGCAACCTTACTCGCGACGAAACTCGCGGTGAAGTGGTGTGTGACGATTGCGGCCTCGTCCTTGAAGACAAAGTAATCGACCAAGGCGCAGAATGGCGTGTCTTCAGCCCCGAACAGGGAGATCAGCGAGCACGTACAGGGGCCCCGATGACCGTCATGCTCCATGACAAGGGACTCTCAACCGATATCGATTGGCAGAACAAGGATTACTCCGGGAAGACAATCTCAAGCAGATACAGATCCCAGTTCTACAGGATGAGAAAGTGGCAGAAAAGATCCCGAGTATCCAATGCAACAGAGCGAAACCTTGCCATGGCTCTTGCAGAGCTAGACCGAATGGCCAGTAGGCTAGATTTGCCAAAAACAATCCGTGAAACCGCTGCCGTGAATTACAAGAAGGCCGTAGAAAAGCGATTGATACGAGGACGTTCGATTGAAGGAGTCGCCGCAGCATCGCTGTACGCAGCATGCAGGCAGTGCAACAATCCGAGAACATTGGACGAAATCGGCGAAGCTAGCCGAACCGGCCGAAAAGAAATCGGAAGAACATACAGATTCATGGTCCGCGAATTGAAGATGAAAATCCCCCCGACTAAGCCAGAGGACTACATACCCAGATTCTGCTCCGGCCTAGATCTCGACGCAGAGGTCCAGTCCAAGGCATACGAGCTTATCGCCAAAGCCCAGGAAAAAGAGTTGACAAGCGGCCGGGGCCCAACAGGTATCGCAGCATCGATAATCTACATTTCAAGCGTCCTCTGTGGCAAGCGTCGCACACAACGAGAAGTTGCTGAGGTGGCTGGAGTTACAGAAGTTACAATTCGAAATAGATACAAGGAATTAATCCAGAATCTCAATATTGAATTAGAGATATGAATCCCGGTGCTAAGATGCACCGTAGAGATTCACGACCCATCATCTTTGAGATGGTCGGTAATTTGATTGGTGAGGCCATCGAGGTTGCATGGTCATCAGTCACTATCCACGATCCTATCCATGAGCTACCAGATTTCCCCGCCCTTATGCCCACGAACTCAACCAAACTCATCCAGCAGGCAGTAGGCTTACACGCAGCCGATCGGAGAGGTTTCGATCTCCGTCTTGAGAATGTTATAGGGCTAATGCACCGGCCTATTCCAGGCTTATTCGATCATGAAGAGAGGCTAGAAGCATGGCTTCACAAGAACGCATATGAAATCGCAGACCAGATATCGATTATGATGGCTGTTAATTGGCTTAAATCGGCATTGGATGAAAACCACCCAGATACGGATCGTTGGTATCTCGGCTATGCCTTATTCGTCGGCCGCACACTACAAGGATCACTTGCAGCGATTGAGAAGCCCAATTCGATACTCTCGATAGTTTTTGGAAGTATGGATATACCAAATAATAGTGAACAGATACCACATCCGCGAGGAGTTCTTGCGGTTAATTCCATTCTCGATGCGATGGACAATTCACAATCCATCCCTGCCCTCAACTCGTGGCTTCCTGCCCTTGCAATGTATCCCTCTGTTGCCTTCAGGCTTCAAACAGCCCACAGGGCAATGGAAGCTATAATTCGTTATCCAGAATCTAATTGCACCGGGTTCTTGGACACCCTGATACAGGTTTCAACTCACGATCCAGACTCTGCAAGACGTGCTTTGATTGGTATATGCGGTTTGGAAACTGATTCAGTCAGGTATTTACTCGCCGAACGCCTTGACTCGATATCTGGAAGAATGCCAAATCTAGCTTTGGAAATGCACGACAAGCTCGCTGTAACTAACGATTCTTCATTGATATCCATGCTCTCCAGTGCCCTTGCTTCCATATGCGTGCAGAGACTCGAAGAATACCCCTCTCGTGCAGCACATCTCATTTCCAATGGAGACGACCGTTCGATTAGAAGACTGATCGAATCCGGCTTCAGAACTTACCTGGACCACGATCCGAATGATGAACAAGGTCTTCTGAGCCAGGCTTGGATTGAGGGCGGCGACCTCTCCAAATCACGGCTTAAAGGACTGATTTCAGAACAACGAAAGATTTCGATTGACGCCTTTGAAGCGACATTAAGGCGAATTAATGCGGAATCGGAAAGCGAAGCGATTTTACTACGAGAAGAAATTATGAGCAGGGAAAGCAGATAATCTATCTCCAATCAGAACCCATCACGAGCATCCTGTTGTTGACCCGCATGCGTTGCATTTCAGACAGGTCCCGTTTCTGACCATCTGACTGCTCCCGCAGTCGTCGCAAATATCCCCTGTGAAACCACGTTCACGTGCCAACCTTCTGGTTTTCGTAAGCTCATCTTCAATCGGCTCGACCGTAGAGGACGTAAGGGTCATCTGGACCTCGCGCTTCTCTCCTTGATGACGTAGAAGACCATCATCCGTTGGGACGGGCCGACTTATTGAGGTAGCCTCAAGATCTTCTTCAGACACGTGTGCAAGATCGTTTCTTCCGAGATATTCAATGGCCAACTCTCTGAAGATATAGTCCACGATGCTCGTCGACATTCTGACTCTCCCAGACCCACCGACAACCATTCCGCTGGGCTCGAATTTTTGGAATGTGAATGACTTTACGAACGCATCAAGCGGAACCCCATATTGAAGACCAATAGACACCGCAATCGCGAATTGATTCAACATCGATCTCCATGCTGCCCCCTCCTTCGAGGTGGTTATCATAATCTCTCCAAGTCTACCATCTTCATACTCACTCGAAGTTAGATACACCGTATGCCCACCGACTCTCGATTTCGTCGTTTTGGAAGCCCTCACATCTGGCATGGCCTTCCTCGTCGCAATGAAACTCTGTACCAGATTTTCAGCTATTGGTTGGGCCAAATCATCGGGAACTGGGATGATTTTCACAGCCTCCTTGACCATTTCATCAACAGTACTGGACTCATCTTCTTCCTCCAAGATCGAGGCATCTACGATCTGACTCATTAGTGGTTGTGACAGCTTACTGCCGTCCCTGTACACCGCACATGCCTTGTTCATAGTGCTGTGACTGAGCTCATACGCTTCTCGAATATCATCAATCGAGGCATCACCGGACATGTTGATCGTCTTTGAAATAGCCCCTGAGATGAATGGCTGTGCAGCGGCCATCATCAGAACGTGTGCCTGCCAATCGATAGAGCGCTTTCCATGTTTGCCACAAGGCGTCGCACAGTCGAAGACAGCCAAATGCTCGTCCTTCAATCCTGGAGCGCCCTCTATGCTACCATATCCAAAGACCACGTCGTTCGCTTTCTCTATCTGATCCATCGATAGCCCGATATGGGATAGGGTGTCAAAGAAAACATCCTCGCAATCCTCCTCTGAGAGGCCCAATACCTCTATACAGAAATCAGTTCCAAGGACCGATGGAGAAAACGAAGATCGAATGTCAAATACATCTGGCATGGACGCTTCAATTTTGCTGACTACCTCATCCGTGAATCCCTTCTCCTGCAGAAGACCAGAATCCAATCCAGGACACCCTGCCAGACGACCAGTTCCCATAATATGTTCAACGATCGACGTCACATCCCCTTCGGAATAACCAAGGCGCCTCAATGCGCTTGGAACACCCTTGTTGATGATTCGAAGGGTACCGCCACCAGCTAGCTGTTTGTACTGAACTAGCGAGAATTGAGGCTCGACGCCAGTCGTGTCCGCAGCCATCACAAGACCAATGGTTCCCGTTGGGGCAATCACAGTGGTCTGGGCGTTTCTGTATCCATGTTCTTCACCGCCTTGCACAGCCCTGTCCCATGCCGACTTCGCCGCATCCAGCAGATCGCTCGGGCATCGCTTTGCATCAATTCCCATAGGAGTTATCGTGAGCCCCTCATACTCACTACCTTTGGAATCATAAGCAGCCCTCCTGTGATTTCGCATTACACGTAGCATATGATCAGCATTCCCTTCATAATTTGGGAATGGCCCAAGAGCCCCTGCGAGTTCCGCTGAGGTTGCATACGATTCCCCACACATAATCGAAGTCAGGGCGCCACATACGGCATAGGCACGCTCATCGGCATATGGAAGCCCCATGTGCATCAAGAGAGAGCCAAGATTGCAGTACCCAAGACCGAGAGTCCTGTACTCATACGACTTTCTAGCTATTTCTTCAGAGGGGAATTGCGCCATCAACACGCTCACTTCGAGAGTTATGGTCCAAAGCCTGACACTGTGTTGGAACGAAGCAATATCGAATTTCTGAGTACCGGTGTCGAAATAGTGTAGAAGATTTATGCTGGCTAGATTACATGCCGTATCGTCTAGGAACATGTACTCAGAGCATGGATTAGATCCATTGATTCGACCGCCTTCCGGACATGTGTGCCATTCATTTATCGTAGTGTCAAATTGAACACCCGGGTCAGCGCAGGCCCATGCAGTATACGCCACCTTATCCCACAGTTCCTTCGCAGGCATAGATCGACAAGGCGACGGCTCCCGCCCCTCTTCGTTAGCACTCTTCAACTCAGTTCTGTGATACAAGTTCCATGTGCCATCATTCTCTAGCGCGTCCATGAATGAATTAGGAACTCGAACAGAATTGTTCGAGTTCTGTCCGGAAACGGTTCCATAACCCTCTCCCTGCCAATCGGTATCCATCGTATCAAATTGTATAGACTTCCAGCCCTGGCTGGCAAGATCAAGGAACCTCTTCACATGAGAATTCGGAACATGATTTCTCAGAGCCTTCGCGGCCGCTGTTCTGAGTGACGAATTATCATTTACATCCAACCTATCCCCGCTTCCGTCATAGCTCCATATCGCGTCCATTATCGCATTTGCATGTCCCTGTAGAAGATTAGAACCGATAACCAAAGCGGAAACCTTCTCTTCCTCGGAGAGCTTCCAGTCGATGTACTCCTCTATATCTGGGTGATCTAGATCAAGCGTCACCATCTTTGCAGCTCTGCGCGTGGTCCCTCCCGATTTTATCGCGCCCGCAGCTCTGTCTCCAATTTTGAGAAAAGACAGCAGACCACTCGATGTCCCCCCACCAGAAAGAGGCTCACCAGATCCTCGAATGTTAGAGAAGTTAGACCCCGTCCCAGACCCGTATTTGAAAAGAAGAGCCTCGCGATTCCAGAGCCCCATTATCGAATCATTTCCTCCAACTAGCGAATCAGACACGGACTGAATGAAGCAGGCATGTGGTTGGGGGTGTTCATAGGCGTTCGTAGAAGTCATCAATTCCCCGGTGTCAGGATCGATGTATCGATGACCTTGTGCAGGCCCTTCGATACCATACGCCCAATGAAGACCCGTGTTGAACCATTGTGGGCTGTTTGGCGCCGAACGCTGACTTGCAATTAGGAAACACATCTCATCAAAGTAGGCCCTTGCATCGGCTTCAGCCTCAAAATACCCATGTTTCCAGCCCCAGTAGGTCCATGTTCCAGCCAACCTTCTGAATAGTTCTCTGCCATGACTTTCTCCAATGTATCTTCGATCCGGCTCAAGTGTCTGCAACTTTTCATGATCTGGCTCACTTCGCTGTAACCACTCTGGTACGCCATCTTCTGCTACCTTTCGGAGGATTGCTGGAACACCTGCCTTTCGGAGGTATTTCTGCGCCAGTACCTTCCCCGGGACGCCCGAATAACCAGATGGCAGTCGCACATCATCTATGCGATGAGCTAGAGAGCCATCTGCATTTCTTATCTCGACATCCATTTCAATCCATTCAAACTGATCGAAGGGGTCCTCGCCGACCGTTGTGAAACGACGTTCAATGACCAGACCCGTTCCAACCGATCCCTCTGAATTCGCTCCCCCTTTCTCAGTTCTTGTTTGCATGGTATCAACTCTTTCGCCCACTCCCCCCGAAACTTCAGAGCGAGGGACTCAGCATCGACACTGGGGGGTGTTTAATGGTTCTCTAGAAGAACCTCTGAGATAAGACAATAAGACTCGCATTTAGCAATGTCAGCAAGCACATAACTTGCAAATTTAGACTTCAAAATCAAGCTCCCATGTGAGATTGACTCCACCCCGAGTCAACATAATGCCCACAGAGCACAAAGAGTCATGGGATCGATGAATAATCCTCTCAATAAGGGTCTTGGGAACATCTCCTCTGATTACATAGACAAAGTGAACTTTCTCGAAGACTCTTGGAGAATTTTCAGATCTGACAGAATCGATATCAACTCGCGCTTCTCTAAGGTTATCACGTCTTTCTTTGAGCCCACCAACTACATCGATGAGTGAGCACGCTGCATGGGCGTGAAGTACCATTTCCATGGGGCTGGGTGAAGAACTGTCATAGATGGGGAACTCTTTACCGCCCCCAGTTCTACCTTCATACCCATCTCCTTTCCATCGCACCATGCCCTGCATGAACGATCCTCATCTAACCCCCATCATGAGGGTTGGCTTCATGAGGGGGTCACCAGCCAACGGTAATGAGGGAATACCATGGGGGCACAAATTGAGAAAGAAGGACAAACCATCATTGTACCCGAAGACCCCATAATCCACTATATTGAGGGGGATGGAATAGGCATAGACATAACCCCCGTCATGATACGTGTAGTGGATAGCTCCGTGGAAAAAGCATATTCCGGTACAAGGAAGATCGCATGGAAAGAGGTATTGGCTGGGCAGAAGGCATTTGACAAGACTGGAGAGTGGCTGCCCGAAGCAACGCTCGAGTCTATGAGAAATGGACTGGTTTCGATTAAGGGGCCGTTGACAACGCCCGTCGGTGGTGGAATTAGAAGCCTGAATGTGGCACTTCGTCAGAAATTAGACCTGTATGCATGTGTAAGGCCCGTTCGGTGGTATTCTGGAACACCTAGCCCCGTAAGAGATCCAGCTGCAGTTGATATGATTATCTTCAGAGAGAATAGTGAAGATGTCTATGCAGGAATTGAATGGGAAGCAGAAAGTGAGAAAGCAAAGAAGGTGATTGATTTCCTAAAGAAGGAAATGGGCGTGACCAAGATCAGATTCCCAGAAACATCAGGCATAGGTATCAAGCCAGTGAGCAAGGAAGGCACAGCAAGAATCGTTCGAGCAGCGATTAATCACGCTATTTCAGAGGACAAGTCGAGTGTAACGCTGGTGCATAAGGGGAACATTATGAAATTCACAGAGGGGGGCTTCAGAGATTGGGGCTATCAAGTTGCACGCGAGGAGTTCGGGGCAAAGGAGCTTGATGGCGGACCATGGTGCATCTTGGATAACCCCGAAACCGGGAATCAGATCACCATCAAGGACGTCATTGCCGATGCGATGCTTCAGCAGGTACTGACAAGACCGCGAGAATACAGCGTCCTCACGACGATGAATCTCAATGGCGATTACATCTCAGATGCTCTCGCTGCCCAGGTCGGGGGCATAGGAATCGCGCCTGGTGCGAACATCAACTACGATTCAGGCATCGCGATATTCGAAGCCACGCATGGAACCGCGCCCAAATACACAGGCCAAGACAAGGTCAACCCTGGCTCACTAATCCTCTCTGCAGAGATGATGCTACGCCACATGGGCTGGGGCGATGCTGCTGATCTAATCGTCAAGGGAATGGAAGGCGCAATCTCAGCAAAGACGGTCACCTATGACTTTGAACGGCTCATGGACGGCGCCACTCTCCTTTCATGCAGTGAGTTCGGAGATGCAATCACATCCCATATGTGATTAAACTGAATAATAGAAATTAGGGGACCGAGGCCGCTGTTAGCGGCCTCGGCCCTTTACGTCTTTCAGGTATTAGCAGGACGATCCGATTATTCGGCGTCCATTGTTGCTGCGTACCAGACCATCATACCGAATGCGGTCTTGTTGACCAAGTCGGCTATGTTGTAGATGATGTTCATGTCGTCGACGTCGAAGCCGCCGATCATGTCGTTGCCCATCATGTATCCGATTGGGTAGATTGCCCACCCGACGGTCACGATCCACCTCATCGAGGTGAAGGCGAACTGGACGCCGTCGCTGCCGGAAGCAGATGCCTCCTTGACGTCACCTTGCCATAGGGCATACAGGATGTAACCCCATCCTGCCATACCGATGACCCACCAGATCTCGGTGCTCATGTCTCCGAAGACATCCCATGCTCCTGACTCACCGAAGAATCCGGCTACGAGCATGACGATCGATGCTCCCATGAGGTTCCTGAACATGGCGAAGGTTGCTGCTCCGATAGCTGCCATGATGAGGTAGAACTCTACTACCTGCAGAGGCACAGTGATCAGCCAGTCGATGTATCTGTAGACGAGTGGGGATCCACCGCCGTCCATCACAGCGACTTCTCGCATGTACGTGTAATGGTACCATGCGACACCGGTGACCAGTGCTGCTACTGTCATGGATGTCTTCCACTTGTCAGGCACATTCTGCCTTTCTACTAGGAAGAATACAGTCGAGGCAAGCATCATCGCTGTTGCTATCCAGAAGCTGATTCCCACCCAGTCATTTTCTGCAAGGATCTGAGTCTCGGCAGCCACAGATGGCAGTGCTACCAAAGCCAATGCCATAGAACCGCCGAAGATCGCAGTCTTTCTTTTGTCAATTCGTTGTTTAAGCTCCATGAACCTGCGTGTGTATGTTTTCATCTTTAACATTTAGTTTCAAATTGCGATTTCTATCGCTAAATCGATGTGTGCGTTACGGTATGGAAGAACATTTGAGCCAGTATGTCTTGAGCGAGACATGGAAGACATCAGGAGCAGAGTAAAGCAGATGTCAGATGCAGCGGCATCCACAAGCAACCCTCTTTCTTGGTTCGAAGAGTTGTACTCGTCTGCGCAAGGCGATAATAATTGGATACCGTGGTCGGACGGCTCTCCGAACCCATTTGTAGTCGATTGGGCAATTGGTAAACCTCCTGGCCGAGCATTGGTCGTGGGCTGCGGTCTCGGTGAGGATGCTGTTTTCTTGGATAAAATCGGCTGGGATGTGGTCGCATTTGATCTCTCACCCACTGCAGTTGAGTGGGCCAAAAAAAGACATGAAAGAACCGATATAAATTGGGTGGTAGCCGATTTGCTCAACCCACCCGAAGAATGGGTGAGTGAGTTTGAATTGGTCTTAGAAGTTCACATTCTACAAGCGATTCCTGAAAATATACGACACGATGCGGCAAGTAAACTGCCCCACTTTGTAGCCAAGGGCGGGCATCTGGTTTGCATAGGCAGATTCGGTGAGGACGGAGACGCACATGAGGGGCCCCCATGGCCTCTTAAACAGGAGTTCATTGAGAGCATAGGCAGGCCCCTATGCCAAATGAGTATGGTCAAGGCCACTCTGCCAGATGATGATCCCTCCACAACAAGATACAGGGCGATTTGGTTAAGGACAGATCACTGAGGAGGCACCAATTTTGAGACCTCTCCAGCATCACTTACCACACTGAAACCATATGACTCTTCCAGAGACCTTCTGATCATCCTGAAGTCAGAATCACGGGTTGCCACATGTACCGACCCGATCTTTTTCAGATCAGATGCCGAGGCACTCGTATAAGATGCGAGGCTACCCGCATCGAGCATTATCTTCAGATCGCCTGCTTCAGGGTATATAGCACGCCCACCGATAACAGATCTCGCGGGCTCGTCATCTCGCAGTCGCTTCTTTTGGTCTATTCGATCGAATATCCCTTCATGTCTAATCAAGAAACCGTTCAAATCCTCCCTCAAGTCCGCACGCTCTTCAAAGGAAAGAGAAATTGTGTTGAATAAGTCGATAACACGTTCTCGAATCCCCTTCAACTCCCCCTCCTCAATTTTCGACCACATCACCTGATCCTGGTATTCGCCATCGAACAAACTCCTGGCAGACTTTACGTTTCGAGTTCTATTAGTGAACTCCCCCCTTACAGCGGATGGGACGTATAGCATGATGTCCCCCCCATCACCGCGTCGTCGTAATTCCCATTGGAACGCTCGTTCCATAGACCAAACAAGCTGCCCGAAACCACCAGCCGAGACTTTGTTGAGAAGCTCGTCTTTGAAAGCCTGTATGAGTATATTCGTGTCAACAATGACAAGTGGCTTCAACCCTGATATTTCGAATATTTTCCTATCTCTTATTGGTATCGAGCTTTCCAACTCCGTGAATTTGATTCTCAGCACCTGACGGAGTGTTTTGACATCCTTATCATCGAACAATCCAGATCTAATTGCAGACTGGAAAACTTTCAGCCCTGCAAGAGGCTTCACCTCTGCCTGCTGAGTTGCAATATCATCAACATCGATTACTGTCTTTGCATCATTTAGAGCCTCTTTCCAATCATCTTCTCGACTAACTCCTCTCTTACGTCCTGAACGCTCCAGTCGTTTGGCCGCTGCCTTAACCCGCCCTTCAAAAGGCTCGCTTGGAAGCCCTAATTCGGAAGAATAACTCCCCAAGTTGGAAATTTCATCGGACATGTCTTTGCTTGAATTTTTGACATAATTTACAATAAGACTGGTCGCTGTATCCCTATTCCCACTTTCATATTCATTACAGACTCTGAGAAATAGCTGGAATTTGTTTGTTATCGCAGCTAACAACTCCTCGTTTCTTTCAATTAGATCAACGGCGTCCTTCCAAGCCTTGGCGTGAGCGAGCTGGATTAACGCCTTTCGATTTAATGCAGTTCGCGCTTCGAATTTATCTGAACGATTTGCAGCCTCTCTGAATGCCCTACCTGCGTTTCTATGATCGCCTTTCCCTAACCAAATTCCAGCCCGCGCTATTTGGGCGGAGACTGTATCGGGGGCATATTTTCGATACCATTTATCCAACTCTTGAATCGGAAGGCTATGCTCTTCAACAATTTCTGAGATAGACATTAGAATCTCTAACGAAGGAGGCCTCGCCGTCATAATCGAAGAAAGAGAAGATATTGCTGCCTTACGTTTTTCATCGGTTTGCATGTGCAAGTCAACACGCGCCCGGTTCAATCTCAACGATGTTATCAACGACCTAAAGAGCCCTCGCTCAATCTCATTCATGCTAGCCGCCTCAGATGATTTCGATAGATGTTCAAGGATACTTTCTTTGACAATTCCAGAGCCTTCCGAAAGAAGAGCCCTCCTTGTCTGATTCAATTCTATGACGCCTTTACTCCCAAGTAACTCGTGAAGAACAGTCAAGTCCTTTGAGAAACCATTCATGATAGACATTAGCGCTATCGATACATCGCTTATGCATTCATCTTCAATTATTTTCAGAGCTGTTAGAGATCCCCTTCTCAGCGACAGGATCTCATCAGGCTCACTCATACCGAGATGCGCGGGAAGTAGATGCCAAACCAGCAAACCTCTCAAGGGAGATACCATTTCCGAATTCTCTGTCAGTATCTTAGCCAGAGACTCAATTTCACATCCTAATGTTAAGACATCTGCAAGATTAGTATCGTCGTAAGCAACGTCTTTCCTTTCAATGAGGACGCGTGAAGCTGGTATTTTTACACGTATAGGCAAAGCCTCATCTCTGAGTATTTCTTTTAGCACGTCAGAATCCAAACGCTCGACTGAATCGTCTATCACCGATCGGAGAGATTCATTCTCGAGCGGTATGCTGGTCCCAAGAACGAGACATTCCCTTGCGTCAACAGTTCTTTCAACCAGTATTTTAGCAGCCTCCTCATAATCCTCATTCTTAATCAGCAAGCTCACAATCTTAGATGAAAGTTCAGCAGGCCACGCCACTCCATGCAGGTCCAGCAGGGCCGCTCCGGACAGAAGCTCCCCCATATCCAAATCAATCTCTTCTAAATCGATATGCTTCCAAGCCTCAAGAACTATCGAAGAGGTCAGAGGATCATCTTCCTTCTTCCCTATCCAGTTCGACGCTTCGTTCGATGCTTCTCCGCATCTTAATTTGTTGAGGGCAAGGTGCATCTTAGCCACTTCTTTGATACCGTTATTCTTGGCAGCATCTTCAAGGCGTTCCACTACATTATCCCCTATCGAAGATCCGATTATGCCGTAGAGGAAATTTTCCAATTCCCCCCCTTCCCCGATATTAGTAAGCTGCTCTCTGACTCTTTTTACGATGACTTTCGAAGAGTATTCCTTTCTGAGAGCATTGAGTGCTCTCCTTTGAGCGCTCGTCAAAGGGAACGGGGGCTCTATACTCAACCAAGAAGCAACTTCTTTGTGGTTAATCGGGTCGAATTTTGCCGATTCTGACCACAAATTGACGTCTCCAAAATTCTTCGACCGCTCTTTAACGGGAAATCTGCTTAATTCGGCAAATATTGGCGCCTCACGAGCAAGGCGTTCCCAAACGGGATGAAGCCCCTTCTCGCATTCACTCCTGACCGACTCAATCTCAGGGGTAGCAGCATCCGAATCTTTGTTTGAAATTAAGAGCATTCGACACAGCTGATAGCCTGCATTCCCCTCTTCTGTATTGGCTATTACATCATCAACCGGACTGCGCCCCATCTTCCCGCGAGCGACTCTTCTGCCACTTCGACGAACAGGCCTACTCGAGACTCCACCATCTTCTGCACCTTTCGGACCCATTTTGGATACAGCAATCCTAGCCAGCCCCTTCCAGGATCTTGAGAGCTCATCATATCCGATATTCCGAGTAACACGTCTCAAACGTGCTCGCTCGTCATCCCCTGCAGCAGACATTGCTTCGAGACATTCCAGAAGTTGATTCTCCATGGTGTGATGCTCCGATACCCATTTGCCGTGAGGGTGCCTACATCAACGCATCGTCTAACGCCAGTCAACTCTCACTGCGAATGATGTACTATCTTGATGACCAGATTTCAATCCATTCCTTGATGTTCAAATCGATATCTTCTTCGACGACATCCCTCTCCATGATAGCAGACTCATTTAACGGTTTGATACGACATCCGCATGCATCTCTGTGGCCGCCTCCATCAGGATCAAATCTTGTTGCAAGAGCAGTCAGATCAAAAATCCCCCCTTCTTTATGCAGGAAAGAATTCGTGTAGAATGAAGCCGAAACAGGATAGCCGTCTTCCTCTCCGAAGGAAACCCCGAGATCCCCGTGAGTTATCAAACAGGCATCACATGCATCCCCTGCATAGGCTGTCACAGCATACCCATTCGACCGCATCCCCAAACCATGCATCCGAACAATAGCCAAACGATCAACAATTTCCAAACGTTCTTCGATTTCTAACTTCAATATGGCACTCTCTTTTTTTCTATGAGCGATGGCCCCTTTCACAACATCTGTTTCCGATATCTCATGCGGTGAAAGTCCTGAGGAAAAGAGCCGCATGACAGTTCTTGCAATTTCATCTCCGACGCCTATCGACCGCCCGATCCATACCATCGGCTCTTCTGAGAGGTATTGTTCTCTAGTCACCTTTCCACCATCTAGGCGATCAGTCCACTCCAATGCTTCTGAGAGATCCCCTAGATCGATGAGATGGCCTAGAAGATTCGCCGCGACTCTGGCTGCTGAGGGTGCCGCTTCCCAGACCCGCACCTCACTTTCAGACTCCGGTTTATTTGACAGATGATGATCTATGGACAAACCACATTTTGGATGGTAGGGAAGGTCACAGATCGCAGTTTGGTTGTCGATCAAATCATCATAAAGTCCGTTTTTCAGGGCCCCGGGGTGTCCGAATACAACTTCTGCCTCAGGCCACCTTCTGAGCAAAATCGCCCCGGAAAGGACACCATCGAGATCGCTGTCCGTCAGAATTCTTGTGATTTCCAGGTCGTCGATACTCGCCATAGCCATTCCTAGAGCCACCCTAATGTATCGCTTCCGCTTCCCAAGGGTTCTTCGCCCCTTCCATTAATCGATTCACATGGAGACTTCCTGCGGATTCATACTCGCCAACCACCGAAGTATACTTTTGTTGCAGTATCCACAAGGACACTGGAGTTTTCCAAAGGGGCACGTCGAGGCGGGGGAGGACCACTATTCCACTGCAAAGCGCGAGCTATTGGAAGAAACCGGAATCGACAAAATAAGAATCATTCCGTCATGGGCCGAGCGAACTGAGTATTCCTATTCAAGAAAGGGATCTACCAATCGGAAACAGGTTTATTGGTACCTAGCCACAACTGACGAATTTGAGGTAAAACTATCCCACGAGCATACTAATTTTCTATGGCTAGATATCAAAAACGCTCTCAACCAATTAACATTCGAACAAGAAAAAATCGTCCTTTCAAACGCTGGAAAGGTGCTTGAAAGTTTGAGCGCGGATTAACCCCTCTTTCCCAAGGGGGTCCAAAGGGTTTCATCTTCCCCCATCTTTGCTGTGAGCCAGCGACCGAGCACAAAACAGTGATCTGAGAGCCTGTTAAGATAGCTAATTATCTCAGGTCTGATTTCTTCCCGAAGTTTGCATGCCTCCCTCTCCGCTCTTCGGACAATCGTACGTGCCATATGCAAATTCGCTACTGCAGGGTTGCCAGTTGGAAGGATGAAAGATTGTAGGGGTTCTAAATCCTCCAACATAGAATCCATTTCTCCTACTAGCCGTACCCCCGCGTCTGCGCCAATGACCGACATCTGCTCTGGGACACCGCCGGGGGGGCAAGCACATTCGGCTCCCACATCAAACAACTCCTGTTGGATCCTACCAAGCATTTCATCAGCGCTTTCATACACCGGGACAAGTGCAGCCATCAGGCCACCGTCTGGTGCATGGGTCGGCGCCCTGTCAAGCTCCATACGAACTACACCAATGGAAGAATTCGCTTCATCAATCGCCCCGTAAATCGCCACTCTGGGATTCTCTTTTCCAACCCGTGTCCCATCGACAAGAGAGGTTTCACCACTATCTCCACCACCGGTGTGGACCCTCGTGATACGAACCATGTAATGACGGAAACACCCCTCACATATCAGCAATCGGTTCAGACCACTTAGATTCTGATATAGAATTCAAGGCAGAGTCAATTGCGTCGATCCACGCAGAATCAACGACATCCCACCCTCCAAATTCTTTGAGATACTTCTCACTATCATTTGCAGACTCTTCTTCTCCAAGGTGGATGTAAATACGAATCAAGGCCGCGTGACTCATCGCCCCGAGCCATTCCTCATCAGCATCCCAAGATCTCTCAAAACAGGATATAGCCCCAGAAGGCCCTTCAAGTAAACCGCGTTGTATCTGTCTGAGCCCAGCTTTAGACCAACTCAGTCCGGGCACTCCTATGATTAGGCCTCTGAAAACAAGATAAATCTCCATCAAGATCAAGGCTGATACCAGAATGAATGAACTAACGTGCTCGAAGGTGCCACCTTTATCCCACCAATCGACTAGGAGTGCAGCAGCCCCTGCACAGAGCATGGCCCCAGCAAAAGGAGACACGATCACATCACGGACCGTCCTAGTCATGTCCCACGATCCCTTCAAAGTTCCAAGAACTCCAAGCCCGAGGGCAAGATACATTGGAACCGTTTCTGAGGTCTCTCTTGGACCCTGTTCTGAAATTATCAAAACGCTGCCTGCTAGAAGCACAAGATACGAGTATCTTCTAGAAATTTCAGGAAAGGGCTGGTGAAAAGAAAGCCAAAAACACGCTCCACCGATTCCCAAGAAAAGAAAAATCCACCCCATCATGGCCCTTCACCTTTCCAACCCGGCATCCAAAAGCGCTCATTGTCAAGCCATTCCGACCATTCAGAGTCATTGGCCCTGATTAACCTCAGCGCACGACGATCGAGTCCCTGTTTCAAAGACTCCTCAACTTCCATGCGCTTCCAGGCATCGCTCCATTCGATCTGCAATTCACGAACAAGTCGCTGCCCTTCTTCTCGGTTGTCGAAACAACGTTCGCAAAGTTCCTGCAACTCCTGAAGCCATATTCTTGTTCCCAGGATATGCGGCTCATTGCCGATGTCGCGGCTTGATTTTTCCCAGAACCTCCACTTCCAACCCATATTCGCCAATCACCCGTCATTACAAATGGCTATAGTCACTTGTTGTAAAATGCACATCATGGGACGGGTAGTAGTCCACCTTCACGGTCGCGCCAAGAACGCATCTTTCCGGTCTTCGATATCCGAATATGCCAACCGCCTCTCTTCTTCTGGGGTGTCACTTGTAGAGCATAGGAATAAAACTGATCCGAAGACGTACCTCAAAGAAATTTCAGACAAGCACCCGGGCCACAGCATAATACTGCTCCAAGAAAGTGGCGAAGAACTAGACAGTATACAGTATTCCGAGCATCTCAAAAGATGGTCCATGAAAAGGAATGACACCCATCTGGTTGTAGGCCCCCCCGGGGGCTTTGACTTGATGGGAACGGAGTATAAGTCGCTATCATTGGGTAAGATAACCCTGCCTCATGAACTCGCAGCAGTCGTTTTGTTAGAGCAATTATACCGTGCGGCTACCATAATCAAAGGATTGCCATATCACCGCCCATGAGCAAGCCATATCAGAAATTTGATTCACTGGACATTATTTCTGAAATTTTGTTTTCAGAATTAACAAGTACAATTCTTGGGACATGCATCTCGATGAATTCTTCCTCGATTTCCACATAGGATAGTATGATCACAACGTCCTTCGGTTTAACCAAATGAGCTGCAGCACCATTGATGCAGATCTCTCGAGACCCTCTAGGCGCCTTTATCGCGTAAGTTTCCAAGCGGGCACCATTCGTAACATCCAGTATTGCTACCTTCTCCCACTCAGATATCCCCGAGGCATCAAGAAGATCTTCGTCGATTGATACCGAACCAATGTAATTCAAGTCAGCCTGTGTAACCGTGGCCCGGTGGATTTTGCCACTCAATAGCGTCCTCCTCCTCCCTGACACAAAAACGCCCCTACATCCCTAAGATATGAACACGTCCATCCAGAGATGATACTCTAATGTCGTCCATGATACTTAGTTCGCCCCCCTTCGGGTTCGATTGAAATACAGGTCTACACCAACCTTGCACCCGGTGTCAGCATGATTGGAGATCTCACAAAGAGAAACAGGACCACAAAATCCCTACTTCTAGTGGTTTTGATGGTGGTTAGCGTACAGATGCCGATGATAGCGGTTGGCGACCAGACAGGCCCCTTTGAAAATGGAACGGAAGATACACCGACCCAACAGCAAATCCAATCATCGGATGTCGATACCTCTTCATTCCCGGCACTTGAGCACATGATTCTACCGGATCACCCCGCTTTCAGAGACATGCTGTGGTCTGATCCTGGCATACTCTACGGACAGATCACAGATACATCGTTCCTCGAGGGGGGGTATCGATTCATGGTGGAAGAGACAGAAACTGAAGACCATGATAATGACGGCATAAACGATCTGGATGACCTTGACGACGATAATGATGGCATATCCGATTTGATTGAGCGATTCGATGGGTGTTACGGAACAGACCCATTCGATCACGACAATGACGGGATTCAGGATGAATTCGACTTCGACGACGATAATGATGGAATTCTAGAGGGGCCGATCGACTACTCTCAAGGCACGGATCCATGGAACGTCACCTCCGATCGGTATGTCGAGCCCACCATCGTACATCCTTGGACCGGCCTCGCACTTGGATCAGGCTACCTAGTTGACCAGAACCCACTGGATCACGATAACGATGGGATTACCGATGAAGATATCGATGGCCCCGGCAAGGGGTCCTATGACGAGGATGATGACAACGATGCCCGCATTGATCAATTCGTGTGGCCGTGCGATTTCGATGGCGACGGCCTTCAAGATTATTGGGATGCAGATGACGATAACGACGGAGTGATCGATCTATGGGATGCCCATCCATGGGACGATTCTGAAACGTCCAACATAACGATGACAGCTACAAATTGGAGCGCAGCTATCTCGTGGGCATCCAGCAAGACACATCAGATTTCAATTACTGCTGCAGGCTATTCTGACACGGACCTTCAGATTGAAGTTGGAGACACAGTCACATGGACGAATGACGATACAGAAAATCACTCCGCCGTCGCTGCCGACGGTACTTTCGACAGCGGGACACTAGTCGCAAACCAGTCATTCAGCCATACATTCGATTCAGAAGGAACTTGGAGGTATGCGGATACCATCGAAGGAGGAGTGGGCGATGGAACCATCACAGTTCTCGCCGCCACTGGAGCGCCTTTCCCCGACGTGTTTAATCTTGATTTTGATACGTATGGGAAAGAAAAGCTCGACTTCGCATTCAAAGAACAGAACTTGTGGCACCCCCGAAACCCTTCGTTCGATGAGATCGTAGATGGGGATTTAGACGGTGACGGCCTTCCCAATTTCATTGATCCAGATAACGATAATGATGGAACTCCAGACTCTGCAGATACCGATGACGACAATGACGGACTTCTTGATATGTGGGATATCGACGATGACAACGATGGCATACCAGACAACTGTCTGAACGTCCTCACCGATCTTTCTCAGTATCTCGACGGTTTCAGTGACTGGTTCGGTCAAGTACCTGGCGTTGATTGTGAAATTGATTACGATAGGGATGCTGACGACGATGCATATCGAGCTATAGATGCAGACTATGACCTTGTCTGGGATTGGAAAGATACAGATCTCGGTGCTGCTGACCCAGCAGACAATCTCCTTGGCAATCCAGGAGTTGATCCGGCTGATATTCCCTATGACTTAGATAACGACGGAATCCCAAATCAAGATGACCCCTATCCAATGGTCCCCACCTCAACACTGGACTCTTGGAATTGCGAAACCCTCCAGAACCCAAATCCAATCAATCCGGACCCACGATGTCTCACAGAAAGGAAATCGCACACTGGTAACAATGACTGGGATGGCGATGGCTTCTCAAATTGGGAAGATGTAGATGACGACAACGATGGCGTTCTAGACTGGTTAGATATCGATGAGAATTGCGATTTAGATGACGATAACGACCTGCATCTGTTGAACGGTTCGAGATACAGAGACGATGGCCTGAATTACATCGACACAGACATCGATGGGGACGGACTGTCAAATGATGAGGACTGGGACGACGACAATGATGGCATTTCCGATCTTTATGACCCCGATGATGGCAATTGCGGCGTAGTCGACAACGACAACACCGACCAGTTCGACAATTCGTACTCGCATCAGGATGGAGACACCATAGACGGCTCTGCTGATAGCGGCCTATACACAGGAACAGGCACCCTTCATTGGGACATGTTCTGGCACTTCAGCCCCTTTTTCGAGGAGCATGGGTTTGTCCTGCCCTACAACGGCTATCAAGACGACTTCACACTCGGCCCGCCCACAATCGTATCCAATGGCAATGTCCCAGAGATGTACTGGCATGTGATGATGAAATGGAGCCCTTGGAACGGCAATAATTACTTTGACATCGATATGGATGGAGACTCACTCATCAATGGCGTTGATGTCGACATGGACGCCGACGGCGTACCTAACTGGTGGGACCGCGATGAGGGATCAGACGGTCGTTACGATGTCAATGACCCTGCATATGGCGGATCTCTAGATGACGGCGAATGCGATATATCGATGGCATTCCTGTTGGGGCTGTCCGCCGGCCCGACAGCCTGTGGTCTCGCTCTTGCATGGCTTTATGGATTCCCCCTAGCAGATGCCAGCTCAGTAAACGGTGTCCCATTTACCCTGCCTTACTCATCAAGGCCAGACCCCCTCTACACTGACGGTCCATATGGGGGTGAAAATTCAGCTGGGATAAACGACTTCACTTGTGAAAGGAACTGCTTCCATTTTGATTTCCTAGGCAATCAAGACGCTGGCCCCTCTGCCGCTGTCGGATTTGACAAGATGATCAATAACAGAGATTTGTGGACAGCCTACGTGGGAATCAACTTCGGATTTTTCCAGTGGGTTGCAGATCCCAATGGAAACCTGTTCCCAGATGAAGTAGCCGACCTTCTGGATAACAACGTCGATCCAGACGACGATTGCGGTGCCCCAGTGACTGGAACTTTGAATCCATCTTGCATGGTGAACGATACCGCCGATTTAGATGACGACTTCGATGGTGTTTACGATCATTGGGACGTCGACGACGATAACAATGGCGTATGGGACTTCTTTGAGATCGATGTAAATGACGATCTCGACGACGACTCCAACACTGAGCCATTGGGGAACTTCTTCACCGGATATAATTGCGATGATCACGACGATGATGGAACCGATACAGACCCTGATGGAGATGGCTGGTACCAGTCCGTTTGGGACAGAGGCAGGCTTGGTCAGGGCTTGCTGTTCCCTCAGTACTATGATGTGGACAACGATAACGACGGAGTTCCTGACGGCGAAGATCCAGACGATGATAACAACGGAGTATTAGATGTAGATCAAGAGTTGATATGCTTCAGGGGCGAAGAACAAAGCCCATGGGACCACGACAATGATGGAATTCCAGATTGGGCAGACACGGACTGGGATGGAGACGGGATATCCAATACAATCGAGCAAGCAGGGGGAGGAGCATCTCATCCTGTAGCTCCCTGGGACCACGACAATGACGGGCTTCGGGACGATATAGACCTCGATGACGATGAAGATGGGATGAATGACGAGGACGAAGTCATGCTTTGGCCAACTAGATACGGATCCAATTCGACTAACCCATGGGATCACGATGACTACGGCACCGGAGCAGGCCTGCACAATCCGACGAACGCATCGACCGGGCCCGATAGCCTTGATGAGGACGATGACACAGACGGAATACCAGACGTCGATTGGGATCATCTCGAAGAGGGCGCTACATGTACAGATTCCAGCGGAGCAGAGTACCCTGCCAGCGACTGGGATAATGACAATGATTGCATTCTAGACGCTGATGACAAACCACCAACTCGCATTACTTTGGACCCTATACAGACTGTTTGGCTAGACGCTCAGTTCCCAGCAGTATTCACTGGTAGGGTAGATGTGTTGAACCTTGAGACAGGAGCGTTCGTGCCAGGCGCGGATCTCCCTGTGAGAATTGTCATTGAATACCAGAGGAACTCCACAGAGACGCTTAGGACCGTTGAAGTGCTCACGGACGAAGGAGGCAATTTCACAGTCGGTCAGTATCTATACCCCGAAGACATTGAGGTGGGCCCCTCCACTAGATACAACCTGCGTGCCGACGTCATCGAGATGTTCGCCCACGACGGATCGTCTTCCACCCCCGCACCGCTGGAAGTAAGGGCCAACACCACTGTCGATTATGTCTCATGGACCTACTTCAGAAGCGATGAGCAGCCATTATTCGTCGATTACAAGGTTCACTACCATGCTGATTGGGAAAGAGGAATATTCGACAATCGAATCAAACATGCCCCGGTATCCTTTACTGTAGCCGGGGGACCATTCGGGAACAGGTCTGTACCCACTTTGTTCGATGGATACGGATTTGGGTATAGAGCCGATTCGAAAGGATGGGTTTCCCTTACATTCGTCCAGGAACAAGGCGCACAGGGCTTCTGGAAGCAAGTACGTTGGAACTCGACAATGGATAATGGGGTAGGCCAACCAAGCGGCGGCTATGAGGAAATCGTGTGGGATGACAACGCGAAGACACACGAGGTAGTTGACAGATACACATATACGAACACGTCTCTGCCAGTCGGCGATTACGAATTCATCGGCTTTTCACGACCCGATCTTGGAGATGAGTGGCCATTCCCGCACCTCAATGGAAGCGAGTCAGAAACATTCTACATCCGCTCAATGCACAGAATGTACATTGAAGCTGTCATGTACACGACTTCGATAAGACCAGTTTACTATTGGGATGCGACCCAATTCACAGGATCTTCATTCGGGGCATGGAGGGCGTTGTTCCACGCACCTTCTCTGAACAGCGCGGGGATAGCATTTGAAGAAGCCAGTTTGGGTAAGCCATACCCACTACTCTGGGACGGCACCCCCGCCGGACTAGATGGGGAAGCAGCCAAACTCAGACCTTTCCTATCGGCAAACCTAACCCACTGGTCTGTAGCAATGCAGAATGGAGGGGACTTCAACGCTCCACCCTGCGGTCCTGCTGACCCAACAGACCCATTTAGCCCGGTTAGATGCGAAATAATACCAGAACTCTTCACAGGCGAGTCCCTCAGAGTCGTCGGCGAGGTATACAATAGGACGTTTGTACCATGGGCGCAAGACGCCATTGCCCTGCAAGTCGACCTCGATCAGAACCTTGTCTTTGCAGGAGCTCAAGAGACCGGCTTCGCAAGAGTTCCCAACATGGTAGACGGCAAGGCGCAATTCGACTACAACTGGTCATGGTACTCTCAATATGCTGCTGGGACCTATGGGGTGAAGGCGGACTTCACCAACTCTAACTTCTACTTCACAGGAAACCAATCCTCAATCTTATCGACAACAGGTGCCTACGTCAATGTCACAGTCATCGGAACGAGCCAGTTCCTGCCTGTAGACGATGCCAGGCTATACAGAGGAGTCAATCGAACAGTTGAAGTCAGACTCGTCGATAACTCCCTGCAGCCCCTTAGAGAGGTACCAGTCACCTATTCATGGGACGCAGACGGATCAAACGGACTTACTTCCACGGACAAGAATGGCATATTCAGGGTGAACCTTACCATTGGTCAGGACCACCCCTTAGGGGCATTCACCCTTTCATACACGTATTCTGGTGACATGCTCCACCAATCATCTGAAGGCCAGACAGACCTTTGGGTGGTCTCACGCACGTACATCGACCTCCAAACCAGTGTTTCAGGCCCTCTGATGAGCGGACAAGACTGGTATTTCACCGCCCAGGTGACTGACGATAATCGCACGGCGTTTGAGAAAGACTCCGGTCAGGCGCTAGATGGATGCGGTGAAAATGGAGGGACTGTGACCCTGATAATGGAGGGATTAGACTTCGAAGACCGCGTACATAGGAAGATAGTTGACAATCTATGTCCGAGCGCAGGCGCAATAACACATCAGATGACTCTCGACCCCGAGATACTCACATCAGATGCCCAATCATTCCTTCCTGATGGCTTCGGCCCAGTCAACGTGATTCTCAGATTCAATGAGAATCTGCCTCACGAGGGCTGCGGGCCACTGGGGCCCAACGCGCTTGAAATCGCTGGTGCATGGGATGAATGCACACAAGATCTGTACAACGATCACTATCGAAGAGTGCTTCAGTTCCAAGAAGAGGGATTCTATCTTCTTGGTGAGACCTCTTTGAGCGTCGATGAACAAGTCGTCTACACCTCGGAGGCCGACCCCATAACGGGTGAATCGATACAGAAGCCAATGACCGTGACAGGACAACTCGTAGATGAGCTCGGACGTAACTTGAGCTTCAGGAACGTCAAAGTCGATTATGAGATGCTAGGCAGCCAACTTGGAATCAGAACCTGTCTACCAGGGACTACCGACATAAACGGCTTCTTCGAAATAATGTGCTCCTTGGAAGGCGTCCAAGCGGGCCAGGCGAAAGTCCAAGTTAGATACAATTCTTGGGAGAATGCAGATCGCTACAGATATCTCAACGCGACCAAGACGTTGTTGTTCCCCGTCTATTCTAACTCAACACTCCAGATGATCGAGATAGGGCCCTTCAGGAATGACGTTGATACATACACGTTTGCCAACGGTAGCGTGTTCCCCGTTCTGTATCTCAAGGAATCATTCCACTTCGATGCCAGGCTAACTCAGGTTAATGGAAACCCGGTTGGAGGAAAATGTCTGAACATCTACCTAGACCCTGAGACGAATACGAGACCGTTTGCCACCGCTCGCACAAACGACGGGACCGGGTCGGTCGAATGGTTCTCCGGCGATAAAGAGGACAATCCGAGCCAGCGTGGTGTAGATCCTAGCGGGGACCAGCTCGAGGGCTTCAGAACAGTCAGGATCGCATACGAGCCAACCCGATCAGTGCCGGGAGGCTGTCAGATTGAGACTGCACCCGTGATCAACGGCTCTTTCGTAGATGTGGAGGTTCTCGTTCAAAGCCGAGTGGATATACTACTCAGTCAGCAATGGGCTCGTCCAGAGGGATACCAGGTCGGAGAAGTCGTAGAAGGCTCAGTAGCAATTTTACGAGACAGGATCGATCTTGCCGTCGAAGGTCAGACCGTTGTTTTCACGCAATATTTCAACAATGGCACGGGGTGGGAGCTGTTCAAGGTCTACTTCACAACAACATCCGAACAAGGAGTTGCCAACTTCAGCTTCGAGTATACGGGCGAGGATCTCCCAGGTGAACAGTCAGCCAGTCTTGGCGGACCCGAAGCAGTGAATGGGGAATGGAGGATTGAAGTTGAGTTCCAGGGAGACTATCGATTCGTAAGTTCAGATCTCGATAACACCCCTAGAATCAGACTTGCTGACCCGGCAGAGGTAGACCAGCAAAGCTTCTTCACCGCCAGAATCATAACGATTCTCTCGTTAATTGCAGTCTCCACGCTACTTCTCGCAGCATACATGTACAGAAATTACATCGAGCGACGTCGTATAGAAATCCTCAGAGGCATACTCACAGATTCATTGTGGGCCCTCCAAGGAAGAAACTCGTATATCGAGACCATTTTCAATTGCTACAAGGATCTAGTCAAGTTCTTCAGGCAGCGAGGAGCTATGAAGAAGGTGTATGAAACCACCCGAGAATTCGAACATGCGGTCAATCAGATGTTAGGAGGCATAGCTCCCCCAGAGGACCTTTCAGAGTTCTTCAGCATCTTCGAAGAGGCTAGATATTCAGATCACGAGATCGGTGCAGATCAGAGAGATAGGGCGATAGCAGCACTTCAGAACATCATCAGCCATCTGTCCAAGTCGCTTGGAGAGAGCATGTTGAGCCGCATTAGGTCAGAGGGAATGACGATGTACGGGGCTTCCACCAAAGCAGGCAGTTTTGTCGACTCTGAAGGACAAGTAAGGATCGCGGGCACGGATGAAAGCTCCGAAGAGCAGGTCGGGTTCAAAATCTGAAGGTTGCTTATCGGCGTACACCGCCCCATAGGGGGCTACGTTTTGCCCGTGGGGTTCTTAACAGGACCTGAGGTGCCCGGCCTACCCGATAACGTCGAGGGAGTCATATGAGTAGCAACAGTAAGAAGACCAATAATGCCCTTATCGCCTTGATTGGCGATTTGAAGGCGCAGAGCAGGTCAACTGGTGCAGCACTGTGGCGAGACGTCGCGCTAAGACTGGAGACCAGTCGGAGTAACTGGGCCGAGCCGAATTTGAGTCGGCTATCTAGGACTGCAAGAGAAGACGAGACAATACTCGTCCCAGGCAAGCTTCTGGGTAGTGGTGACGTCATCGGCTCCCCGAGCGTCGCCGCATACAGTGTAAGCGCCGGTGCCCGCTCCAAGATAGAAGCCGCAGGCGGACGAGTAATGTCGATCCGCGATCTGATGAAAGACAATCCAAGTGGAAAGGGGGTGAGGATTCTTGGTTGAAGCAGACACACTCGTTTTCGATGCCCAGGACAAAGTCCTAGGCCGACTTGCAAGCCATGTTGCCAGCACCCTGTTGGTCACTCGTAGAGAGGGCGACCCAAAGCGAGTCATAATCATCAACGCTGAAAAGGCCATAGTGACGGGCGCCAAAGACAGAATCCTAGCCGATTACGATCGTAAGTACAAGCTAAATCACCCGAGGAAGGGCCCGTTCTTCCCTCGTATGCCGGACATGATCCTCAAGAGAACCGTTCGTGGCATGCTCCCATATCAAAAGAAGTCCAGCGGGCGTCAGGCCGTAAAAGACCTCAGAGTCATGATCGGAACCCCCGCCAACCTCAAGGGAGAAGCCCTCCCGGAAGGACATGAATGGGGCGACACAAGCAAGATAGATCGACCTCTTCCAGATCGTTTTGTCCGTCTTGGAGACATCAGCAAGCATTTGGGTGCGAAGACATCTCGTTGGAGTGATGCATGATGGCTAAGAAGCAGAGGAAGAAGACCGTTGAGACGAGCGGTAAGAGGAAGACCGCAGTAGCCCGTGCTACTGTCAGAGAAGGCAATGGGAGAATCAGAGTCAACTCCAAGCCGATTCACATAATAGAACCCGAATTAGCCCGAAGGAAGGTGTTAGAGCCCGTGAAGATAGCCGAGGCCATGAACAGGCTATCCACAGTTGACATCGCCGTCGACGTGACTGGAGGAGGCATCATGGGCCAGGTAGACGCGATTCGAACTGCAATCGCTCGTGGCCTTGTACACTTCAATGACGGTGCTGCGGGGCTCGATGAAGAGCTCCGCGATGAGTTTTTGAGATTTGATCGAACATTGTTAGTCAATGATCCAAGGCGCAAAGAACCCAAGCATCAAATGGGTCGGGGCGCTAGGAAGAAATGGCAGAAGTCCTACAGGTGAATTGAGATGTTGATACCAGTTAGATGTTGGAGTTGCGGTAAAGTGATCGCTCACCTATACAAGAAATACACCGAGCGCACCGCAGCAGGGGAAGATCCTCAGGCAGTCCTCGACGATTTATCCTTGGACAGATATTGTTGCAGACGGATGTTCGTCGGCCATATTGATCTGATAGATGATATAGCCCCATTCAGCCTTCCCCGAGATGTCTGAAGACATCGGCAAGGCTTTGAGCGAACAGATTAGCGCTGTATCATCCTGAAAGGGCTTGTAGGTTAGCTTGGCCTATACTTCGCGGCTGGGGGTCGCGAGACCCAGGTTCAAATCCTGGCAGGCCCACCAAAACCGCTTGTAGCCGTATCT
>MDTD01182364.1_pt1 | contig 43756 bp, 39 predicted proteins | sample 811221 | NCBI WGS metagenome assembly MDTD01 (sample SAMN05326646, study PRJNA326480) | marine metagenome | isolation source: seawater | place: Pacific Ocean: South West | collected 2011 | reverse complement strand
TCCAGTATATTGATTGAATGATTTGACTAAAGAATATTCAATTTTAGGACCAACGCATAAAGCTGTGTTTGAAGGAAGTGTCCAGGGAGTTGTTGTCCATGCTAAAAAGTGCACATCTCCACTAATCCCCCATTTTTGATTGAATTCATTACTTAAGACTTTAAATTGGGCAACAATTGTAGTGTCTTTTACATCTTTATAACATCCCGGCAAGTTAACCTCGTGAGAGGATAATCCTGTACCTGCAGCAGGAGAGTAGGGTTGTATCGTATACCCTTTATACATCAAGTCCTTTTGGTGTATTTGTTTCAAAAGCCACCAAACTGTTTCCATGTATTTATTCTCATAGGTAATGTATGGATCTTCTAAGTCTACCCAATACCCCATTTTTTCGGTAAGCTCATTCCACTTATCCGTATAACGCATTACCGATTCACGACACGCTTGATTGTATTCGTCAATTGAGATTTTTACACCGATATCTTCTTTGGTAATTCCCATTTCTTTCTCAACGCCTAATTCAACGGGTAAGCCGTGAGTATCCCAACCTGCTTTTCGATTCACACGATACCCTTTTAGCGTTTTGTAGCGACAGAAAATATCTTTAATGGATCGAGCCATAGCATGATGGATTCCGGGCATTCCGTTCGCTGAAGGTGGACCTTCAAAAAATACAAATGGTTTACTCGCTTCTCTTGTTGAAATCGACTTTTCAAATATTGAATTCTCCTGCCAAAATGTACCAATTTCTTGTCCAATTTTTGGAAGATTTAATCCTTTGTATTCTGTATACTTTTTACTCATAATTTGCTTGTAATCGCATTGACGCTCCAATGGAGCGCAAAAATAACGAAAATTAGCCAACAGCTTATTTTATCTGATTGGATATCGGAGATTAAATGATCTCAACGTGTAATCCGTACTTGAAATTAAGTTTATAGTGAGGAATTTTGGGGTTTTATTGATAATTTAGAATTCTAAGTGAATTTCTATGAAAGCTATACTTTTTGTTGCAATAATGTCTGTATGTATTTTAAGCTCTTGTCAGCGATGCATGAAATGTGAATATACGGATCGAGATGATGTTCTTCATTCGGACGATGTTTGCGGAAGTAAAGATGAGACCGATGCCTTATACCAGGCCTATAAAGATTCATCTATCGCGCATCGATCTAAATTTTACTGTACGGAAGATTTTTAAGGCTAAACATCCATAAAAATGCTATTTTTTTAGCATTCTTATCACAGTATTCTCAAATTTCACGAAATAAATTCCTGGAATTAAATCTCCAACATACACATTTTCAGTTTGAAAAGTAAGTACCTCTTTTCCGCTGACATCCGTTATCACACCTTCTTGGGCGCCTTCAAAAACGACAAAAGTAGAGGCGGGATTCGGATAGGCTTTAATCGCGGAAGAATTTATTAGTTGCTGGTTGGTTACTAATGGTTCAAAAACGTCTTGGTATACCTGAGCATATTCATATACTGAACCGCAATTTGCCAACGCATCATTATTAATACTCCAAGTCATCACCCCCCTTAAATTGGGGTATCCACCACTGGTTTTTAGTGTATAGGCTCCTACTTTACTTCCACTACCTAATAAATAATTCAACGCTGGTTTCAAAAGTGTAGGTGAAATATAACCGCTTCCTGCCGATGGGCAAGCAGGTAATGCAACAGCAATTTGATTGGCAGATAATCCGCTAAATGTCCCTAAACCTTCAGCAGCTGTAAATCCTTTAATAACTGCTTCAGTTTGAGAAGTAATAAAACCCTGCGTCCCTTGATTATGAATCGTTAAATCGAGATCAAACATTTCTCCTGAATTATACAATTGTACCATTAGCAAATCAATATCTTCTGCCAACGCTTCAATAATAGGTAAATAGGATCCCCCACAAATATTATTGACTTGATAGGAAGATAATCCCCCTTGTACATAAGCAGTTTCGGGTGCCATTGTTAAAATCATCTTTTCTCCATAGGTGGTTTGATACCAAGTAAGTAATTCCTCTAGGGCACTAATCATAAGGGTGACATGAATATCCGTAGGATTTTGAATTGTCCCACTATACATGCAAACATTCGATTTTTGCTCCAAATCAATATCTATTCCATCTAAACCATATTATTGGATTAACGATTTCATATCGGCTACAAATCCATTTTTCTTTGTTTCATTTGTTAATCGAAACGATCCTGTAGCTCCTCCAACACTCATTAAGACTACTTTCCCCTCAGCTCTTTTATCCGCAATATCAAGTTTTAACTCTGTATCGTTGTAGCTACTCCCTGAATAAATGTTAAATTGCATATCTGCAGGATCACCACCAGAGGCAACAGCAAAGGACAAACAAATAACATTATAGCGTTCATCAATTTCGTTTAATTCTAAAAAAGGTAAACTTGAACCCTCGTCCCAATTATGCCAATAGCCAACAAGGACACGTTCAGGTAATTGAGCAAATACTCCAAGACTGGATATTACACAAATAACCAATAGCTTAAGATTCAAAAAAAGATTCGTCATGATTTTTGTAGTTAGGCAGTGTAATTAATTTTGATTAGTTAAGGTACAAGCGAGTTGTTTTTCTAATTAATAGAACAACGTACTTCCTTCTTAAGTTACAGAATTAAAGAGACTTATGAAAATTAATCCTTTTGAAATGTCATTTTTAAAAGGAGCCTTCTCCTCTTAAAAAAAGATTAAATGAGCCCTAAAACTCATCAAAATCAACAGATTCTGTTGTCTCAATTGCATTTTCCTTCCTCTTCATGCAATCAAATTCTTCATTGATCAGAGATTCTGGAACATCGAATTTACCTTTTGAAATCTTAATTTTCGGATTTTTATAAATATCATTCATGTAATATCCCCAAATGGGTAATGCCATATTTGTTCCCATACCAAGTCTCAATGAAAGGAAATGAGCTGCTCGATCTTCACAACCCGTCCATACTCCAGTGACTAAATCCGGTGTAATTCCCATAAACCATCCATCACTTTGCATTTGGGTCGTTCCTGTTTTACCAGAGATTTTCACAGAATATGGAATATTAGCATAGGGTCTATACGGTGATCTTAAACGAATCCCTGTTCCGTAAGTAGACTTACCCGCTACTTTGGGTCCATAAGCAGCAACACCACTTAATAACTCAATCATCTTATAGGCATTTTCCTCTGTCATAGCCTCTTTTCTTACTGGTGTTGGTCGCCAGATAATCACCCCGTTTTTGTCCTCTATTCGTGTAATAAATTGAGGTTCAATCCGAATTCCTTTATTGGCAAATACGCAATATGCCGATACCATATCGTACAAAGAAACATCAGGAGTTCCTAAACATATTGATGGAACAGGCTCAATAGGAGTTGTAATTCCACATCTTCGAGCAACATTAATAACTGCCTCGGGGCCAAAACTTTTCATAATTCGAGCGGTAATGGAGTTAATTGAATTTGCAAGAGCCATTTTCAACGTCAACGGCTGACCCTGTAAATAAGAATCTTCATCAGCATTTTTAGGTTTCCATGGTTCTTCTAATCCATAAAGTCCAGCCGGAAAGGTAACTTCCTCATTAAGGTATTCTTCGCAAGGATTAACACCGTTTTCAATGGCCGTAGCGTATACAAATGGTTTAAAGGTTGAACCCACTTGTCTTGTTGCTCTTACGTGATCATATTGAAAGTACTTATAATTTATTCCTCCAACCCATGCTCTTATAAAACCTGTATGTGGATCAATGGAAAGTAATCCTGATCGTAAATACCATTTATGATGAATTACTGAATCTCGAGGACTCATTATAGTATCTTTTTCACCCTCCCATGTGAAAATTTTCATTGGAATTTTGCGATCAAAATGTGTCATCATTTTGCGATCAAATGGACCCCAAAGTTTTAAATACTCTACATGTTTTTTATTCAGTTCATCTCTAAAGTTTTTAATCTTACTTTTATAGTGGGCAATGCTGTCTTGAAAGGCCTCTATTTCATCTCTTACTCGATCTTTTTGTTTAAGTATTGGCCAAGCATTGGTGGTGTCTCTATTCAAACGATTTAACTCTTGTTGAACAAGATAACGTCTGTTATCAAAGTGCTTTACTTTATTTTTCCATCGCTGATTCTTGTAATTTGCTCTATTGTAAGCATAGGTTACCTTTCTCAAAGCCGGTTTTCCATCGAGCGCCTTTCGATACCTGCCAGATGTTCGTATTCCATTATTAATGAGTTTTTCTACCGCAATCTCCTTTTCTTGATCTGTGTAATCTTCAAAGTAAAAAGGCGCGAATTTTCTCAATCCTTTAGTTTTTGACTTCCAATGCTTAAAAAAAGCAGGCTGCAGCTCTTTTCCCAAATGTCTTTTTACCGCTGCTTCAGCATATTGTTGCATATCATAATTGATACTTGTATATACTTTTAAACCATCTTCATATACATTATAGGATGAGCCATCTGGACGCTTTAGATTCTTAAAGATTTTTTTTAGCTTTTTTCTTACCTCTTGTCGAAAATAGGTTGCTGTTCCAGAATGATGTGAGGCTAGGTTAAACTTTATTCCTAAAGGGAGATTTTTTAAACTATCAAATTCATGGGAGGTGATTTTGTTGTTTTTCATCATCTGAAAGAACACCACGTTTCTTCGGTGTAATGTGGTGTCTGGTCTTCTCAATGGATTAAACAGTGAGGGATTTTTAGCCATTCCAACAAACATGGCCGCTTCTTCTATTTTTAATTCACTTGGAGTGGTACCAAAATATACTTGAGATGCGGACTTAATTCCTGCTGCATGATTTACAAAATCAAGGGTATTGAAATACATTGTGATAATTTCCTCCTTTGTATATTGCCTTTCTAATTGTACCGCTACAACCCACTCTTTTAGTTTTTGAAATGCTCTTTCCCATTTATTTTTTACCACTTGTTCGGTAAAAAGCATTTTAGCCAATTGTTGTGAAATTGTGCTTCCCCCACCAGAACTCCCACCTTTTAAAACTGCCCGTGCTAATGATTTTCCATCGATTCCACTATGGTCATAATATCGTTCATCCTCTGTACTTACCAACGCATCTTCAAGAAATGGCGAAAGCTCTTTATATTTCGCTAAGGCCCTATTTTCACGCTGAAATAGTGTTCCTAAAAGTTTTCCATCTGAGGACATTAATCGTGTTGCTAATGATGTACTCGGATTTTCAAGTTGCTGAAACGAAGGGAGCTTACCAAGTAATTCGTTGTTCGCAATCCCATTGAATAAATAGTAAACACTTCCTATTCCTCCAAAAAAGAATAACCAAAACAACAAAACATACCATTTATAGGAAGTCTTCTTTATATTTTGTGCCTTAACCTCTTGTTGAACTTCTTCAGTCATTATGGATCAAGTTTTTCAATACGAGCACCAATAGATACTACATCTTTTAACACCTCATCTCGCATTCCTTGTTGGACTTTTATTCTATATACTCCTCGCTCTGGATTTTGTATTGCATATGGATAATAAGCGATCGATTCTTTTAATTCAACATCCTTGTCTTTTAGATAGGCCATGGACTCTTTAATACTTGCTCCTTGAACCCCTTCCACCCAATACCCATCGGGCGTCATCAATATATGATCCAACGTATCTTTAATTGGTTTTTCTCGGCCTGGAATTTGAATCTCAACAAACAAATACATGTTTCGATAAAGATAATCTGTTGTATTTCGAATATTAAACCCAATCGTTATAAGCGGAGGTAATTTAGTGAGGGAATCTGTTTCGAAAACATACACTGAGTCTTGATGCCAGCCCAATTCATCCACATCATAATCTTCTCCATAAATAAAGCGAGTATCACAACTTGTGAGTAACACAACAACTATTATGAAGATAATGGGTCTCATTAGGACTCTTTATTTGCAGGTGAATCGGATTGTTTTGGTTGTCTTCCCTTATCGGGTTGACGATTATTCTTCCGCTTACTATTTGGCTTTCCGCCTTGAACTTGTTTCCTGTTTTGATTGGGTTTGTCCCCTTTTAAATGCTGTGTGTTTTTTCCTCCTTTCCCCTGAAATTTTCCTCCCTCGCGAGTTTGGGCTTTCTTTTGATTCGAATGATTGTTTTTTCTTTGATTTGGACGTTTCTTTTTACGTTTGTTAAGTTTATCAAAACGCGTTAAATCATCTTGGCCAACTACATTTAAATAATCCATTTCCTGATCTTCAGGTGCTTCCTCTATAACCTCAATTAATTCCTCAGGAAATTCCCCTTTTTTATTAAACGCGTGTAGTTGCTTTACTCGTTTAACTGGTACAGCAACCATTTTCATTCTATCTTGCTTACAGATATACCAAAAAATTCCTTTGAAAATATCTGTTTTAAAATGGAAATATTCTTCCTCCTTTGTTTTCAAATTAACGGAAGAATCAGGAAAATCTTTAACCGCATCTAAATAACTATCCAATTCAAAATTTAAACAGCACTTTAACTTTCCACATTGACCTGCAAGTTTTTGAGGGTTCAAAGAAAGTTGTTGATATCTTGCTGCGCTAGTGGTAACCGATCTAAAATCTGTTAGCCATGAGCTGCAACATAACTCTCGACCACACGAACCTACTCCGCCTAATTTTGATGCCTCCTGACGCGCACCGATTTGACGCATTTCAATGCGAATCTTGAAACTGGAAGCATATATTTTTATGAGCTCTCTAAAATCAACACGGTGTTCTGCGGTGTAATAAAAGGTTGCCTTGGTTTTATCTCCTTGGTACTCAACATCACAAATCTTCATATTCAATCCTAACTCAATGGCATATTTTCTAGCCTGAGTCATTGTAGGCTTTTCTAAACGCATGGCATCTTGCCATTTGTCAATATCATTTTGACGAGCCTTTCTATAAATTTTCAAAATTTCGTCTGGTTTAACAGACTTTTTAGCGACTTGTATTCGAACAAGTTCACCAATTAAAGAGATCGTACCAATATCATGACCAGGGGAGGATTCAACTGCCACAACATCTCCAATGGATAAATTAAGCTTTTCAACGTTTTCAAAATACCCTTTTCGACCATTTTTAAAACGAACTTCAACCAAACTTGGCTGATTAGCCATACTTGGGTTATCCATATTTGAAAGCCAATCGAAAACGTTTAGTTTATTACACCCTCCGCTATCGCAGCCACCGTTATTCTTACATCCTCCTGGTAAATTATTGCTACCTCTTCCCGTACTACATCCTGAGCATCCCATGTCTTTTCATTGAAAAGGTTAAATCACCAATTTTAAAAATACGCAAAAGCGATTGAAATTTGGCACTTCTAAGGGTATTATAGCAAAAAGAACTTCTATTCAACAAAAAAATCAACTTCCTTCAATTTAAATATCGAGGTTTGTTGTTTAGGCATTATACCTTTTACCGTTTTACCATTCTTGTCTTTTAAGTCAATAGATATTTTGTGTTCTCCTACCTCTAATCCACTTATCCAAAATGGAGCCCATTTATTTAATTTGAATTCCACATTATCAATTGTTAACAAAAGATGTCCTTCCCCTATTTGCACATTTTTAAGGTAAAAATCAAGTAAAATATTTTTTTTGTTTTCTACCGTAAAAACTCCTCTAGGTTGTAAGAGTGCAATGACCGTATCGGACAGGTTCGTTTCAGAAAAACAACCACTTGGATCGGCATTAATTTTAAATAAAAAAGAAGCATTTGGATTTTTTAGGCTTAAATCATACGATCGCGATAAATAACATAAAAAAATATTTTCTCCTTTTTTTACATCAGTTTCAAACTGATTATTGATCACCTTTTTGAGTGTCCCTTTCGGACTTACAACTCCTAAGTATTGTCCTCCTTCATTCAAACGCGCTCCATGCACTGTTTCCTCTGCAGTCTTTTCGCCTAAGTTGAAATAAGTGTTATTGAACTCAATATTGTTCATTCCCATTTTAAACGTTTGATTTTGAGACGCAATCGTCGTTTTAATATCAGAGAACTTGGGGTAATCAATAAACTCAATCAGTTTAATCCCTCCTCTCTCTAAAATTATAGGGTTGTAATTAGCCTTTAGTAGTGCCTTATCAATATCTTCTTGTGATATATTTTCATCGGTATTTGATCTACAGGAAACCATTAAAAACCCTAAAGCTAATAAGACTAGTAAATTATTCATCGGTATGATTTTATGCACAAGCAAAAATAAAAAAAGGCTACCATATGATAGCCTTTTTTTGAGTTAATTCAATTCTTTATATCGACAGTGTTTGATATTGTCCAAACAATGGTGATTTTCTAATGAAATCATTCGATGGATTTACCATTAACACAGGAATTTGTGCCTCGTTGGTAATCAACTCCTCTTCTGATTGTTTCAAAAATGCATTTATTGAACGATAATTTAAATTCAAAACGGTAATGAAATCCGCATTAATACTTGCGGAATATCGTATGATCTGTTTAACAAAATCACCTCCTTTTGGATCGGCTTTTTCAACCACGTAATCTATTCCCGCTTTACTGAAAAATTTCTTCGTATATGCCACATTGTTACTAATCTTCTGTGCATCAAATTTATCATCATCTGCATCCGCGAAGATGTGTACTTTCGCTCCAAATTTTTGAGCCATACTCGCAGTTAATGAAATTTTCTGTTTTGTTTCTGCTTTAAAATCAATTGGGAAAACAATGTTTTTATATTGTTCTGGAAGTACTCTGTCTTGCACAACAATAAAAGGTATGGTAGAACTTGTCACTACCTTCATTGCGTGAGAACCTGTAACATGCTGCAGCCCTCTTCGACCATGCGTTCCCATAATAATTAATCGTGCGCCTTCATAATCTGCAACCTTATCAATATCATCAAAAATATTTCCCGAAACTACCTTTCCAACTGTTGGAATATTGTATTCTTTACTCACTTTTTCTGCAATTGGATCAACCTGATCTCTCGCTTCATCTATTTTGGAATCTCTATCCACTACATGCAATAATACAATTTCACCTTCCATAATACCTGCAATCTTAATCGCATGATTTAACGCTGTTTCAGCAACAGAAGTGAAATCAGTCGGTACTAAAATTTTATACACATCTTTCATAATACTTGGTATTCTAATTATAGTTGTTATTTCAAAAGTAAGACTTAATTGTAAAATTCACTTGTAAAAAGTTAAATTTCACTTTTTATTAACATAATAAGTCTAGTGTAAAAAGAGGTTTTCTGTACTCAATAATTATTTTTTGAATACAGGTACTGTGGAGCAAGCTTCTCCAAACATTAGGCTTTTCACAACAGGTTGGAGAATTTGAGTGATGGTTATGTAAGCACTCTCAGGAATTATTTCTTTTCCACACCCCTTTATAATAATGCGTTTATCTTGATATTCTTTTAACGGGAGAGATTCAATTGACCTCCTTAGTAACGCCCCTTTTAAGTGCGCTTTATTTCCTCGGATGACTAATGCTGCAAAAGGCTGCAATGCAGATGAAATGAGCATATATGCCCATAACGGAACAATACCCTCTGATGAATTTGTTACTGCAACAAATCCTTCTTTATACACTGACCAATCCTTCTTTTTAAGCTGTTCCCTAAAATCTTTCTCTCTAAGAATTAATCCCTCGAACATAAAATCTTTTAAATCAATAACATATTGTTGACCTGATGGAATTAAATCCACAAGATCTATCGTTATTAACCCACTTTTTTCAACTTTGTTTTCGATCACCTTATTTTTACTAAATCATTCCCAATTCAATTTGAGCCTCCTCACTCATCATATGACGATCCCATGTGGGTTCAAATACAATATTCACCTTGCAAAACTTAACCAACTCCATTCCTCCTACTTTTTGCTCAACCTCTGCAGGCAATGTCTCTGCTGCAGGACAGTTTGGAGAGGTTAATGTCATATCTATATTAACCACACCATCATCATCAATTTTGATGTCATAAATCAATCCCAGTTCATATATATCCACAGGGATTTCTGGGTCATATATTGTTTTTATCACCAAAACAATATGTTCTTCTAATTCTTTCTTATTCAAATCCGCCATGTATACACTAAGCTTTATTTAATACTAAAGCGTATGCTTTCATTTTTTTTATCATTGCAACCAACCCGTTACTTCTATTCGGAGATAAATGATCCTTCAGTCCAATTTGATCAATAAAAGACAAATTATTGTTTACAATATCTCCTGCAGGCTGCCCATTGAATACCTTTACCAACAAAGCAATGATTCCTTTCGTAATTATCGCATCACTATCTGCCTCAAAAAAAACATTTCCATCTTTCGCTTCTGCAGTTAACCAAACCTGGCTTTGACAGCCCTTTACAATATTATCCTCTATTTTTTTTTCCTCATTCATACTAGGCAAATCCTTACCTAACGAAATCAAATATTCATATTTATCCGCCCAATCATCAAAAAGATCAAAATCTTCTATAAGCTCTTCTTCTACATTCCTGTTTCCCATGATTCTACAATAGCATCTTAAGTGCGCGCTTTAAAGCGTCAATAAATATATCGATTTCTTCTTTCGTATTATAAAGAGCAAATGAAGCTCTTGTTGTCCCTGTTACATTAAATCTATGCATTAGAGGTTCTGTACAGTGATGGCCTGTTCTAACTGCAACACCAAGTTGATCAAGAAGTGTTCCCAAATCATAATGGTGGGCTTTTTGATGAACAAAACTAAGAACTCCTGCTTTTCGTTGGGCCTGCCCTATAATTTGAATACCATCAATATTATTGATGTGTTCTGTAGCATAATCCAAAAGCAGGTTTTCATGAATTTGGATGTTCTTCCAATCCAAAGTATTCAAATAATCTACAGCAGCTCCAAGCCCAATTCCTCCTGCAATATTTGGTGTTCCTGCCTCAAACTTATGTGGTAAATCATTATACGTTGTTCGTTCAAACGAAACATTTTTTATCATATCTCCTCCACCTTGATAGGGAGGAAGTTGCTCTAACCATTCATACTTACCATACAAAACACCAATACCAGTAGGACCAAACATTTTATGTCCACTGAATGCATAAAATTCACAATCCAGCTCTTGAACATCTACTTTCATGTGCGGAATACTTTGAGCGCCGTCAATTAAAACTGGAATATTTATTTGATGAGCCGCATGAATCATTTCTTTAATTGGATTAATTGTACCCAAGGTATTCGAAACATGTGTAATAGCCACTAACTTTGTTTTTGTTGAGAGTAGTTTTTGATATTCCTCAAACAAAATTTCCCCTTCATCATTAATTGGAATAACTCTTAAAATCGCTCCAGTATAGTCACAGGCCATTTGCCAAGGAACAATATTGGAATGGTGTTCCATGCTCGAAATCAAAATTTCATCTCCTGATTTTAAAATCGATCTCGAAAAACCATTTGCAACAAGATTGATAGCATCAGTAGTTCCTTTTGTAAAAAGTACTTCTTCCTCTCTTGAAGCATTAAGGTATTCTTGAAGTTTCCGCCTTGAATCCTCATAAGCGGCAGTTGCTTCTTGACTTAATGTATGAACTCCCCGATGGATATTTGAATTCTCATCCTCATAATACGTTTTAAGTCGATCAATAACACATTGTGGAGTTTGAGATGTTGCACCATTATCAAAATAAATAAGAGGTTTTCCGTTCACAGTCTTATGAAGTGTGGGAAATTGAGATCTTATTTTTTCTATGTCTAATATTGTACTCATCAATTTTTCAATGCAGCAAATTGAGATTTGAAATTCTTTGCAATCAATTGGTTGGCATATGCTCGAACTGCCTCATTGCTAATGTGATCTAAGACCTCTCCAATAAATGCGTCCAATAAAACTTTCTGAGCGGTTGATTCTTTTATTCCTCTTGCCCTCAAATAAAAGAGCGCTTCATCATCGAATTGACCTATTGTACAACCATGACTACATTTCACATCATCTGCGTATATTTCTAGTTGAGGTTTTGCATTTGCCTTCGCCTCTTCGCTCAAAAGAATATTTGCATTGCTCTGAAAAGCATTTGTTTTTTGGGCAATTTTATTTACATAAATCTTACCATTAAAAATAGCAGTGGCTTGATCATTAACCACTGTTTTATAGAGCTCATTAGATTCGCAATGTGGTTTTGCATGATCAACAAACGTTTGATTATCCACATGAATATTACCGTTCAAACAGATCGCTCCAAACAAATTAGCCGTTGAATTTGAGCCATTCAGTAAAATGTTCAAATTGTTTCGAATGACTTTACCATTTGCTGGTAAAGTATTAATTGTAAAGGTGGAATCTTTCGCTTGATGTGCAAAATCAGCGCTTATATGGTAGGTATTGGTATTCTCATTTTGAATTTTATCCAACTGAACCAGAGCCCCTTCCTCTACCACTACTTCATTAATCGAATTACATAAAGCAGAATGGGTTTCAATTGTATCATACGTTAATACAACCTTCGCTTGAGCAAACTTTTCAACTACAATTAAATTTCTTGGATATGCAGCAACCAAATCTCCATCCACCAAATGTATAATTTGAACAGGCTTATCTAATTTGGCTTTAGATTTCACGTAAATAAAAGCCCCATCCTGAGAAAACGCTGAATTCACATTTACAAAAAATTGATCCTTTGCTCTTGTCTGGGTCCCTAAGTGTGGCTCAACAAGTTTTATAAACTCTTTTTTTGCGGTATTCAAATTCGTCACTAAAAAATCACTTTCTTTATCCTCAATGACATCAGAAAAACTAGGCTCAAAAAAACCATTCACAAAAACCAAAAAATAGGCGTCAAGATTCTTGATTTTAAACTCATTTATTTTATCAGCATGAATATTAGCTGCAGATTGAGGACGAAACTCTAATTTACCAAGTTCTTTTAGGTTAGTATATTTCCAATCCTCGAGCTTGTTCGATGGAAAATCGAGTCCTTTAAGGTTCTTTAGTGCTAACTCTCTTATTTTAATGAACGTTTTCGCCTCATGGCTGAAGTCCTGCCCTTCCTGATTAATTAAAAACCGATCTTTATCTGTTACTGTCAATGTAGCCATCTTATGCCTAATATTTATTGTACAACCAACTATACGAATTGATTAATGCGCATTTCAAGCGCAATTTTCAACCATTTATAGTTTTTCCTCCTCCAATTCTTTAATGATCCAATCATACCCCTTTTCCTCTAATTCCAACGCCAATTCTTTTGAACCCGTCTTCACGATTTTTCCATCAAGCAAAACGTGCACATAATCAGGAACAATATAATCTAAGAGTCTTTGGTAATGCGTAACAACAACAAAAGCATTGTCTTTTGACTTTAACTCATTTACACCATGGGAAACAATTCTTAATGCATCAATATCTAATCCAGAATCTGTTTCATCCAAAACCCCGAGTTTAGGATCAAGCATCGCCATTTGAAAAATTTCATTTCGCTTTTTCTCTCCCCCAGAAAAACCTTCGTTCACCGATCGATTGGCTAACTTACCTGAAAGTTCAACAAGTTGCTGCTTTTCTTTAAGAAGCGTCATGAATTCCTTGGTTTCTAAATTTGGTAAGCCTCTGTATTCTCGGACCTCGTTTACCGCTGTTTTAATAAAATTGATGTTTGATACTCCTGGTATTTCAACCGGATATTGGAAAGCCAAGAAAACACCTTCTCCTGCTCGCTCCTCAGGAGCCAATTCCAATAAGTCTTTTCCTTCAAAATGAACTGACCCTGCGGTCACTTCATACTCTTCTCTCCCTGCCAATACAGACGCTAATGTAGATTTCCCGGATCCATTAGGCCCCATAATCGCATGTACTTCTCCTGGGTTAACTTCCAGATTTAATCCTTTTAAAATTTCTTTGCCTTCAATTTCGGCTTTTAATCCTTTTATTTTTAACATAACTCTAATTTCGATTTTTACCCCACTGATCCCTCTAAACTAATTTCTAATAACTTCTTTGCCTCAATAGCGAATTCCATTGGTAAATTATCCATCACGTTTTTACAAAAACCATTAACAATTAATCCAATTGCTTTATCGGTCTTTATTCCACGCTGATTACAGTAGAATAACTGGTCTTCTCCAATTTTTGATGTCGTAGCCTCATGCTCAACTTTGGCAGATTTATTTTGACACTCAATGTATGGAAAAGTATGTGCACCGCATTTTGCACCAATTAATAAAGAATCACATTGACTAAAGTTCCTTGCACCTTGGGCTCCTTTGGCCACTTTTACTAGCCCTCTATATGAGTTTTGAGATTTCCCTGCTGAAATTCCTTTAGAAACAATCGTGCTTTTGGTATTTTTTCCGAGATGGATCATTTTTGTTCCTGTATCTGCCTGTTGCATATTGTTGGTCACTGCCACAGAGAAAAATTCTCCCACCGAGTGATCTCCTTTTAAAATACAAGACGGATATTTCCAAGTAACTGCAGATCCTGTTTCAACCTGAGTCCAAGAAATTTTGGAGTGATGATGGCAAATCCCTCTTTTAGTAACAAAGTTGTAAATCCCTCCTCTTCCTTTTTTATCACCAGGATACCAATTTTGAACAGTAGAATATTTAACCTCAGCACGATCAAGAGCAATAATTTCAACAACCGCAGCGTGAAGTTGGTTTTCATCTCTTTGTGGCGCTGTACATCCCTCCAGATAAGAAACATAAGACCCTTCATCTGCAATAATCAACGTACGTTCAAATTGACCTGTATTAGCCTCATTAATCCTAAAGTAAGTAGACAATTCCATTGGACATCGAACTCCTTTAGGTATATAGCAAAAAGAACCATCTGAAAAAACAGCTGAATTTAGCGCAGAATAAAAGTTGTCTCTTTGCGGAACCACAGAACCTATATATTTTTGAACGAGCTCTGGATGTTCTTGAACAGCTTCAGAAAAAGAACAAAATATAATGCCTAATTCGCTCAACTTATCCTTAAATGTAGTGGCTACAGAAACTGAATCCATTACTACATCTACTGCCACACCCGCCAATGCTTTTTGTTCTTCAATTGGCACACCTAATCTCTCAAATGTTTTAAGAATTTCAGGATCAACCTCGTCTAAACTTTCATACTTCTTTTTCGGCTTAGGAGCAGCGTAATATATGATATCTTGAAAATCAGGTTTAGGGTAAGATATATGAGCCCAATCAGGTTCTTCCATCTGCTCCCAAACTTTAAAGGCTTTTAATCGCCAGTCTAGTAGCCATGATGGCTCATTCTTCTTTTCTGAGATAAATCGAATCGTATCCTCTGTTAGTCCTTTTTGGGACTTTTCAGATTCAATATCTGAAACAAATCCGTATTTATATTCTCCGGAGGTTGCCTCTTCAATTATTTTATCTTCTTCTTTCATTTAACGTTAATTAAGTTACTACTGGGACGCTAATCATATTTTTTGTGGGTACCATCATTCATTTGTTTAGTAAAAACATTTGAAACTATTTACACGGCAAAACTTTCGCCACAACCACAAGTCCGTGATGCATTTGGATTATTAAAACTAAATCCTTTTCCGTTTAATCCTCCTTCGTATTCCAATGTTGTACCTGCCAAATAAAGCAAACTCTTTTTTTCCACAACCACCTTCACATCATTGTCCTCAAATTCTTGGTCATTTTCTTGAAGCGTTGTATCAAATGTCAAATCATAGGACAATCCTGAACACCCACCACTTTTAACGCCTACTCTAATGAAGCTGTTTGCGGGCATTTCTTCCAACTTTTTAAGTTTTGCTACCTGATCTCTTGCACTGTCTGAAACTTTGATCATTCTGTTTATTTTTATTTAGACTAATTCTAAACTATACTACAAAATTACCTAAAAATAGGTATTCATACAATGAAAATATTTGAATTACTAAATCATGTAATAAAGCATCGTTATAAGAGCGGCTGTACATGCAAATTCGATCGGATCACAAACGCTAGTAGAAATGGATTTCCCAGAAATATAAATTGATAAGTATCCGGCACTAATTATTATCAATTATCTTAGCAATAATGCTGTATCGTTATGCCTTTTTTCTTTTAGTTTTTGTGAACGCGACATCCAGTAAAGCGATCAATTTTGATTTATTGAAGTCGAATAAATATACCATTGATGATGGTTTACCTCAAAGCTTTGTTGAACAGGTTCATCAAGATCAGAAAGGTTTTTTATGGATAGCCACTCAAGATGGGGTGACTCGTTTCGATGGGTATGATTTTGAAAACTTTTTTTCAAATCCATTTGACTCATCAAGTATTTTGAGCAATTACATCATTGAAATCAATGATTGGGGTAAAGATTCATTATGTTTTACGAGTGCTTTAGGTATTTCAATATTTGATCCCGTTGCTAAAACATTCAATAATTACCCAATCGGATTAAACAATAAATCCATCGGTAAAATCACCTCTTCATCAATTATTACTAAAGACTCTCTAGTTCTCTCATGCACAAATGGATTATATGGAATAAAGTTAACAAACCAAGAAGCAACAGTAACACCTTTAAAATTTGCTCATTCAGTAACAAAAAGCTTTCTCTTTAAAGACCAGCTATTTCTGGTTTCTGATTCGTCTATTTATCGCTTAAATGACAAAAATTCATATGAAACTATTCTACAATTTGATCAACCCATTTTAAATGTATTTCGAGATGAAATAAGTGTGAATATCGCTTTTCCCGAAAAACTAATTCAATATGATGAACGCCTTCAAAAAACATCTACTTTTTCTATTGCAGAAGGGATTAATGACTGTGCACTTATAAGTGGTAATTTATGGGTGGCTACTAAAAGTAATGGCGTATTAATTTATGACCTCTATGAAAAAAACCCAATCCCATGGAATCTTGGGGATCAAAAAAAACACAACCTATTAAGCACCAATATCAGATGTATTTTTGAGGACTGTTTCGGAGTTATTTGGCTAGGTACGGACAAAGGGATTAATAAAATTGATCCATCAAAAAACCAATTCCTAAAATTCAAACCCTCTTTGTATTCCTCTCAGTCTCGGAATAATTGCTGGTCATTTTTTGAAAATGATTCCATTCTATTTTCGGGATATGATAATGGCATTCAAATACATTACAAAGGCACAAAAAAATATGAATGGGTAAATGTTGAAGGTCCTGTTTTAGACATCACAGAATTCGAGAAAAAAATTCTTATTGGAACAGGGAAAGGTGTTTTTGCCCTAAATTACAAAGATTCATGTTTTGTTTTGGACTCTACTAAAATTGATGTTTCTGTGAAGGAAAAGCAAGATATCATCTTTAAATTTTTTTCCTTCGAGGGTAAACTACTCATTGGAAGTTTAAACTTTTTATCCGTCTACAACGATAGCCTTGAGCTGGAAAATAGATGGCAAATAAAAAATGTCCGTGACTTCACTGTTTTTAATAATCAGGTTTTTTTCACGGCATACCCCACAGGCTTATATGCTCTTTCTAAGTTAACTATTCCGACCCAAAGTACTTTTACCCGGATTCCTTTGCCCGAAGTTGAACACTTACTTGGTTTGTCGATTGCGGCAAGCGAGCATCATGTATGGATTGGTCTTTACGGAGGGGGCCTTATTCAGTTTGATCCCTCAAACTCCACTACCCAGCATTATTCTACAAAAGATGGACTTCCAAATAATACGATTTACGGTATCGTTCCCCACATGAATACCCTTTGGTTAAGCACAAATGGGGGATTATCTCGACTTGATTTAGGAAAAGAAACTTTCGAAAATTTCAATACTGAAGACGGTATTCAAAGTTTAGAATTTAATTCGGGTGCAAAATACGTTAATCAAGAGGGTCAAATTTATATGGGAGGAATTAATGGTTATAATATTATCAATCCCAAAAAAGAAAATAAAAACAAAATTGCACCCAAAGTATACATTTCTTCGATCTATTACAAAGGAAAAGACATATTGACAAAAGAGTCAAAATATCTAACTAAAATCAATGGTGATGATGAAGTAAGTATTCCTCACTTTAGAAACAATTTTATCATAAAAGTGGATGGTCTTCATTATTCATCACCAACAGAAAACCTCTTTAAAACTCAACTTGAGGGATGGCAACAAGACTGGAGTTACTCCAAAGGTAAACGTACATTTAAGTTTAGCAATCTCAACTATGGGGATTATGTGTTCAGAGTTAACGTAGCCAATAGTGATGGGGTATGGAATTACAGTGAACAAAAAATAAAAATCACAATAAAGCCGCCTTTTTATCTTACATGGTGGTTCATTGCCTTGATGATTTTAGTAGTTGGAGGATTGAGCCTTTATTTAGTTTATTCAAGAATCAATCGTTCTAAATTCCAGCGAGAAATATTGGAAGAAAAAGTTAGGATCAGAACACGTGAAGTTGAAAAACAAAAAAGAAAACTAGAGGACCAAAATAAAGTACTTGAAGAAGAAAAAAACAAAGAGGAGGAAGTCTTGCTTAATGTCCTCCCTAGAGAAACTGCTCGGGAACTGGTTTCAACCGGAAAGTCAACACCAAGAAGCTATAAGATGGCGACGGTAATGTTTGCCGACTTTAAAAATTTCACCAAAATCACAGAGAACTATGGTCCAAAAGAACTTGTTTCAGAATTAGATGATTCTTTCGCACAGTTTGATGATATTGTAGGCAAATTAAATATCGAGAAAATTAAAACCTCTGGAGATGCTTATATGTGTGTTGGAGGAATCCCAATTCGGAATAAAACAAATCCGGTGGACTGTGTGCTAGCTGCTTTTCAATTCCAAAAATATATGCGTCAAAAACGCGATGTGCGAGAAGGAACGGGAAGGCCTCAATGGCATTTAAGAATTGGTTTACATACTGGAGGATTAATTGCAGGAGTTGTGGGAAAAAAGAAATTCCTTTACGATGTTTGGGGAGATACTGTAAACACAGCAGCCCGAATGGAAACGAGTGCCGAGGAAGGGCGTATCAATATTTCTGGAGCTACATATGAATTCATTAAACCTTATTTCGATTGTGAATACAGAGGTAAACTACCCGTTAAAAACAAAGGAGCCATTGACATGTACTACGTCAATCGAATAAAATCAGATTTATGTAAGGATGAAATTGGTGAAACACCCAATAGAAAATTTTTCGAATTATTGAATTTCAATGTATACACCCAACAAAATTTCATTAATGTAAAAGATTACTTTATTGACAAATTGGAAAAAGATGAATTCGTATCAAAATTAAAATACCATGGTCCTCATCACACTTTAGATGTAATGGAAGCGGCAGAAAGAATTGGAAGGGCTGAAGGACTCAGTGAAGAAGACGTAATGTTGGTAAAAGCTGCAGCTTTATTTCACGATAGCGGATTTTTAAATAAATACCAAGACAATGAGTCAGAAGGTGCCAAATTAGCCAAAAGAGAGTTGCCCCGATATGGTTTTACCGAAACACAAGTTCAAAGAATAGAAGGAATGATTTTAGCCACAAAAATTCCTCAAAATCCACAAAATCATTTAGAAGAAGTTCTTTGTGATGCTGACCTAGACTATTTGGGAAGAGAAAAAGAGGAATTTGACAGAATCAGTAACTCTTTGGCTCAAGAATTAATTGATATGAAAATAATCCACTCTATGAGTGCCTGGGATCCTATTCAAGTTAAATTCCTCGAGATGCATCATTACTATACAAAAACTTGTATAACCTTAAGAAGACCAGGAAAAATAGAACGTTTAAGAGAGATTAGAGATCGTCTACAAGGTCCTAACGAAGAATAATTATACATGCATTGTTTAACAAACTTTTCATTTTCAAAGGAAATTGTTCCCTTTCAGGCTGAATTATTTTCCCCTTTTTTATCAAAAATATACGACCTTATGTTCGACTAAATCAATAGATCGGTCAAAAAAAAGCCCTCCATTATAGAAGGGCTTGTAAAAATTTTAATCTCTTTATTAAACATTTACCAACTCAGACATCTTCACATTAAGCGCTTGAGAAATAATGTAAAGGGTGTAAACATTCGCACTAACTTTCGCATTCTCAATTTTTTCCATGTGTTGTCTGTCCATGCCACAAGCTCTGGCAAGCTGAGACTGGTTCATTCCCTTACCCTTTCTCAGTTTTTTGATGTTTTCACCTATTTTGGTGGCAAGATCAAGCTTTTCTAATTGCAATTCCATTGTTTTTTTTTTTAGTAGTTAGGTCGGTAATTGGTGGTGTTATACAGGTTAGGTTTTTTTATTTTTCACACAAAATTAACGTGATATTGGATTACAAATTTATGTTTTTTTTATTCTAATTTCGTCAATTTTTTTAGCTCAAAAACAGTATTTTTTTAAAAAAAGAAAACGTCATACTAAACTTGTAACTCCTAATGATGACATCTTTACAGCCAAAATAAAAACCACCAATAGGGGGTATTGGTGGTAGGCTGTCCTGCGGGGTGCAGAAAATGGGGTGTAAAATTTTTGTTAGGTATATGTATAGAAAGAATTTACTTTGAATACTCTTTCCTTGGGTTGGATCATTTCATGAATAGACACCGTTCTATTGATTTGTGTTAAATGATGATCGGTATGTTTAATTGCGAAATAAACCAACTGATATGCATCTAATTTAATCCCAGCGATCACTTTCATATAATCCATATAATTATTCGCATAAGCGGAGGGAATTTCCTTGATCAAGCGAGTAAATTTGACAATTTGACTGGCCATTTTTAATTCCAGTTCCTCCATGGAGTAATTTAATGACATTTGAAATTCGGGTAAGGATTGTATTTTAAACACACTTACATTCAGTATCGTTTCTACAATGGTTAAATCTGATTCTAAGTATTCAGAGTCCTGGTTTAAAAGCCCTTCATTCAATAAACCAATCACCTTCTCTACCTTCTTGATCATATACTGATTGGTGAGGTAAATGTGCGCAGCTACTTCTTTTACTTTTATGTGGTTATGACTTTGTAAAAATTCGTTTGGTTTAGATGCACATATGGTTTTATTGAGTTTAATTGATAGTTTTTTAGCCGCATCAATCAAAACGCGCCTTGTTTGTTCGAATTGTGGTTTTTCCATTTTTCCCTTTTTAATGTTTATTTCAAGAAGTGAAAACCCCCTTGATTGATCAATTTGATCGACCAAAGGGGGCAAACAATAGACACCATAAAATGGTGGCCAAGGTTGTAAAAAGGGAGCATTTATACATGAAGTGTAATTTTTTTAATCCTTGACCCTTCTATTTTCAAATTGCTTCATGTCTTTTTCCCTTTGCCTTTTTGTTTAATCCCCACTTACTTGACAACACGAATCTAAAGGCATTAAATGGAGTGCAATAATTGATTTTCACACAAACACGCGATGTTTTTTGCAAAAAATGCAAATTAACCCCTTCTACAATGAATAATTTGCATTTTTCGCAAAAAACAAAGAAAAACCATCGTTGCTTGAAATGCTTTTATAATCTTTATTGAAACTTTTTCGTGAAACAGCCATAAAAGGTTGTTGTTATATGTGAGTGCTATGCTGAATAAATTATTGTTAAGTCTTTTTCTTTCAGGAGTTTTATTATCCTCTTGCAACAAACCAAAATGCGAGGAAATACCTTGTCCAGAAAAACCAAAAGTTATTACACTTAAAGAATGCAGTCCTCACCTTCAAGCACTCATCCAAAATAATAAAAGCCATATTCGAGGAGTTCAAGTGGGCATGCCTTTAAGTGCGATAAATGAGGTAGATTCTAATTTTGTTTCCAATACCAGTTTTTACACCAGTTTTTCTCCAGACTTGGATATTAACTATTGGGCTCAAATTGATTATTATTTTGACGAAAATAACATTATTGACAAAGTAGAAACCGAAATCATTCCAGGTGGATTAACAAAAAATGAAGATATATTGCTTGTTGACTCTATTTATTCAGAAATGAGAGAATACCTCTCAGGTAAATACGGTAATTCCGTAACCAACACTGATCTCAAACTTATTTGGAATGAAGTTGATCTAAGAAATAATTCTTTAACCATATTTTCATTGGATTATGATATTCCTGAAACGCCTCAATCTTTCTATGAAAATAAAATCACGGGAAAAATAGATACTGTGGACAATTCGCCAACAGTAAAATATGTTGTTAAGTTCTTAGAATAATCCTTTCTTTTACAAACGAATACTGTTCTATATTACCTATTAAACAGGTTGTTGTCGTATTTTTACCTCTATTTTATTGCGCTGTATCCTTTTAAAGTCTACTTTTGCATGCGCATCTGATGGATTAAAATTTCGGTCGTTTGACTTATTGAAATGTTTTTTCTGCCTGAGTGTTTAAGAGGAAAATATGAATTTAAAAAAGAATCTTTTTGCTTTAGCGGTTTTTCTAACCACAGTATATTCACATCTGCTTAATGCCCAATGTACCAATCCAGCATGGGATGCATTAAGTTGGGCCAGCTACTCCGCAGGAGATATTGTCTCAAATGACGGAAAGGATTGGGAAGCTATTTCTTCTGGATCGTATCAATATGAGCCTAGTGGCAGTTTTGGTTATTTAGGATGGACTTTAAGTGCAGACCCCTGTGCCTCAAGCTCGATATCAGAACCAGTTGTTGCTGCAACCGAAGTGAGAGCCAATTATTGTACCACATCATTTGGAGTAGGAACAATTACAAGTGATGGAGGCTCTGCTATTTTGGAAAGAGGTTTTGTATTTGGTACTTCCTCTGGTCCAGATTTGTCAAATGCAGATGTATTAGTTGACGCCGGAACTGGTACAGGTGATGAATTTGAAGGTTTAATGGAAAACTTAACTCCAGAAACTGATTACTACATTCGAACTTATGCAACAAATGCGATAGGAACAACTTATGGTACGGAAGCCAGCTTTACCACAAGAGCCACTTCAGAATGTGTATCTGATTGTAATTTGGCCTGTGACATGACTGATAGCCAGTGGGAAGATCCTACTGCAGCAGAATGGTCAACAGCCCCTTTTCAAACTGTTAATATTCAAGATACCGTGTGTATTACCCAAGATGTAACTATTTCAAGTACTATCTCCTTATATGGAATGTTTAAAATATGTAATGGAGCAACAGTTACCCTTAACGGGGCAATTAAGGTCTACACCGCTACAGCGACGAATCCAACTTACAAAGGTCAAGTTGTTTATGAAGGGTGTAATGAAATTTTTGATGGCATAGGATCTTATACAGGTGAATATCTTAATCCACCAGGTATCAACGACCCTCTTCAAATGATTAGTTATTGTGGAACCTGTGATGATAATGATCAATCACAATTTTTCAAGCCTACCGTTGCCACTGCTTATTGGGCAGCGACGTGCAGACCAACTACCAGTTTAAGTCCCCTTCCCGTAGAACTTATTTATTTTGCTACCTCACCCCACGAAGAAGGTGCGCTTTTAACGTGGACAACAGCTTCTGAAATTAATAATAGCCACTTTGAAATTGAAGTCTCCTATGATGGAACGCACTGGAACACAATTGGCCTTGTTCAAGGGGCAGGAAATACAAGTAGAAAGATAAATTACTCATTTATTGACAACAATGTAGAAAAAGGAGTCCAGTACTATCGATTGAAACAGATTGATTACAATGGCGATTACGCGTATTCCAACATTCGATATTTTTCACAAGATGAAAAAGATAAACCTACTAGTTTCGTCGCTTTTCAAAATATTGAAAATAAAATTGAAGTAAGCGCAGTTTTTCATGGGGCGGGTCAAGCTTACTTGATAGACATGCGGGGAAGAATTGTAGAAATGAAAAGCTTTATTAGTTCTGATAAAGCAGGAGTGAGATTTAATTTTGACTCATATAACCTTAACGAGGGCGTTTATTTTGTACAAATAAAATCAGGTAATGCACTTCTTGGACAAAAAGTTCAATTTGTCCAAAAGTAAATCAGTTCAAATTTTAATCGGTAGTTTGGTTTTCTATTTAAAAGGAGTCCACCAGTTTTTATATCCAACTGTTACCGAGTCCAAATTAACGGGTTCTCCTATTTGAGGAGTAATTATCTTCACACCAAGTGAATCTCCAGCGTGTTTAATTCGAACAGGGGGCTCAAACCAATCGTGAGTCGATAATGAAAACGCGCCCCAATGGATTGGAATTCCAATATCGGCATTTACATCTTGAATGGCTCTTGCTGATTCTTCGGGTAACATATGAATGTTTTTCCAATATTTATTATACTGCCCGCACTCCATCAATGCTAAATCGAACGGACCAAACTTCTGTCCAATTTGGCGGAAATGATCATCATAGCCTCCATCTCCACTAAAAAATATTTTTTTCCCTTTTCCACGAATCACCCAAGATCCCCAAAGGGTGGAATTTTGATTAAAGATCCCTCTTCCTGAGAAATGTCGTGAGGGAGTAAAGGCAAAGTGTAATCCGTCTATTTCATCTTCATCCCACCAGTTATATTCATGAATTTTTGTGGCTTCAACCTCCCATTCTTCAAAATGTGCACCAACTCCTATGGGTAATATAAAATGAGTTGTTTTATCCTTTAATCGATTAATGGATTCATAGTCCAAATGATCATAATGATCATGAGAAATAAATACAAAATCAATTACAGGTAATTGCTCAATTGATAGTGGTAGTTCTTTGAAAAATCGAGGTTGAGCCATGAAATCAACTGGAGATGGCACATCTCCAAACATTGGGTCAAATAAAATATTTTTTCCATCTAATTGAACTAAAAATGCTGAATGACCAAACCAAACAATAGAGTTTTGATGTTTTGACTGCTCCAATTGTAAAGAATCCAGCGACATTATTTTTAGTGGTCTTTTAGGTATATTTTGAATATCATCACTAAAATAATCCGAAGTCACTTCAAGAATTTGCTCTAAGGTGTAATCCATTTTCGTTACATGAATATTCTTGAATTCACCGTTTTCATAGTGTCCTGTTTTAGAATATCGTGCCTGATCTTCCTTTGATGGGTCTCCACCAAATTCAGGGCTGGAGTTGATAAAAATGACAATTAATCCTGTAGTTACTATTAAAAAGTAAAAGGACCATTTAAGGCACTTTTTAATTATCTTCCACGCTCGTTTCATTAATCAATTGGTTTACCTGTAGCACAATTCCTAAATTCCTGTGATTTAGTAAAGTGATGTAATTAAAATAATATCTACACAATTATTTTTTAAACGATGTTTTACCTTTTCTTCCGAATTGTTTTTTGTAATTATTTCCTTTGGACCTTTTCGGTCTTCTAGAATTACCATGCTTCTCTTGTAATGCAGCCTCAATTTTTTGCACCTCCTCTAACGTGCTTTGTTCAAATCCACGAATGGACTTTCGTGTTAACTTAACCCCCAAAACCTTCTCAATACTTTTAAGGTATTCCTCTTCATCATGAGACACCAACGAAATCGCCTTACCACTTGCACCAGCTCTACCCGTTCTCCCAATTCTATGGACATAATCTTCTGGAATATTTGGTAATTCAAAATTGATCACAATCGGCAATAATGGAATATCTAACCCTCTGGCAGCAATATCTGTAGCCACTAATATTCTAATTGCACCATTTTTGAACCCTGCTAATGCTTTCGTTCTTGCTCCTTGGCTTTTGTCACCATGTATAGCAGCAGCAGCTATTCCTGACTTTTTTAATTTATCGGCAATTCTGTTGGCTTTGTGCTTCGTTCTTGTAAAAACTAATACCTGCTCCCAATTCTCCTCCTTAATTAAGGTAACAATAAGTTTCGCTTTGTCCGTTCGATTTACAGGATGAATTATATGAGTCACTGTTTCTGCAGCAGTGTTTTCAGGTGCCGCCTCAACTTGAATTGGCTGAACCAAAAATGCTTTTGCTAATGCTCTAATCTCTTTAGAAAATGTTGCAGAGAAAAGTAACGTTTGACGATCTTTTGGAATAAATTTTACAACCCTTTTAATATCATGAATAAAACCCATATCCAACATTCTATCAGCCTCATCCAATACAAAAAATTCAACCGAATTTAGTGAAAGTACATTTTGAGCTTTTAAATCTAATAATCTTCCTGGAGTAGCAATTAAAATATCAACTCCTTGTCTTAATCTTCTGACCTGAGGATTTTGATTTACCCCTCCAAAAATAACTGCGGTTTCAATAGTTAAAAATTTACCATATTCTTTCACGTTTTCGTATATCTGAGCAGCTAATTCTCTTGTGGGAGTAAGAATTAAAGCTCTGATTTTCCTTCTCCTTTCAGGTTGATGTTTGGCCAAAATATGAAGCATAGGCAGCGTGAAACCAGCAGTTTTTCCAGTTCCTGTTTGAGCTGATGCTAACACATCTTTACCTCCTAAAATTTCTGGAATAGCCTTTCCCTGAATAGGCGATGGCTCATTGTATCCCTTTGCAGAAATAGCTTTTAAAATAGCAGGATTTAATCCTAATGAATCGAATGTCATACTCCGTAAAGGTACGCCTTTAAATTTTTGGGTGCTAAATCGATATTTGTATCGCTATACAAGCTTTACTTTCAAGTTTATAATCTGATTTTAAATGTGACTATAAAGAATTATCTCGTTCAAGCCCTTATCTAGAATCATTTAAAACTTAGATTTCATATTATCATCAAACCCAATATGCACCTTGATTTTTTGCTCACTAATTTCAAATTTGTAAATACTTATACCCATTAAATTTCATTATGCCATTTAATGTTTTATTAGAAACGGAATAATTAAAATTAATACTCTTACCCAAATTTTTTCGTTGTGTCTGAAAATTATCAGCAATTAGTTGGGTTACTTTTTTAAATATTATACACTAACTCTTAAAGAATGAAAATTATATTTTTATGTTACCTTTTTTAATTTCCACATTACATAATACGAAAATGAAGAAAACTTTTAATTCGATAATTAATATGAAAAACATCAAGGCGCTAATGTTAGGACTACCAATTGTTCTTGCAAGTTGTAACAATAACTCTAAAATTGATTTTTCAAACTCAAAAAAAGGATTGGATTCATCCAATACTGAATTTGAAACAATTTCACTTCCAAAAAAAGTTGCAGTAAATCCTGTTTATGAAGATTTAGATGTCCCGTTTAGTTCGTTTAAAGTTGATGCTTCCAAAGACACCGTTTTAACTTTTGGAGAAAAAGAAACACAAATCAAAATTCCAGCCAGAAGCTTTGTCTATAAAAATGGAAAACCTGTTGAAGGTGAAGTAAATATTGATTATCGTGAGATTCGATCTGTAGCTGAAATTATGTTAAGTGGGATCACAATGGAATATGATTCAGCTGGTACAACTTATGATTTTCAAACCGCTGGTATGTTTGACATTAGGGGCTATAAAAATGGAGAGCCAATTGAAATAGCACCAGATAAACCTTTAACGATTGAATATAAATCGGATCAAACTGATGGAGATTATAATTTTTACTGTTTAAATGAAGAAAATGCTAACTGGGAGTATTTATCCACTCCAAAGGTAAACCTTGATGCGATTGAATTAGAAGATTTAGAAAGCAATATTTCACAATCTACTTATATATCTTCAGATGAAGTTGAAAAAATCACTTTAGAGAAAAAACCAAAACTAGATTTAACGGCTCCGCAAGAAGCTACAAAAGATCAAGAAATTTGGGATTTGCAATATGACTACGTTAAATACCCAATATTTTCTCACCTTACAGGTGTAATGTGGCAGTACGTTGGTGATTCTGTAAACAACCCTTTAAATGTAGTTCAAAATAAAACTTGGGAGCCAACAGCTATTATTCCAGTAGATGAAAAAAAAGGAATATTTAAGGTAATTATCAAAAGTAGAAAGCAAACTCTTGCCATGTTAATGAAGCCAGTTTATAAAGGGAAGCATTTCGAATTTGCAAATACCCAATTCCAAAAGAAATTAGCAGCTTACAAGAAGGACTTACTAAAGTTTATGGACGATAAGAAGAAACAAGAACAGTTACAACTGGCTTATCAAAATAGACCTGCTGTTATGGCTTCATCCGCAATAAATGCTTCTTCCCAACAAGCTGTAAGATCGTTGCAGGTTCCATCATTTGGCATTTATAATTGTGATAGATATGGAAGAGAAACAGACGTTATTAATCTATTCGCAAAAATTAATGCACCATTCCCTGGTGCTGAGTTTAAAAGAGCAAGTATTTTCTTGGTTTCTAAAGAAGGGACTGTAGTTGTAAATAAAAATCACTTGAATTATGAATCAACTTTAAAGTTTGTTTCATCAGAGGACAATAAGCTAATTGCTCTTTATCCAGATAAAAGAGTTTCGGTATTAAACAACTCTTACTTTGAACAACTCAAGTTTATGAATAATCGAGAAGGTATTGCGAAAATTCTAGAATCAGAGCTAATTACAGCTAAAATTGAATCGGCTAAAGATTTAGATAAAATCATTAAAGAGTTATAGGATTGAGTAAAAAAGTAATAATATTCCTAACCCTAATTTGGGGGTGGAGGATTGCTTCATATGCGCAATCGGACATAACAAGTACGTCAGATACAACAAACACTGATACTACCGCAGCGTCGGATTTAGCGCAGTTCCTATTTAACTCTGTTCCGGATGACTTGCCATTTGTTCCTGGAGGTCCCCAATCGCGCAGAATAAACTCTATCCCTCCTGATACAGCTGGAATTAGAAAATATAAGCACGATCCCAATAAAGTTATTCTACCAATTAGGCATAAAACAGGTGAATGGCAATATATAAATATATTAGGAAGAATTTGCGCTACAGACTCCTTTGAAGAAGCTTCGCTACCATATCGCCCTATGGAGGTTATTATTGGAAAGGGTCGAAAATATGGGGTTTTAAAGTATGAACCAGTAAATGGAAATACGATAAACGTAAACTTCAAAGAGTATCTAAACTATGATTACGATTCTATCATTTATGACAACAGAAACTATATTTTAAAGTCGAATAACTCTTTCGAACTATTTCATTCACTAGAAAAGAAAACAGCAATAAAGGCTGACTCAATTAAAGGATATAAAGAGTATTTCAAAATCTGGAAAAACGGAAACGTAGGCCTATATAACGATAGCTGTGAACAGTTAATTCCTATTCAGTATGACTTCATTAGAAAGTTAAGTAACGACTTCATACTTGTTGGAAATAGGAATCAATCATACAGAGTTTTGTGCCTAAACAACAAGCAATTTCTTCCTGGGAACTATGATATGATTGCTCTAAAAAACGATTCTGTATTAAGAGTAAAAAGAGGTAATAACTGGTCGTACTATCGTACTGACTTATCTAGAATTCCATACACAAACTCCCAAATGCTATTATTTAATGAGCATGGTTATTACAAGGTTCAGCAGGACAGCACTCATTGGCTTCTTTACGACTTTCAAACAGGAGAAAATTTATTCGGTAGCAGGTTTATGAACTACTATCCTCAAAGTAGGAAATCATTTACTGTATTAAACGAAAATGGAGTTGGAATGATTGACTCTATTGGAAATCAAATAATCCCCAATAAATACCACGAGGTAACAATGCTATATAGCGACAGTTTATTCCTAGTTCAAAAAGAATTTGAATATGGAGTTGTCAATCTTAAAAATGAAGAGATTATTCCCCTTCAACATTCTTTAATCAGACCAATTAAAGTTTATGCGCCTGAAATGCTTTTGCTAGCTGCCGACTCCGGAAGAAAAACTATGTATGATTTAAACGGGAAAATCATAGTTCCTGGGGATTATGAAGACATTCATTTTAGAAGAAATTTCATGTTAACCGTAAAAGCACAATACGATTCAATAACCAAAAAGCAAAGGCCTCCACTATTCGGTGCTTATAGTATAAAAGGGAAGAAATTAAGTGATGCAAAATATAGAATGATGGGAAGGTTTGGTTGGAACTTGACTGGTTTTCTATCCAAAGACACTACAATTGCTTTATTCACTAAAAACGAACCAATATTCACCAAAAAAATAATCGCTTATACTTCATTTAGAGACGTAATTAAATGCTACACTAAAGATTCCATCTTTATGATGTACGTTGACAGTGCCGGATTTATTGAAGGTAAGTTTGGTTATCAAAGGAAGCAAACTTTAAGGTTTATGCATCAACCTAGTATGCCCGAATTTAAAAGTATTACTGGTAAAGTAGCTCCAATGCCTATTTCTACAGTTTACTTTTCGCAAATGGATGGTGCTTGGAGTGCTAAACATAATTACAGCAAAAAGCTACTTGGGAAAAAACTTTTTTATGATGTTAGCTCTTCGAAAAATGGGTATGTTATTCGCCATACTGATTCTGTAATGGAGTATTCTATTGCCAACGCTAAGTTCGAATCTTTGGAGCCACTTGGCCAATTAGGAAATTGGGGAGGTAGTAACTTATATTCTGTTACTTTTGATTTTAAATTCTTTACTCCAAAAGAAGATCGGTCAGGTCTTTACGTAAACCACTCAAACATCTTATTACCTAACGGGAAATTTAAATTCTTAACCGACCCCACAAATCATGAATACCCGTTCATTAATTCTACAAGTAAATCAAATTTTGTTCACTATTTGCACGAAGGTAAACTCAAATTAACTACTAAGAATCCATCTATTACTTTGGAAAAATTCTACACTAATTATAACGGATTTAAAAACCTTGTACCCAAGGATTATGCTACGCAAAAATTATTGGCAGATGATGAGCTAGGAATAGCATTTGAAAACCCAAGATTTGGCTTTAAAATCAACACTAAATCTGGTATAAATTACTTTGGTGAAAAACCTTTCCCTGAGTATATGGACATGCCTGATAATTACTTCTCAGTTAAAATGCCTGATGGTGAATACAGGGTTGTAAGGAAGGTAGATTTTAAAGATAGAGATGATCGTGATGATGCTCTTTCTAGAAAATACTATTCGGTTAAAAATTTAGTGCCAGAGCTTGAACATTTTTATGATTCTACAAGAGGTGGATTTATCTATCAGCGTCAGAATTATGCGTACACATTTATAGACAGTGTTTCCAAAATCAGAACGCTAGACAAATACTACAAAGACATTAAGGATATCCAGAATGACACAGTTCTAATTCGAGAAACAGATTTTTATCAATTAATGGATTTGGACGAAAAATTAGTCAACGAAAATGCTTTCTTTAAAAAGGTAACTAAGTTCAATTCAATGGGGTGTTTTGCAGGTGGAACAAACTCTTCTTTGGCTATTTATAATAAGAAGGGAGAACGTATGTCCGACAAAGAATATTGGAAGGTTAAATTTTCTAAATTCGAGCTATTCCTCGCTTATGGGGAAAGAGGTGCTGGTTACTTAAAGCCCAACGGGGATACACTTACCAGAATGAATTTTGAGATAATTAAAGACTTCAATGACTTTGGAGTAGCTGTAGTAAAGGATGATAAATTCTTTTATGTAATTAATACAAAAGGCGAGGCAATTTACAAGTCTAAATCTAGAATTAAGAGAGCCATTAATAATGAATTTGCTGTATTTAAAAAGAAGGGATTATCTAAACTTATTTCCCTTAAAACTGGGAAGATTATTAAGACTCCAAAAATCAATATAATCTATACAATTGTCGATAGTATTGTTTCTTATTCTTTTAACAACAAAAAGAAAATGTACTCTTTAAAAAAGAAAAAAAGAGTATCACGACGAAACTATATTAATAAAGGGTTTAACGATCAAAACGGTTTTGCAGTAATTACTTACAAGGGATTCCCTACGCTTGTAAACTCTGATTTTAAACCTATTAAAATCCTTAAAAAGGCAAGCCATCGAGACTTAAAAGGAGTTATTGAATGTACCCTAGATAATGGTAAAGAAACCAGTTATATTAACTACCGAGGTGAAGATTTGAACATTCCTGAAGAGTATTATATTCCAGACTCATTTCAAGGTGCTTATGCTATAATTGAACGCTACTCGAAACGAGGTGTAATTGATACCAATGGCAGAATTATTGTGGAGCCAATTTATGATCATATAACGATTTATAAGGATGGAAAGTTTGTTGTAAGAAAGGACAAAAAAACAGGGTTGTTAAATGCAAATAAAGAGTGGTTATTAAGCCAATCTTATGCTCGAATTAAAGTATTAAAAAACAATGGTAAAAGTGTTCTTACAGTCTCTCCAATTGCTTTTACTGGATATAGTAGGACCCATAAGGATTCAAGAGGACCGAACGGTGAAGTGGAAAGAGGTGTTCCTGCGGTTTACGACAAAATAGACTTTGTATCAAGCCATATTCTTCGAATATCAACTCATGAAGGTAAGTTTGGTTACATTTACCATAATAGTAACAGTGCCTATCCAATTTGGGACTTAAATAAGTAAAGTAACCTTTAAAAATTCTTGCGTTTATCTGCCATGAAAACGAACTTTGCCATACTACTTTTAGGACTCATTATTATTTCCTGTGCTAAACCCAAAGAGGAAATATTATTGGAATATTCCTGGGATGGAAGTGAGATGCTAATGTACCCTAGGATAACTCCTCCTGATTCATCTTTTATGGTGGGAGAAGACACTATCTGATATTAAGACAATTTGCCAAGTTATTGGATGATTTTTAACGAAGATTATACGGTTAAACTATACCAAGTTATGGATATTAGAATGTTTTTTATTAAGTTTTTCCAAACTCATTCCCCATGGTAGAAAAGCCTTTGACTTTAAGGTTAAGTGCTTTCCTTTAACATCTCGTTTATCTTAGATTCATCAGCTCCAGAGTATCATTATTTAAAGACTGATTCTACAATTGATTATTCGTCAAAAAGAATTGAAAAGATAGTGTTACAAGGAAAGTACATCTACAAAAAATCAGAAGAAAAACTAAACTTTATCTATTAAGGCATGATAAAGCATTTTAATGTTACCAGAATTCATGGTCAGATATTGGGAGTATCCGGTCCTATTTTAATGCTTAACGATACAATTGTATTTAGAAAAGACTTTTAGTCACTTAATTTTACTTACAATTTCATCCGACAGAGGTTTTACTCCACTTTCAAAATGGGCTATCATTTTCCCTTCTTCATCCAATAGAAATTTGTTAAAGTTCCAACTAACTGTTGCGTCCAAAACACCATTCTCGCTTTTAGATGTTAACCATTTGTAAAGAGGATGTTGATTTTTTCCTTTCACATCTGCCTTCACAAGCATAGTAAACGAAACACCATAATTTTTCTTACAAAAAGCAGCAATTTTTTCATTACTACCAGGCTCTTGCATCATAAACTGGTTGCATGGCATACCCACTATTTCTAATTTATCTTTAAAACGTTCATACAACTTCTGTAATTCTGCATACTGGCCTGTATATCCACAATAAGAAGCTGTATTTACAATTAATATCTTTTTTCCTTTGAATTTTGAGAGAGATAATGTTTCTCCAGAAAGTGTTTGAAGTTGTATTTCTTGAACAGATACACCAGAAACGAGCAGGCTTAACAAAGCAACTAAAATAATTTTCATACCTTTTTTTGTGGTAAAATAAAAAAAGAGAGAATGCCGTTCTTGAGATTATGATACAAATAAACTATGGGCAAATTGGAGGACTCTAATAGTAGAATATTTTCTCTTAGAATTTAGCAAACATAAAGACATTTAATTGATCTCTATTTGTTGATGCCAAAAACTGATTCATGTAGCCCAATTCCAGTTTGATAAAAGAATTTACTTGATACCCCATACCACCATACAATCGATTTCTATCAAAAGCGGTATCTTTTTTAACATTCATAAATAGTTCATTGTATCCTGAAAGAAAAAATGTTCCAGGATCTAACTTCGTGCTGTTTAATGGCACCCTTACGTTTAAAAAATAGCGTAATCGCATTTTAAAATCGTCGGCAAATCGTTGCTCAAAACGATATCGATGCCACCAATATGACCTTCCAAATACTTGTTTTGTAATAAACTGTTGATAAATTCGATGCTCCTCCGAACGAATTCTTTGATGTTCTCCTTGGTAATTATTGCTTTGAATATAAGCGTATCCTAACAGGAGATTATTATTATTTTCTGAAAGATTGTAACCCACTCCAGTTCGGGCTAGAAACTGTTCTTTATCTCCAAGAAGATTATAATTTCGATATTGAATTTCATGATGGACGTTAAGACGAGAATTGATTTCTTTATTTCCAATATATACCAACCAATTCCCCAACACCGTATTTTGAGAGAATCCCTGAAGACTTAGGACCATGATTATACAAACGAAATACGTTTTCATACTACTTCAACGTAAAGAACATGAATATGTAGTAAAAAGTTTAATTTTTAACACTTTTTAGGAATAAACGACGGAAGATCTATTAAGTTTTGGTTAAGTCTTTGAAGATTCAAATTTGGATTGTAAAATTGTACAAAGTAATAACAATGCAGAATCTTCAATCCACCATATCAACGGCCTTAAATGAATTTCATCTTATTACTAAATCGAGAAAAAAGGAACTCGCTTGCTTAACACAATTTATACAAAAACAAGGAGGGTTTGCAGATCTCATTTTCATATGCACACACAACTCCAGAAGAAGTCACTTATCACAGGTTTGGGCACAAGTTGCGGCTCAACATTTTGGTTTTTTTGGCGTCCATTGTTATTCTGGAGGGACAGAGGCTACCGCATTTTACCCTTCAGCGATTCAAGCACTTGAATACCACGGGTTACACATTATACCATTATCCAATAATAATAATCCAGTTTATGCTGTAAGCTACAATGAGAATCAACATCCAATCATTTGTTTTTCAAAAACATTTGATCATGAATTTAATCCCCAAAAGAATATTGCCGCTATCATGACATGTGATCATGCGGATCAAAATTGTCCCTTCATTCCCTCAGCGAGTGTGCGTATTCCGATCCGATACGATGACCCAAAAATAGCCGACGGCACGGAAAAAGAATTAGAAAAATACATTGAGCGCAGTGCACAAATATGTAGGGAAATGTTTTATGCCTTTTCACTCCTGTAAATACTAAGCGCATTAAAATATATTTCAGAAATAACCCTTTTATTGAATAATAAGCTGTTAAGCCAACTTTTTTGGTTTTATTGCAAATAATTTTTGCATTTGATTATTTTTATTAGCATTTTAGTGTTGTATTAAAAAAACACTTCTTTTAATTTTTAATAAAATGACAAAAATATACCACGCAATACCACTAAAGAAGAAACCCGCAAGGCTTCTAAAACTAGTTGGAGGGTTCATTCTCATTCTCTTACTCTTAAAATTATTTTTAGGAATCGGAACAATACTTGCTTCAGTGCTTGTAGGTACAGTATTTGGTTTTATCTTAGGAAGAAAATTATAATCATGGGACTGTTCGATTTTTTTAAAAAAGAAAAACCAATTGAGGATCCAACCCTCTTTAATTTGACGAAAGGGGCCATACTCGATTACGATTTGGCATCCTGGATTGTTAAAGATAGAACAGAGTATGACTGGGGAAATAATCAGTACACTTTTGAGTATACAGTTGATAATGGGAGTAAATCAATGTTTATTCATATTGACGACTCTACCCCTTTAAAAATCGATATAAGTGAACCGATTAAGATGTTCGAATTAGGTCCATTGGTTAAACAAACTATTGTAGACACTGATAATGCACCTAAAAGAGTCTCTTACCAAGACAAGAACTATTTTCTTTCCGATGAATTTTTAGGCCATTGTAAAAGTGTTGATGATGACGATGACGAATGGTCTGAATTTGTAAATTGGGTATTTTATAATGAAGATGAATCCGAGTTCATTGGAATTATGAGATGGGGTGAAACAGAAATGGATGCTGTTAAAGGACGTATCGTAAAAGAATTTGAATTCTCAAATTTCTTATCTTCGCCGGAGAAATAAAAACATGAAAAATATACTAGCAATATTTCTTATGCTTCTATTAGTAAGTTGTGGTAGTAATAACCACTACATTCCTAATCCTGTTGATCAAATGATCAAAAGCATGAAGAACGAAAAAGCTTACACCATTATTCTGGATGATATGGATGTGAGAAGCGATGATTTTTATCACAAATATTCAGTACTTAAAGAATCTAAATCAGGAGAATTTTCCAATAGCGAAACAGAATGGTTGCTTGTAGATTACAATTATTTTAAAGCAAATGAAGGAAACCTAGGAATGCAAATTGTTACCAAAGACTCCACCGGAAAAGTATCTAAAGTAGTTGCACCAGCCGGTTATGCAAATTACGTTGGAAATTCAAGATACGGTCATTGGCAGGGAAGTGGAAGTGATCGATTTTGGGTTTTTTATGGACAATATGCTTTTATGAGAAGTATGTTTGGACTAGGTTACTACCCGTGTTACTATCCTATGTACAACAACTACTACAGTCATTATTACAGAACCAATAGAGCATTTTATGGATCTGGTTTCAGAGGGAGTGGTAATTATTATGGAACCAGTAGTGCCAATGCAAAAAAAAGGAATCCTAATTTCTTTGAACGAAAAGCCAGAAACAACAATTGGTCATCATCAAGAAGAACAGCATCCTCTCGTAGAAGTGGTAGAGGAAGCGGTTTTGGTTACGGAAAATAATTATGGAACACATTAACTTTAACGAGCTTTTAAATTCAGCAATTTACTTTGTTGCAAGTTTAATTTTGATTTTTATTGGAAGAGTAGTTTACAAGCTGTTCCATCCTAAATTAAATACTAGGTACGAATTATTGGAAAAAGACAATTTAGCCTTTTCATTCTCTTATGTGGGTTACTTTGTAGGTCTTTTGTTGGCCATTGGAAGTGCATTACTCGGAGAACATGTTTCTTTGGAAGCAGACCTTATGGCCATTGCTATTTATGGTTTAGGTGCCATTTTTTTGTTGAACATTTCTACTATTATAAATGAATATGTCATCTTCAACAAATTCAAGGTTTCCAAAGAAATCCTAGAAGACCAGAACTCTGGAACAGGAATAATTGAAGCCGCGAATTATATTGCAACTGGATTAATTATTCTAGGTGCCAGTAAAGGTGCCGATGAAAACCTCATGATTGTTGTTTATTGGGCGATTGCTCAAGTAGCTCTAATTCTCTCATCATTTGTATATAACATCATTACACCGTATAATATTCATACTGAAATTGAAAAAGATAACATTGCTGTTGGTTTAGGTTATGCTGGTTCTTTAGTTGGAATAGCTGTTGTACTGTCATATGCTGTTTCATTTTCATATGATTCTCTCTCGGAAACTTTTGTAACGACAGGAATTCTTTTACTTATTGCCTTAATTGCTCTACCTGTTACTCGACTAATTACTGATAAAGTAATTCTTCCAGGCTATGATTTAAAAGTTGAATTAGTAGAGCAAAGCAAGCCGAATATTGGTGCTGGACTCATTGAAGCTATGGCGTATATTTCATCGGCATTATTAATTACTTGGTGCTTTTAAAATGACTTTAGGATATCATGTTATTGCTGAATATGAGCAATGCGATAGAGAGAAGATTGACAATGAAACATATGTTGAAGAACATATGAAAAAAGCAGCCGAGTTGGCTGGCGCAACAATTGTAAAAACAATCTTTCACAAATTCGCCCCACAAGGTGTTTCTGGAGTAGTTGTTATTCAAGAAAGTCATTTTGCCATCCATTCCTGGCCAGAGCATGACTACGCAGCCATAGATATGTTTACCTGTACTGATAAAATGGATTTCCAGGCAGCGCTTAATTATTTAAAGCAAGCTTTTGGTTGCGAAATCTTAAAACATAAAATGATCAAAAGAGGTGAAAACGTCATCCTCAAAAGTATCTAAATAGAATGGCTACAGATTATCAAGAGAGAAGCCGAAAAGCCGCTGAACGTAGAAAAAAAATAAGGCTGCGACATATTCAGGAGGCCATAAAATGTAGAGATAACCACTTCCCTACTGCTATTGCAATTCTAAGTTTAGGTGTTTTATTAATTGTTTTTAGAATACTGATTAGTGTATTTTCTTCAGAAATTGAACATGGATCATTACCTAATAGTGGTGGAATTATTGGACCTTTCGAAATAAGCTCTTCTCAACTTCATTCCATGGAAATTGAGTATGATTTAAGAGGAACCTCTACAAAATGGTGCGCTTTAGATCTTATGCTTTTAGACGAAAATAAAAACTACGTGGGTGGTTGTACTAAGGATGTTTACCACGAAGTAGACGTTTGGAGAGATACTTATCATGAAGAAGACATGGAATATGTTGTTGAAATAGAAAAGCCCGGTACTTACTACTACCAGTTTTTTCCCAAACACAACAAGAAACCTTTACAAAATAAACCTATTCAATACGAACTCAGCAGAAAGTACTTTGGAACCAACTTTTTGTTGTTTATCGGAGTCATAATTATGGTAATTGGAGGAGGTTATTTAGCTTGGACATTATTGGATTGGGAACTTACACCATATCTTCCCGATTTAAAATCGGACAAATCAAAAAAGAAGTTTAAGTTAATTGGGAAAGTTCTAGGCCCACTTATAATTATATTAATTATTCTTAGTGTTTTCCGAGTTGGATATGCCGATTTAGAAAATGCTCCATCATCTTATTTTGATGACGATAATACCATCTATTTTGGTAAATAATTCATGAAAGTTTCCGAATCGAAAATATTAATGAGTTCGCTATTCGCTACAGGAATAGCAGGAATCGTTTCAGAATATGTACTTGCTACCCTAGCTACTTATTTCCTTGGGAATTCTGTTTTTCAGTGGACTATAATTTTGTCTATAATGCTCTTCTCTATGGGGTTGGGAAGTAGATTAAGTAAACTCGTAAACAACTATGTGATTGAATATTTCATTGGCGCTGAACTTTTATTATCATTTCTAACTTCAATGTGCGCGCTGTTGGTTTATTCCTTAATGGGAGTAACCGATTACATTGAAATTTTTATTTACATTTTAGCTGTTCTGGTTGGGCTTTTAATCGGACTGGAAATACCTCTTGTTACACGAATTAATGGGAGATATCACGATTTAAAAGCTAATATTTCCAGTGTAATGGAAAAAGACTATTATGGTAGTTTAATTGGTGGACTTTTCTTCGCCTTTATAGGCCTACCATACTTAGGATTAACGTATACCCCTTTTGTCCTTGGAATGGTGAACTTAATTGTTGCATCTCTCTTATTTTTCAAGTTCTCAAGACGCTTAAATAAAACGCTTAAAAAGGTTTTACTCAGTGCCATCATAGGTTTGTTTATGGTTATTGTCTTCGGAATATATTATGCTAAACCAATCATTCTATTTGGGGAACAAAGTAGATATATCGATAAAGTCGTTTACTCCCAACAAACTAAGTATCAAAAAATCACGTTAACAGCATCTTATAATCATCATATACTTTACCTAAATAATAGTATGCAACTTAATACCATGGATGAATGGCTCTATCACGAACCATTAGTGCATGCGCCTATGCTTTTGAATTCTAGTAAAAAGAATATTCTTATTCTTGGCGGAGGAGACGGATGCGGAATCAGAGAAGTATTAAAGTATCCTGAAGTTGAGTCCATTAAGATTATTGATCTTGATCCCGACATGACTAATTTTGGAGCAAACAATCCGGTTTTTAAAGAATTAAACAATAACTCCTATCATAATAAAAAAGTAACTGTTCTAAATCAGGATGCCTTTATTGCGTTAGAAAACGACTCGCAATACTACGATTTAATCATTATTGATTTCCCTGACCCACGTTCTATCGAGCTTTCTAGATTATACACGAAAGAGATGTATTCGTTTTGTAGAAAGCGCCTTAAAATGGATGGAATTATTATTACTCAAGCTACGAGTCCATACTTCCAAGCAAAAGCCTTTTACTGCATTAACAAAACAATGCAATCAGCTGGTTTTAATACACTACCTATTCATAATCATGTGCAATCTTTTGGTGAATGGGGATGGATTATTGGATCGAAAATTTACTCGAATGATCAAATGAAATCAACACTTTCATCCATTAAAAAACTTCCCATCAACAACACCAAATGGCTTACTACAGATGCACTTGATATGATGACCAAATTTGGAAAGCCAGTAGGGGATACCACTAGCCTTGAAATTAATTCTATTCATAACCCAGTGCTTTTCAAATACTATTTAAAAGGAACTGAATTTAATCAAAGTTTCTATGAATAAGAATGTATGGCTATTCTCAAAAAGAACGGATCTACTATTCTTATTCTTACCTGTATGGCTTGTTTGGGTATGGGCGTTTACAGGTGATTTAGAGAATAAAAGCTTGCCTAACTGGGCTTGGTTTGTTTTTATTTTAGGAATTGACGTTTGCCATGTTTGGAGTACAATTTTTAGGACTTATCTCAACAAAAACGATCGATTAAATCACAAAAAGTCGATTCGATATATTCCTTTAATACTCGCTCCAATCCTTTTTGGTACTGCACTGATTTCAGCACAATTCTTTTGGTCGGTATTAGCATACATTGCTGTTTTTCATTTTATCAAGCAACAATACGGATTCATGGCTTTGTATGCTTTTAAAAAGAAAGAGAAGCGTTCCACACTCAAAAAAAGACTCGATAAATGGACGATTTATACAGGAATGGTTTACCCAATTATATTTTGGCATTTCGATAAAGAGAGATCATTTAATTGGTTCATTGATCATGATTTCTTACCAATGTTTGAATTAATTGATAGTATTCAAATCTTCTCTTACCTGAACATCGCTTATTTTATCTTATTGCTCATATGGATTGGTTCGGAAATTAAAATAGCAAAACAAAATGGGTTTGCATGGGGGAAGGTGCTGTGGGTTCTGTCAACCAGCTTAAACTGGTATATTGGAATCGTGCATTTTAATTCTGATTATATCTTTTCAGTAACCAATGTTGTTGCTCATGGAGTCCCATATCTAGTACTAATCATTAAATACAAAATTGGTGAAGAAGAAATAGAAAAAGGAAAAAAGTTACAATTTACAGAAGCTTTGATGAACTCCTTTAGCGTAATTGTGTTGGTTTTCTTCATTGGTTTTTTTGAAGAGTATTTTTGGGATATGCTGGTTAACCTAGAACGTCATGAAATATTCGAAATAGTCTCGCCGTACTGGATAAATATTGAACATTCCCCAACTCTGATTGCCTTGGCAACTGCCTTACTTACCCTTCCTCAAGCTACTCACTATGTGCTTGATGGAATCATATGGAAATTCAACAATTCAAACCCGAACCTTAAAAAGATAATAGAAAATGGATAGAAGGCATTTCCTTAAATTATCGGCTATTGGTGGAGTTGGTTTAACCAGTTGTTGGAGCATTGAGCAAAAGAAGGTAGAAATTCATTTTCCTATTCATGTTCGAAGTAATATGAATACAGGACATAAAATTATGCATGCTATTTCCATTCCTTCCTCAACTAGCGTCCATACTGAAACGTTGATTGTTGGCGGAGGAATTGCCGGACTTTCAGCAGCCAATTCATTAAACAGTGGAGACTTCATTTTATGCGAAATGGATGATGATTTCGGCGGAACCTCTGGGGCAACTAAAGTGGGAGGCAACTTATTCTCTCAAGGTGCTCATTACGATTTATCCTATCCGCAAAATTATGGACATGAGGCTCTAGAGTTACTAGAGAAGATGGACGTTATCGCTTATGACAATACACTGAATCAATTCACATTTAAGGATCGACAATTCATAATCCCCGAAGAGAATCAAGAGATCTGCTATACGAAAAAAGGGTTCCAAGATGCTCCAATTAAATCGGGAATAAACAAGAAAGATTTTATTGACTTATTACAACCTTATGTTGGCGAAATGAAAATGCCAACGCGTTTAATTCATGAGAGATTCAGAGCTTTAAATGACATCTCGTTTTTTCAGTTCATTGATAAGTATTTGGTTCATGATCCAAGTCTTATCACAGGAATCGATTATCAAATGATTGATGACTATGGGTCTAATTGCTCGAATGTATCTGCACTTGCAGGAATACACTATTATGCCTGTAGAGATTATTATGGCAAAAATAAACCGGAGCTGTTCTCTCCTCCCGAAGGGAACTATTACTTCATAAAAAAGCTAATGAGTAATATTAATGGAAATCGACTAAAGGCTTCATCCATTGTTTTTAATATTGAGAAAAACGGCCGTTTTTACGCCACTAAAATTTTTAATACAAAAACAGAAAAAGTAGAAACAATTACCTCTAAAAATATTATCTACGGAGGACAAAAAAACGCACTTAAATTCATCTATCCTCAATATTATCCTTTGTTTTCAAACACCCAGTACTCACCATGGGTAGCTATTAATTTTGAACTTAAAAAAAGTATTCCAGGAGAACATAAATGGCAAAACGATATGCTTCGCGTAAATCAAAAACTAATGGGGTTTGTAAATGCAGAAACACAGAATAATAATCATAAAGTGCTAACCATGTATATGTGCTTTAATCCATCGGAAAGAAAGGAAATGCCAAAAATAATGGCGAACCCCAAAGCCATTGTTGAAGAGGGTATAAACTATTTGAATCAATTTTTCAATGTTTCTACTCAAGAGTATATCCAATCCGCTCATATTAAAGTAATGGGCCACGCGATGCCTATCCCTACTAAAGGTTATTTATTTAATGACAGAAACGAACAAACCAAAAACGAAAATTTTTTCTTTGCTGGAACAGATAATGGAAGACTTCCTCTTATGCTTGAGGCATTGGACTCTGGAATTTTTGCTGCAAATTTGATCAATCAATAACGATATATCATGCCTTTTTTAAAACGACTACACAATCTCATTGATGGTAACATTGAAACAAATAGACTGAGTAAAACTTATAATGTTTTTAGTTCCACACTGATAATCATCTCCATTTTACTTATTATACTTGAAAGCTTTAAAGAATTTAAAGAGGCACTATCAGGTACTATTTATGCTATAGAGAGCTTTGTAGTTATTTTCTTTACCATTGAATACATTGTCCGATTAATTACAAGTACCTATTTATATCCCGATAAGAAACGTTTAGCTCCCCTTCTATTCATCTTTTCGTTTTTAGGAATTATTGATTTACTCTCTATTTTACCGTTTTATCTACCCATGTTTATGGAAACGAATTTGATCTTTTTAAGGGTATTAAGATTATTTCGTTTAATGAGAATTTTCAAACTTTTACGCTATTCCGAGTCCGTAATGACCTTGGGGAAGGCCGTTGGACGAATAAAAACTGAATTAATATCTACTTTATTCATCACACTTATCGTTCTTCTCTTCTCCGCTAATGTCATGTATGTGGTAGAAAACAAAGCTCAACCCGAAGCATTCGCAGATATGGGAGAAGCACTTTGGTGGGCAGTAGCCACGCTTACTACAGTAGGCTATGGTGACATTTATCCTATCACATCTCTAGGAAAGGTGATTAGTGGAGCTATGGCTTTAATTGGTATTGGTATTGTAGCAATTCCTACTGGATTGCTCTCCTCGGCCTTCGTTGCCGAAATCGAGGAACGCAAGAAAAAAAAGACTGGATCCAAATCACAACAAAAATGTCCACATTGTGATAAAATACTTAAATAGGTAGATTCCACCTTTACTTGCCTTTTTATTCCCAGTTGTAGTTTCTCTTTTTTAATAGCAGTGTCGTATTTAGTAGGTTAATAAAAAGGATTGATTAACCTGGAAATAAAAAAGCCATGTCCTATTGGAACACGGCTTATCTATATTATTAACAACTTTGGTTACCTTATCAACGAAACCCTTCCTGTCTTTTGCTCTTTTCTTGGGTTACCATCTGGATGCTCTACGGAGTAGTATACTTTCCACACATATACATCAATCTGACATTCTCTACCCATATATGTTCCATCCCAT
>MDTD01111689.1_pt1 | contig 43769 bp, 32 predicted proteins | sample 811221 | NCBI WGS metagenome assembly MDTD01 (sample SAMN05326646, study PRJNA326480) | marine metagenome | isolation source: seawater | place: Pacific Ocean: South West | collected 2011 | reverse complement strand
GAAAACCATTACGGAAGTAGTTGCCAACACTCCTTTTCAGGTATTTAGAAATCCAATTGAAAATGGTGGTATTGTTAAAGCCATCAAAGTCTCCAAAGAGGAAATGGGTGACAAAAGAATGTCCAAGGGCGCTATTGAAAAGCTCACGACTTTAGCTCAAAGCAACGGTTTAGGTGGATTAGCTTATATTATTGTAAATGAGAATGATTTGCAATCTCCAATAATAAAATTCTTAGGAGAAGACATTGGCGCAAAAATCATAGAAATCATGGATGCAAAAGTTGGCGACATTGTTTTCTTTTCCGCTGCCGATTACAAAACAGCCAACAAAGCGTTGGATGCAGTTCGACAAGAATTAGGCTCTATGCTTAGCCTTATTCCGAAAAATGTGTTACAACCAGCTTGGGTTATTGACTTCCCGCAATTTGAAGAAAAAGAAGAAGGCGGATGGACATTTTCCCACAACCCATTCTCTATGCCAAAACCTGAGTATATTGAACAACATATGAATGGAGAAAATCCTGGTGAAATTTTAGCTCAGCAGTACGACTTAATCCTAAACGGTTATGAAATTGGTGGTGGTTCTGTTCGAGCACATCGAGGAGATATCTTGGAGGCAACCTTCAAAATAATGGGATACAACCATAATGAAATGCTAGCATCTGTTGGAAATGTATACAAAGCCTTCCAGTACGGAGCCCCCCCTCACGGCGGTATAGCTTGGGGATTAGACCGATTGTTAATGATTCTTGAGAAGAAGGATTCAATTCGAGACGTTATGGCCTATCCAAAAACTGGTTCTGGTGAAGATTACTTATTTAACGCTCCTAATGTTCTTTCAAATAAAAAGATATCAGAAGCGAATGTAACGTTAATCGAAGAAGCAAAATAAATCAAGTTTCTGAAAAGGATAAATTTAAGAAGACATAGAGCTACTTTTCCTTTTCATTTGTAAAAACAAAAAAGAGATTATAAAATAATAGCCTCCCTAAAATCAAGCTATTATTGTATAGCACATTATAAAATCAAAGTTGTTTTTGAGCTCATTTTTTCAATAATTCATTGAAAAAAATCACTAGTTTTGTTCTCCAATACTAAATTTGAAACACAATGATTAAAAAGCTACTTTTTGTCGTTTTTGGGACGGCATCTTTCATCTCTTCAGCCCAAATGAACTCAGCAGGAGATGGTTTAACATTAACCAACACTAATTGGCAATCCAACTGTTACGCAAACATAGCACCCGGTAATGGTGGAATAATGTCGCACGGTACTAACATTGAATCAGGAAATGATTACATACCTGCTAATTTAGGACCATATGAATTTGTTTCCAAAGCTGAAACTTCTGGTAGCCCTGGAGCAGCTTGGTTTGCTATACCTGTTGTTGTTGGCGATAAATGCAAAAAACTTTTCTCTGAGGATATAGGGATTGACATGTCTAGTAATAGTAAAGTAACTATTACCGCAAAAGCAGATGAAGCGGGAGCAGAAATAGAATTTTATTTAGGAAGTGAAGGTGAGTGGTCTCCTACTACATCAACATGGTGGACTGGAACAGCCGAGATTAAAGTTTCTCATACTTTTGCAGAAGCAGATGTTGAAGAAACGTTTACTTTTGACTTCTCAGTAGCCAACCCTACTGGGTGGTCGGATTGGTCGGGAAAATCAAAAATTCAGTCAATGGGGTTCTACTCAAAAACTGAAACCGCTACTTTTAACATTTATGAAATTAAATTCGGAGCAGACGCAAGTGACGACAATGACAATGATGGCGGTGATGATACTGACGATGATGGCGGTGATGATACTGATGATGATGGAGGATCAAATGGTCAAGCTTGTAATGATTTAAGTGATCACGGTCATGGTACATGGTATGACAACCTAGATGTACAACCAAACGGTATTGTAAAATGTACTTTTGAAAGAGACAGTATTTTGAACACTAGATATGGAGCGCTTGACAAAGGTTTATTACAAGAAAGTAACGATGCAAAATATTGCGGTATGTGTGTTGAGGCAATTGCACCTGAACACAATAATGTGCCTGTAATTATTCAAATCGTCGATGAGTGTCCAGATTGTTATGATAGGCTTCCTGATGGATCAATAAACACTGGTGTAAATACAAAATTTGGTGATATCGATTTGAGTATTACTGCTTTCAAAGCGCTTCTAGACGAAGATTACAATGCTTTGGGTATTGGTGATTTTGATTGGGAAGAAGTTTCATGTCCATGGCAAACACCAATACATTTAATTATTCAAGGTTCTCATGATTGGTACGCAAAAGTAATTGTCGCGAATCATGTCAATAGAATTGCTACAGTTGAAATTTCAAACGATGGTGGTTCTTCTTGGGAGTCTATGGAAAGAGGTGTTGATAATGGCTTTGTAAAAGGAGGTTACGGTGGCGAAACCAAAACATTCAAAATAACTGATATTTACGGAAGTGAAATTATTATGAGTGATATTAACATGGTGACCAATGGTGATGCCGTTGTAAACGGTTCTGAAAATTTCCCGCCTTGTGGGCTTACTACGTCAACTCATGAATTAAATCGCCTTGATTACGTAACAGCTTTCCCTAACCCTGCTAATTCATCTATTACTTTTGTTGGTATTGAAGATGTTGTCAAGATGGAAATTGTAAGTGTAAATGGACAGGTTGTCGCAAGCAAAAATTTCCAAACAAGTACAGCTCAAATATCATTAGATATTTCTGCTTTATCGCCAGGTATTTATGTTGCAAAAATGACTGGTGACACAAATACAGGAGTAGCTACTTTTGTTAAAAAATAAGTTCTTGAACAATACTTAACAAAAAGGGGAGCAAATGCTCCCCTTTTTTATTCTTTAGAATTCATCTATATATTTTAGACTCTATTATTTTTTAATTTGAAGAAAAATCATTTGCCATTCAAATAAGAACGTTGCCGATTCTATTTAATGCTTAAACCCAACGACATCTTTTCCTAAAATGGAATAAGCGAACCTCCTACCCTTTCTATTGGTTTGCCTTTGGGAAACAGCTTATTCAACACTTATTTTAACTTCATGATTTCTTATTCTTGCTTTCTCTTTTCTGCATGTAAAAATCTCTTATCTATATTTTTCAATGTTGCAAAATTGAATGGTAACAAAAACTACAGGAATAGCTATTTTTGTCAAAAATAAGTTCTATTAGAAATAAGTTTTAAAAGGGAATCCTAACACTCCTTTTTTTATTTTTTAATACCTTCGCACAATAATTTCAATCCCTTTAAAATTTGAAACATCTTCTCTTTACACTTATTTTTTTACTAGAGATATCGTCGATTTCATGTAGTCAAGCCCCATTATCAGATAAAAGGCTCGAAGAACAAAACCATTGGTTTACATCTTGTGAATCTACAAAATTGATTAATAAAACTCGTTTTTTTTCAGATGGAAAAGGCCTAATTAAATTTCAAAATACAATTTGCGACTCCATTTCAAGATCTGGAAAATTCAGTTTAATTATGGAGCAAAACAAAAAATTTGCTTTTGTAACGAAAATAAAAAAAATTAAAAAAGGCGATTATTTTCTCGCATACGTCTGGGTAAAGGATTCAATAAGTTTACCAAAACTCACAGCTGTGTACAACAAAAAGTTTAACATGAGAAAGAAAGTTTTAAAAAAGGAGAACGGATGGAGCTACCTTGAAGTAAGAGTACATATAGAGGAAGATGCACCAGAATTAAGATTCTATGTTTATAAACCGAAGAAAAAAAAGATGGTTTTAGACGACTTTCACATCTATAAGCTCCCCAATAAAATAAACTCAAAAACTAATCAGCTTGAGGGCATCCAAAAAGTTAGCCTAGTAGTTCCTGAGGATGATTTAATTAAAGTTGCTGAGCAAAGAAAAAAAGCATTTGATGATAAAATACTCAGTAAAAAAACAAAAAAATGGATAAAAGTAGAAGCAAATGGGAAAAAGGCAAAAATGAGATTAAAAGGAGATTGGCTGGACCATTTGTCGAACTACAAATGGAGCTACCGAATAAAAACAACACAACCACCATTTGTAGAGTATTCGATAACAAATCCTATTTCAAGAAATTTTTTAATTGAATTTTCCGCTCAAAAAATAATGCGCTCAGAAGGAATTTTTACAACTAATTATTCTTTTTGCTATGTTTCTACGAACGACTCAATGAAGGGGATTTATGGATTGGAACAACACTTTAATAAAAAGTTAATTGAAACCTGGAAATTCGGAAGTGGAGACATCTTGAAATATGATGAAAATGATGTTTGGAAAATCAGAAAAAAAAATAATCTAAAAGATAGACAGGAGCTCAACTACCTGGATTGCTCTAATATTCTTTCGTACATAAATAAAGGCAATTCAGAACATATGAAAAACAACGGCAAAACATTGGACATATTAAAGAAAACTGACTTTCCTGTAGATTCAATATTTGATATTGATTATATGGCAAAATACTGCGCTTTGATTGATTTATTTAACGCACATCACGGTATATTTTGGCACAATATAAGACTCTTTAAAAGCGATTCAACTCATAAATACTACCCTATTGCCTTTGACTTGAGTACCGATAAAAATTCCAACAATGATGACTTGCTGTTTCAAAAAATAGATAAAGAGCCAATTTTTATTGGATTATTTCAAAATAAAAAATTTAACAAGAAATATTTTAATCAACTTAAAATTTATTCATCAGATGATTTTCTGAATCGAATAAATACATTTCTAGGTGAAGAGCACAAACTCTATTCGAAAGCCATTCTTCAGGAATACGACTCTGTATGGATTCAAAATGAATTATACCGAGAAAGGGCTCAGCAAATAAAATTATTAATTCAAAACGGGCTTAAAGACACATTGAACACACTTAAATTCGACACAAAAAACACGAATCTTTTAAACAACGAGTACGAGTTCGAGCCGGTCATTTCCGCGAAAGCTTACAATCAAGGAAACGGTAAAATACTAATCATGAACTTCTATAATAAACCCATTGAAATAATATCTTTTGAGGATAATAAAGGACGACCGGTAAAAACCTCATCAAAACAAATTCAAGCATACAAAAAGGCTTTCTCAAAAGCACCGTATTATACACACAGCACGAAAACTAAATTAAAATGGTGTGTTGTTAGCGTTAACAAAAAAAGATATCGAATAAAAATACGTAAAGGCGCATACCCTATAAGCTATTAAAAAAAACTATTTTCTTCTCCAGTACATTAGGAGATGTTTCAATTTGATGCTTAAATCGATTTAAATCTTTTGCTAAAAAAGGTATAAAAGACACAACTCTTTCCATGGGTTTTGAACCTGGAAAAAGTTTATTGATAATATTTACTAATTTCAAAATATCTTCCTGATGCTTTTTCTTTTCTGCCTTTAAGAATCTTTTTTCAACATTTTTGAGAGCTGAATTAGCCCTCTTTTCCTCACCTTCAATTACCTTCTTCAATTGCACATCAATCTCATCTCCCTTTATCTTTAAATTATGAAAAAACTTTTTTAAGAATTCAAAATCCTGATCAAGTGAAATAGGATTGGACGACAAAAACTTGGTTAGTGCATTAATTTGAACATTAACGTCATCAAACAAGGCTTCCGAAAATAAATTTCTTGAACTGAGCCAATCGAAATTTTTTTCAGTCAATACAAAATAAGAATTTCTCAAAATTGGTATTGGAAAACCAATCTTTAGAGCATTAAAAACAGGTTTAAGTTCTAACCAATAGGAAACCTCCCCCGCGCCACCAACATAAGCCAGGTTAGGAAACAAGATTTCTTGATAAACAGGGCGAAGCAAAACATTTGGACTAATTTTCTCAGGTGTTTTATCAATTAGCTCTTCTATTTCATCAGGGGTCCAAAACATGGATTGATCTGAAGTCGAAAACCCTTCTTTCGTTCTCACAAATCTCTTTCGAATTCCATTCTCGATGTAAAACAAATTTATCTCCCTAGGTTTAACTTGAAGTTTGTAATCCTGTTTTATTTTGTTGAGATGATCTTTACTTGAATTGGTTACAATCTGTTCAAAAAATTCTTTTCGAGCAACGTCTTTAAACAGTGTTTTTAATTCTCTTGAATCCGCATCAAAAATAAGCAAACCCTCTTCTTTAAAAAGTTCTCTAATAAAAACCCTTGTTATGTGACTTAAGTTCTTTCCTGAATCAAAAGCCTGATTAATAAGCTCTTTAACATGGCTAAATTCTTTATCATCTCCTAAAACCTGATTTACCTCTTTTATAAAACTCTTAAAATGTTCACTCTGAATCCTCCCCACAGGTCCAGCGTTTTTTCCGGGACAACTTATGGTTTTTCCAAACAGGTTCACTTTTGAAATCTCTTGATAATCGTGATCCTCTGATGCCATCCAAAAAATAGGTAAAACTGCATTCTGTGATGTTGAAATTTGTTTAGAGAGTTTTATTACATCCATAATTTTTGTGTAAAAAAACAACGGCCCTCCTAAAAGCATCAACTGATGTCCTGTGGTTATCGTAAAAGTAGTTTCTTTCGAAAAAAGAGCTAAGTTAAACTTCTCTTTTTCAGTAAGTTCAAATGGTGAATACTGATTTTTCAGAGCTTTATAAACTATTGCTCTATTACTGGAGCTGTAACTTCTACCTTTGTTATCCAACAACTGCTTCTCAGAGTAATCCCAGTTAACAATTTTTTTAGCTTTTAACTCTCCCGATAAATAATCTGAAATAATTCTTGGGTAAAAATCAACTTTATTGGATTTTATTAAATTCATTTGTTTTGTGTTCCATATTCCTCAATCGGATTCTCCAATACGCTATACCTAGAATTACTCAACGTAATTATGGAAGAGGCTGTGTAAAACCCAATTCTTGTTTCAGAATATTTGTAATCAATCAACGTTAGTTTTACAATCTTATTTATTGAAAGTTCTATGTAATGGCCGTATCTTATAAGCTTGAAGTCTACAGAATAATCGTTACCAACAACAAATTGATTGGTTTGTAAATTTTTGAAAACAAAATTATTTTGAGTGTCATCAGGGTTGAAACCCCACGCTCTTATTTGAACATAACCACTTTTAAAATCAAGCGATATATAGTAGCCACTTCCATCATCTCCTTCAGCCAACAGCAATCCACACTTTCCTATGCCTTCCATAGCAATTGTCCCCTCCCATATGTATGCTGCAGAAATTCGCTCGAAAGTAAACAATTCATATCCTGACCTTGATGTCATCCACCATTTACCCTGTACATTCTCAAACTTGGCAGTAGGATTATTATACATAGGCTTGACTTCTGGAAAGGCTTTTTGAGTATGAATTTCAGTAACTTTTTCTGTCCATTTATAAAATGACTTAAGATATAACTTCCCTTCCGAATTGACCGCCAGCTCTTTTGGTGGAGGCAACACTCGTTTAGAATTTACTTTACGATCAAGAAAATAAAAACCATAAACAAGATTATGATCTCCGTCTTTTACAATTCTTGCGGCATAATTTCCTTGAGGCATCAAAACATCATGATGAAAAGACTGATACTCTCCATCAAAAGAATCCGAGTGCCAATAACGAACTTTTATATCTTCTCGAATTGATCCAATGAGAAAAAACCGACCTTCCATCTCTATTAAACACGGACATTCAATATCATCATAAGCCAAAGGGAATAATATCGGCTTTTCAGGCTCAAATCCATTTTCGGTTCTTTTATAAGCCGCCACACAACCTCTTCTGTAAACAGGACCCGTGCTTGCTCTGGCACATATTAACAGATACTCCAAGCCTTTATTCTTAAATAAAAAAGGATCTCGAAAACTTAGCCATGTCCTCGGATTATTCTTAACATCTTCATAGTAAGGAGCCTGAGATTCTATAGGCAAGTCCTCAGGAAAAGTTTTATCCCAACTAATTAAATCTTTAGAAATCGCTCTTCCAACTCTTTGATTAATCCCTCGCTCCTCCAGCTGCAACCCCGTATAAAACATCTCAAAACTACCGTCTTCACAATCCGAAACGTCCATTGTCCACAACATATCATCATCCCACTCGCCTGGATCTCCAACGAAAATAGCGTTCTTTACCCTACTCCATGAAATTCCGTCCTTAGAAACTGCATGCGCAATGTAATCGTGATTAGGTATTATTAAATGAAATAAATGATAAACTCCATTATGGACATGAACTTCCACATCCCCAATTTCCCAATCTGTAAACCCACTTCCTGTATACATATGAACTATTTCAATTTAAAATGCTCAAGTCCTTCCAGAATACCCGCTGCAGCATACTTTTTTGCTACGTATAATTTTTTTCTGGTCCTTAAGTGACTTAATTCTTCTGATGCATTACCAACAACAATTCCATTTATGGGTTCCCGGAACATGTCCATATCATTTCCTGAGTCTCCACATGCGTAAACCTTATTCAACTGTAGGCCCCATTTATGACAAAGATAAAGGATTGCATTTCCCTTTGAGGCTCTTTTCGGAAGGATATCAACAAATTTATTGTGTGACGCTATTACATTTATATGATACCAGTCGTTGCCTAATCGTGACTTTATTTTTTCTTCATTATACTTTTGTGAGTCACAATAATAAGAAATCTTATGTGGATTTTGAGCATTTTCCTCCTGTAAAACCAACCAATCTAAAGATTTAAGAGCTTCAACAATTTTAGATCGGTCCCATTTGAAGTCGAGGTATGCACTCCAATCCTCATCTTTACTATTTAGGTCTGTATCGTAATATATTTGTGTACCAACTGAACACACGATAAAATCAACATCTAATTTATATTCATCAACAACTTCTTTTACCAAATCAAAATTTCGTCCCGAAGACAAAGCAAAACTAATTCCAGGCTCTCTATTTTGAAGGAATTTTTTTAAATCCTCTATTCCTGGATCACCATGCTCTGGAGCAATCAAAGTACCATCAATATCAGAAATAATCAAACTTTTACTCTCTTTTAAATGCTTTATATGTTCTTTTGGAGCGTTAAGTTCCTTGGCTGTTTTTGGCTCAGAACGACTGATACTTTCCTGGACCCAGCTAACATACACTTCTATGTGAGCATCCCAACTGTAATGCTTTTTGGTGTTTAATATCCCATTATCACTAAAATGACGCCATTTTTGCTCATTCGTAAGTATTTTTTTTATACTTCTTGTTATGTCAGCCTTATCCATTGGATCAACCAACAAACCATTTTTCATCCTTGGCACAATTTCAGATGGACCACCATTCTTTGTAATTACAACAGGTAATCCTGTTCCTCCTGCCTCAATTGTAGTTAAACCGAAATTTTCATGCAAACAGATATTTGCAAAAACTCCACGCTTATTGGCGCAATATTGATAAATCAGAGCTACTTCATTTTCAATATCGTGTCTTTTAGGTATCGCCATTTTCCCGTATAAATCATACTTGTCCATAAGGAGCAAAAGTTCTGTAAGAACCTCTTTTTCTTGCTCAGGCATAGTATTTATATCCTTTCTAATACCGGCAAAAATTGCCAGATTAGCTAAAGCTTGTAACTCCTTATCTTCTCCATACGCCTCAATTAAAAAATGTAAATTTTTTCTTCTATCTGGACGGCTAAGAGCCATAATTACGGGTTTATTCGGGTTCGTCAAGAACTTTTCGATATTTTGACCAACCCAATACCTACGTTGAAGTTGAATTAAGTCCTCTTCCTCCTGAAATCGTTTAATGTAATAAGGTGTAAACTTTTGTATATCTATTCCAGGAGGCTGAACGTGAAATTGAGCCTTATCATAATTATCGTATTCCTCCCAGTCTGCTATTTCTAAATAAGTTGATGTAACTATAAACTCACTCAAAGCCAGCGCATTCTCCTCTGCACTGATTCTTTGTTTAAATTTAAACCTTTCCTCAGCCTCCTTTTCTGTCATTCCAGATGCAAGCATTTTTTGCTTTTTAGCCAATCCAAGAGAGTGCCCTGTATGAGCGAAAGGAACATTCAAGCGTACAGACAGTCGAGAAGCTGCATAACCAGCGTCTCCATAATGAGAATGTATCCAATCCGGCTGAATATCATATTCTTTTATATGTTTCAAAGCATTTTCTACAAATTCATCAAGATGAGCCCAAAGCTCTTCTTTCATTTTATACTTTAATCCACCAAATTCAATTCGACGAATATCAAACTTAGGATTAATCTCTTCAATGGTCGCACCATACTCCGACGAAACTTCATCATCTTTAATTTTTCTTGTGAACAAATGCACATGTTCAACCTCTTCATGATTGGAAAGGTATTCTGAGAGTTCAAGGACATATTTTGTTTGTCCTCCATTATCGGCGTCTCTTCCAATTTCAAGACCACTTCCCTTTACCAGGCCATGGAGATTAATGATGAATATTCTCATAATATTTTTGTTTCAAACGGATACAAAAAATCCGAATTATTTACAATTCGGAAATTTATAAAATTGTTGTTCAAAAATCTCACTCAATATTAATCAGTTCCTAACAATTCATCCTTTAAATCGTCTAAAACAGGATATTCTCCTATCCACATTCCAAGCAATGCCTTTTGAAAATCTTTGTTTGCAGGCACCTTAACGGTTTCTTTTCCTGATTTGTAAATCTTTGTTTCTCCAGATTGATCAAAATACACAATAAACTCATCGTCTGCGGCAAAATCTGAACCAAAACCATTTCGAACTAATGCAATTTCCTTTTTTATAGAATCAGTTTTGCCTTGGGTTGACTTTTCAAAACCATCGTTCAGGCCCTTGTGAAACTTTTCAGCAGTAATTAAACTGCTTACAATTACTATTCTGACAAATTTGTTAGCATCCGAATCTAAAATCACAGAACCGTCTGAGCTCTTTTCTTTAACATAAAGACCTATTGCATAGAGGTCAATAAACCATTTCTCTCTTACCCCGGCACCATTTAAAACGTATTCTCCACCCAAGAATTTCTCATTGGATTTATATTTAATATCCGACACCTCTACGTCAGCAGAAACAAATAAAACTGTTGCGAATAATAATGCTACAATCTTTTTCATAATTTAATTTATAAGGTGAAATCCGAATTTTAATAAAAGTCAAATCTCGATCAAATTATTTACTATTGCGTATTTAACCAATTCAGCAACATTTTTCACCTTCACTTTTTGCATAATATTTGTCCGATGCGTATCAACGGTTCTGTGAGAAATACCCAATTTATTGGCTATTTTTTGATTACTCAAACCATCTGAAAGGAGCTTGATTATTTGAACTTCTCGATCAGTTAAACCGGACAACTTTCTTTTTTTACCATTGAAATCCCCAGCTTTATCCACATAGCTACTCACCATCAACTGACTAACCTCTGAAGCAAAATACCTTTCCCCTTTGGCAACCTGTTTTATAGCCTTAATTAATTCCTCTTTTGGGGAGTCTTTTAAAATATAACCCGATGCACCCGCTTTTATACTCCTTTGAATAAAATCTTCTTTAACATGCATGGATAACATAATAACTTTAACATCTTTATTCTTTTTGATTACCTCATCGGTAAGAAAAATGCCGTCTCCATCGTCAAGTGAAATATCCATCAATACAACATCAGGCTTTTTTTTATTTATGTATTGTAAAGCATTCGTGGCTGTATTGATTTCACCTGTGACATCAATAGCACTCTCCGTTTTAAGCAATGCTTTTATTCCCATTCGTATCAGCTGATGATCATCAACTAAAACAACTTTAATAGTCTTCATTCCATGCATTTAATTAATTAAATATAACAAAACAATACGGGTTTTTACTTAATTAGAGAATATTAAATAAAACCAAATATTTATGGATAAAAAATCTTTTGTCATATAAAAAACATTACGAGTAAATTCGTACTTAAGTAATTTCTTTTAATTTTCTAATTGCATTCATTAGGCTCAGAATTGAACAACTTTTAAAATTCAAATCAATTATTTTTTTTAGAGAATCAAAATGAAGCATGATAAAGATGAAGTCATCCAAAAACCTCCTTGGACAGCAACATTGCCTCTTCAAATGCAGTTTTATCAAATGATTGATTTACTTCATATTCAAGAAAACTTAGAAGTTTTTCTGTAGCTAAATTTCCTACTAATTCATCCTCTGCCATAGGACAACCTCCTATGCCTTTGATTGTTGAATCAAAGCTTTTACATCCAGCACGAGAGGCAGCGAGAATCTTTGCCTCCCAACTGTGAGGACAAGTGTGAAAATGCGCACTTATTTCAGTTGTTTTAAGTTCTTTGTGCATTAATTCAAACAAAGGCTTAATATTTGAAGGCTGAGAAACGCCTATTGTATCGGAAAGCGCAAGTTCAGCAACCCCAAGATCGGCAAGTTTAGCCCCCCAATCCAATACAATTTCGGGAGAGTATTCTTCACCGTAAGGATTACCAAATCCCATGGACAAATAAACGCGCAGTTTCTTTTTCGATTTTTCACAAATTCGAAGCATTTTTTTAACCGTTTCTAAAGATTGCTCCCGAGTTTTATTTGTGTTATTGATTTGGAATTGTTCAGAAACGGAAAACGGAAATCCAAGTATATCAATTTGATCAAAATCACCAGCCTCATGAGCCCCTCTCTCATTGGCAACTATAGCAAGAAGCTTTGTTTGAGACTTTGATAAGTCTAATCTCGACAAAACCTCTGCCGTGTCTTTAAGTTGGGGAATTGCTTTTGGAGAAACAAAGCTACCAAAATCAATAACATCAAAACCGACTTTTAGCAAAGCATTGATGTATTTGACCTTTAACGATGTCGGGATGAATTTTTCAATTCCTTGCATCGCATCCCTCGGGCATTCGGTTATTTTAATCATTTTACAAAATTCCCATTTCAATTTTTCTTACAATATCCTCAATCATCCAATGCTTACCTTTTGGTTCGTAATTCAACTTAAGGGAATGACCAAAAAGAAGAGCTAACCCTTGATACATGGAAGCATTAAAATTCCCTCTTAATTCTTGAACCAATTCAAATGTGGTAAATCCTGTTTGTCGATCGATAAGCAAGAGCAGTATTTTTCCTTGAGTAACTGTTAAACTCTTCATTGCTTTTCCGTATTTTTTTCTAAGAGCCTTTTCAACTTTTTTCATTGCTTTTTTGCGAGATTCCGGATTTTTTCTGATTTCAGCCTCACATTCAATTAATTTTCGGGAAGCGAGTTTAGCGTATGGATATACTTTTTTGACATACCTTGTCATTTTTTTGTACTTGTAGGATTCACGCTTATTTTTAAACTTCGGAGGTTTTGAATAGTCCCTTCCACCAACCGTGACTACAGACAGGTCACAAACTGCAACAGTATCTCCGTTTACTACTTTATACCTCAAGTAACTTTGAGCCTGAGTACTTTGAAAAATCAAAACGAATATCAATACAAAACCTATATTTTTTAAAACTTTATTAATCATCATTTCCATAAACACCACAAACGGGCCTTATATTTTATACTCAGTTACTGCAATTAAGATACCAACTTATTCAAAACAAACTAAAATTACAGAGGTTTTATTGCCTAAACAATTTGAAAGGTATTCTGGCGTTAATTGTTAAGCATACTTAACCATAAATAAATCACTAAATTTGCCGCCATGCGAAATTGGCTTGCTGTACTTTTTTTCCTCTTAACTCATTTGATTTTTTCTCAATCAACCGCAATGATTAGAGGTAAAATCTCAAATAAAAGCCAATCACCTATTCCAAATGTTCAAATTTCAATATACCCCTTAAATTACATCATAACGTCTGATAGCTTAGGCTTTTTCAATGTAAAAGTTCCAGCAAACAAAAAACTTCAAATATCCTATTACCACATCAATTATTATCCTTTTGGAGAAGAGGTCAATCTTTCTCCGGGCGAAGTTAAATTTCTATCGGTAATACTTGAAAAAAACACCATCACTACAGAAGCTGTGGTTATTCAAGAAAAAAAGAAAAATGATGCAACAAAAATTACTATAAATGCAGAAACAGCTCAAGATGTAATTTCCGCTAGTGACGATGGAATTAGTTTTGTAAAATCTTTAGCCTCAGTTAACAGTAATAATGAACTCTCCTCATCATATTCTGTTCGTGGTGGAAGTTTTGATGAAAATTTAATTTACGTAAACAACATCCAGGTTTACCGCCCTTTTCTGGTGAGGGCTGGCCAGCAAGAAGGTTTGAGTTTTGTAAATGGAGATATGATTAAGGACATTTCATTCTCGGCAGGTGGTTTTGATGCTGTTTATGGAGATAAACTATCCTCTGTTTTGGATATAACTTACCGATCACCCGACTCAATTACTGGAGGATTAAGTGCAAGTATGTTAGGAGCCAGAGCTACTCTAGGTAACAAACATGGGAAATTATCTTACATTATGAGCGGAAGATACAAATCCAACTCATATCTTTTAGGAAGTCTAGAAACTCAGGCCGACTATCGTCCTTTATTTTTTGACTATCAAACCTACATTAATTACACAGCCAATAAAAAATGGTCTTTTGGTTTTCTTGGCAACTCAAGTTTAAATCAATTTCGTATGGTTCCTCAGTCAAGGACAACTCGGTTTGGAGGTATTAATCAAGCGCTTCAACTCACTGTTTTTTTTACAGGTCAAGAAATAAGTAGTTTTCAAACCAACTTTGGCGCATTTACAACCGATTTTCACCCTTTTGGAAACGACTCAACTGTTTTAAAATTTACCATTAGTGGTTTCACTACAACAGAAGAAGAAACTTTTGATATCGAAGGTACTTATCGACTTAATGAATTAGAAACTAATTTTGGAGAAGACGATTTTGGCAAAGAAGCTGCCCTTTTAGGTAATGGCTCATTTTTAGACCACTCTAGAAACTTCTTAAATGCAACTATATACAACCTTGAACATACTGGGAAAAACGTATGGAAAAAAGGAATACTCAACTGGGGTGCAAAATACCAACATGAAGAAATTAGTGATCAACTCTTAGAATGGAAAAATCAGGATTCAGCAGGTTATAGCGTCCCTCACATCCAGGACGAAAATTTAAAATTCGCTTATTACTTGAAATCAAAAAATCAAATGTCAACCAATAGAATCACTGCATTTTTTCAAAACGACTGGAAATTTTTAGACAACAACGGAAGAAGTCAGCTATATGTTAAAACTGGAATTAGAGCCAACTATTGGGACTATAGTAATGAAACTGTTTTCTCTCCCAGAGCATCACTCACCTACACCCCATCTCCTCTAAAAAAAGATTCAATTGGCAACACAATAAAAGATTCTACTAATTTTTCCTACCGATTGGCCTGGGGTTATTATTACCAACCACCTTTTTACAGAGAACTAAGGAATTTTAATGGAGAGATTGCAACATCAATAAAAGCACAAAAATCCATTCACTACGTTGCAGGTATTGATTACGACTTCTTTAAATGGAAACGACCATTTACATGGCGAACTGAGGCTTATTACAAAGACATGGATGATATTATTCCGTTTGACATTGATAATGTTCGAATACGTTACTATGGAACAAATTCTGCAAAGGCATATGCATATGGACTAGAAACAAGAGTAAACGGTGAATTTGTGAAAGGTTTAGAGTCCTGGATAAGTATAAGTTATATGAAAACAGAGGAAGACATAAAAAACGATATTTATTATAAGTATTATAATTCAAATTCTGAACAGATTATCTCAGGATTCACTATGGATCAATCCATCGACGATTCCATAAGCTTCACAAGGGGCTACATGCCCAGAGTAACCGATCAAAGGGTTTCCGTAAAAATCTTTTTCCAGGATGAAATGCCAAAATTCAGGCAATTTAAGGTGCATTTAAATTTAATTTATGCATCCGGTCAACCCTTTGGGGTGCCAGAATCGGTTGAAGGCAGAAACACCGAGAAAATGCCGGACTACCGTCGGGCAGACATTGGATTTACCTACAAAATAGTTGAAGGTGGAAAACTCTATAAAAAAACAGGTAAAGTAGATATGCCTCAAAACCACATACTTAGGAATTTTAGAGAATTTGGAATCAGAGTCGAAGTATACAATTTACTGGATATTTCAAATACAATAAATCACCTCTGGATTTCCGACATTAACAATCAGGAATATGCTGTTCCAAATTTTTTAACACCCAGATTGGTAAATTTAAGAATGACGGCAAAATTCTAATTTCTACTTTTGATTCGCAGAGGCAATTCTCTTAAGGGCCTTTTCACGAATAACATCTTTCACGGGACGGCTGTTGATTTTACTTTCCAACCATGAAATAATATCAAAGTAAACGAATGCTCTTTTCTCATAAGGATTAACTGTCAAAGGAATCAATTGATCATGAAGTTCTGAAAAAGCTTCTTTTAAGTTGTCTCTGGTTAGCGTATTCAAACGCTTTAAAAAACGTACAATTCGTTTTTGATAAAAGTGTAAATCATCTTTTTTAGCCAAGAACCTGTAGGTAGAACGCGCATAATATTCGACTAAATCATCATTGTTCAATTCATAGTGAGATATCAAAATTAAAATTCTTGCAAAACCTGAGATATCACTACGAATGTCTTCATCTTTTGCATTTATTATTTTGTTTAACCAAGTAATTGCTTCTTTGTATTGATCATTTCCGAAATACATACAGGCAAATTTATAGTAAAAGATTTGCTTGGAATGATTATTAAGCTTGTCGCTATATACCTCCAGTTTTTTAGCAACATCCTCAACCTCAACGACTCCTTTATTAAACTCACCAAGCATAAAGTGCTTGTCCAATTTATGTTTTGAGGAATATTTAAACATCAGGTAAGCAACATTTTCCGTTACTTTTAATGACTCTTGACTTATTATTGCTTCAAATTTCAAACTGGTTTGAATAAATTCTTCATATTGAGAAAGCTTACTTTGGCTGTCGAGTAATGAATTAATCGATTTAACATACATTTCAAGTTTACTTTGAATTATACTGTTGTTACCTTCAAACAAAGCCACAAGTTTTTTCGCATAATCGTATGCTCTCCTGTAATCTTGAATAAAGAAATAATATGCAACAAAGGCATTGTACAAATACATTTTCTCCTCAAGACTTAAATTCTCTTCTTTAAAAGCAGGAAGCGACGAATATAAAAATGAATTCACAATTTCAAAATCTGCTGAATTTCGAGTAAAACCCAATTTGATATACAAACCGTAAAGTTTGGAACTTAAGTTACTAAAAGTATTAATGTTTGTAAGTTTTTTAACAAGCTCCTCACCTTCAGGAACTAAACCGTCAATTCTATTTTGAATGTCCTTTTTAACAATTTTTGATATTAGTTTCTTTTCTAGGTTATGAATGTCGAGCAAAAGAATGTTTTTTTCGTATTTCTTGGCCAATTCTTTTCCCTTTTCTAAGGTTTTATAAGATTGCTGATAAAGACAACGGTTATATAATATTGTTGCATTATCGATAATCTCCCGAATGCTTAGAGCAATATCGTTACCTGAATGAAGCATTCGAAGACTAGCCATAATTTGCTTGTACAAATTTTGTTTCAAATTTGGAAGCTGGGAAGGCTTTAAGGTTTTGTCCTTACTCAAAATCTTTTGCTCGTTGTAATTGGTTTGATTATTAATCAAATCAAAAAGCTTTAAAAATTTTGCATTTTCGCCTCCTTTATGCCTTGAAGCATACAATTTAAAATGACGCTTTTCTCCTTTATTTAAACTCTGAATCAATTGAAAAAGCTGGTCCGAATTCTTGTTAGACATAATAACGATATTTTACATTACCTGTTTTGAAATGCAATATATACAATACTTTTGTAGCATTAAAGTTTTAAATTCATCTTTTTTGTGTTCTTATACAACGTATGAATATTCAGAATTATCAAAAAGATTTTTAAAAACAAACCCTGAAAGAAAATTTGTTCTTTTTCTCAAACCACCTCAAACATCAACCAAAAAGTAGTTATTTCTCTTTTTTTCTGAGCTTAATTCCCAAATCACATTGTTAACAACAGCTTTATAATTAAGATTAAAAGAACTAATAAAAAAAACATAAAAAACTAAACTACAACAACTTAACCTCTCTTTACAAAAAATAACAATTAAAAAACATCAGTTGTACATTGTATTAAAATATCAAGGTTGATTTTTTAATACTCAACTTCAATTTTATATTAGGGTTTTGCTTAAAAACTAAACGGTATTTTATGAGTGATAAAGTATACATTTTTGATACAACCTTAAGAGACGGGGAGCAAGTCCCAGGATGTAAATTGGTTACGGAGGAAAAAATAATAATCGCAAAAAAGCTCGAAGAATTGGGAGTTGATATAATTGAGGCGGGATTCCCTATTTCCTCACCAGGAGATTTTAAATCGGTTGTAGAAATTTCAAAAGCAGTTAAAAACCCCACGGTATGTGCTCTAACTCGCGCTGTTGAAAAAGACATTGACGCTGCAGGGGAAGCTTTGAAATTCGCAAAAAAAGGTAGAATTCATACTGGTTTAGCAACTTCTGAAATGCATCGTCAACATAAGTTAAGAATGACAGCTGAACAGGTTATAGAAAAAACATCTTTTGCTGTAGCTCATGCAAAAAAGTACGTAGAAGATGTTGAGTTTTACGCCGAAGACGCCGGAAGAACTGAAAATGAATACCTTGCTCGTGTTTGTGAAGCTGCGATAAAATCCGGAGCTACTGTTTTAAATATCCCTGACACCACCGGTTATTGTTTACCAGATCAGTATGGTGCCAAAATAAAATACCTTAAAGAAAATGTAACAGGGATTCACAAAGCTATTCTTTCAACTCATTGTCACAACGACTTGGGGCTCGCTACTGCTAACTCCATCTATGGTGCTGTAAATGGTGCACGTCAAATCGAGTGTACAATTAACGGAATTGGAGAAAGAGCTGGAAATACTGCCTTAGAGGAAGTTGTTATGATTATGCGTCAGCAACCCAATTTAGGACTACACACAGACATTCAAACGCCTCAACTAAATTCCATCTCGAAACTGGTTTCTGAAATGATGCAAATGCCCGTACAACCCAACAAAGCTATTGTCGGAGATAACGCTTTTGCCCACTCTTCGGGAATACACCAGGATGGAGTAATTAAGCACAGAGAAAATTATGAAATTATCGACCCGAAAGATGTGGGAGTTGATCATTCTGCCATCGTATTAACTGCACGTTCGGGAAGAGCTGCTGTTGCATACAGAGCAAAGCTTTTGGGATATGAGCCTACCAAAGACGAATTAAACATCATATATCAAGAATTTTTAAAAGTTGCTGATACCAGAAAGGAGGTAAATGATGATGAACTATTAAAGCTTCTTAAAACTTAGTTAAACTCTCTGACGAGATTAATTTACTACTACACAAACAAAAATTATTATGGGAAAAACATTATTTGATAAAATTTACGACAAGCATGTTGTTTCGTCCATCCCAGACGGACCTGACGTTTTTTACATTGATGTCCAGTATATACATGAAGTCACATCACCTCAAGCATTTGCGGGATTGAGAAAAAGAGGTATACCAGTTGCACGACCAAATCAGGTTTGTGCAACACCGGACCATAACGTACCAACAGAAAACCAACATTTACCGATTCAAAATGAATTATCGAGACACCAAGTGGCAACACTTGTAAAGAACTGTCAAGATTTTGGAATCGATTTATACGGTTTGGAACATCCTTTTCAAGGGATTGTTCATGTTGTAGGACCAGAATTGGGTATTTCAAAACCTGGAATGACTATGGTTTGTGGAGATTCTCATACTTCAACTCACGGTGCATTCGGTTCAATTGCATTCGGAGTAGGAACTTCAGAAGTAGAAATGGTATTGGCTACACAGTGTTTAATGCAGCAGCGTCCTAAAAAAATGAGAATTACAGTTGATGGAACTGTACGTAAAGGAGTTACCGCAAAAGACATCGTTTTATACGTTATTTCAAAAACTACTGCTGCAGGTGGAACTGGTTATTTTGTTGAGTTTGCAGGTTCTGCATTCAGAGATCTTTCAATGGAAGGAAGAATGACTGTTTGCAATATGTCAATTGAAATGGGAGCACGTGGCGGTTTAATAGCTCCAGATCAAACTACTTTTGATTACGTAAAAGGAAGAGAATTTGCTCCTAAGGGCGCAGACTGGGATAAGGCTTTAGCGGAGTGGGAAGAACTTTATTCAGATGAGGATGCTGTTTTTGATAAGGAATATAATTTTGATGCAGCAGACATTGAACCAATGATTACCTATGGAACAAATCCAGGAATGGGTATTGGTATCACACAAAAGATTCCAACTGCAGCAGATATAGGATCAACAACTGTAAAAGAGGTTGAATCTTTTGATAAAGCCATGGAGTACATGGATTTTAAACCCGGTGAAGTTATGCTGGGCAAACCTATTGATTATGTTTTCGTTGGATCTTGTACGAACGCAAGAATCGAAGACTTTAGAGAAGTTGCCGAAATCGTGAAAGGCCGACAAAAAGCTGAAAACGTCACTGCATGGCTTGTCCCAGGTTCAAAGCAGGTTGAAAAACAAATCTACGAAGAAGGTTTGGCTGAAATCATAGAGGCAGCTGGTTTTAAAATACGTCAACCAGGTTGTTCTGCTTGTTTGGCTATGAATGACGACAAGGTACCTGCTGGAGCTTATTGTGTGAGTACTTCAAACAGAAATTTTGAGGGGCGACAAGGTCCTGGAGCCAGAACCATGCTTGCATCTCCCTCGACAGCGGCAGCAACAGCCATAGCTGGAAAAATTGCTAATCCTTCAGATTTTATTGACTAAAAACTTAATTATGGAAAAATTCAAAACCATTATATCCCCTGCTGTACCCATTACAACAGAAAACATAGACACCGATCAAATTATTCCTGCTCGATTTTTAAAAGCAACCACCCGAGATGGATTTGGGGACAATTTATTCAGGGATTGGAGATTTAATAAAAATAATGAACCTATTACTTCTTTTCCTCTTGAAAACCCAAAGTATTCTGGTAATGTGTTAGTTGCTGGTAAAAACTTTGGATGTGGATCTTCAAGAGAGCACGCCGCATGGGCAATAGCTGACTACGGATTTAAAGTAGTTATTTCATCTGAATTTGCAGATATTTTCAACAACAATGCTCTAAATAATGGTGTTTTAACAGTTACTGTTACTCCTGAATTTTTAGCCAGTGCTTTTGCTGCAATCGATTCCGATAATAATACTCAAATAAAAGTTGATTTAGAAAATCAATTTGTTGAATTAATGGCTACCGGTGAAAAAAATGAATTTCAAATTAATGGCTACAGAAAAGAATGTTTATTGAACGGTTACGACAATATAGATTACTTACTGGCTCAAAAGGATAAAATAGAAGCCTACGAGACAAATAGACAGTCATAACCAATAAATTAAATTCATTTAATAGTATTTGAGGGTCGATTAATATTCGACCCTTTTTACAGGAATCTTTTTCGCTACCCTATTCCATTTGCAATTAGCGCCTCTATAACCGCTTTAGGTGACTTTACAGGACGAAACTTATCGTTTATAAACACAAGTGTTACCTGAGCCCTACAAACAACCTTACCTGCCTCGTTTAAAGCTCTATTTTGAAAAACAATTTTAGAGGTGGGTAATGATTCAATCCAGGTTTCAATTGTTAATTCCTCGTCATAAGGAGCAGGAAGAAGATAGTTGATATCAATATTTACCACAGGCATTCCAATACCATCTTTCTCCAGTTCAGCATATACAACTCCAATATTCCTCATAAACTCTACTCTACCAACTTCAAAATATTGAATGTAATTACCATGATAAACAACACCCATTTTATCCGTTTCAGAATATCGAACTCTTAACTTCGTTTTATGTACATACATGAATAAAAATTTAATACAAAAATATGATTTTCAACATCAAATTCTATGAGTCAAAATTTTTATGCCAATAAAAAAAATAAATTTATTCATCACTGTGTCGTATTATTATATTGCATAAAAATAAAAGTTTGAAAATATTTTTTTAAAAAAAACAATAAAAATCTGTTTATCAGGTTTTAACAATTAATTATGTAAAGAAAAGGTTTTTAAAAAAGATACTAAAAAGCTATAAAGAAATACATTCCGAAAAAAGAGGGAAATTAGCTCTTAACCTAAGTCAAAAAAAGTTAAAATACAATACCAAAAATATTTTTTTATTCACTTTTTTCGTCCAATATTTGTCCAAGCAAAATCAGGGGAGGAAATTTATTAATTCCCAACATTTTTTTGAAACTAATTTTTTGAAACAACCGTTTTGGCTTATGTAAGTAAGCCTGACATTTTATTGATATTTTTTAACCTATTTATTCAATGGAGAAAGCACAAAAAGTTTGGAACGATTGTCTATCTGTAATAAAAGACAATGTAAGCCCTAGAAGTTTTCAAACGTGGTTCGAACCAATTAAATCGGTTAAGCTTAAAAACAAAATCCTTACTCTACAGGTTCCCAGCCAGTTTTTTTATGAGTGGGTTGAAGAGCACTATGTTGAATTGTTGAAAAAAACAATTCAAAAAGAGCTTGGACAGCAAGGCAAATTGGAATACAGTGTTGTGGTTGACAACCACCACAGTAACCAAAAACCTTTTACTGTCAAACTTCCAACCACTGATAAACAATCTGTCAAGAACCCTGCTGTTACGATGCCTATCGATTTAAACCAGCAGACTCCCATTAGAAACCCATTCATAATACCTGGGTTGAAAAAGGTAAATGTGGATTCACAGCTTAACCCGAACTACGCAATTGAAAACTTTGTAGAAGGAGATTGTAACCGTTTAGCCCGTTCGGCAGGATATGCGGTTGCAAATAAACCAGGAGGCACAGCCTTTAACCCCTTATTAATTTATGGAGGTGTTGGTTTAGGAAAAACCCATTTAGCAAACGCTATTGGTATTGAAATCAAAAAGAACCACCCTAACAAAACTGTTCTTTACGTTTCATCAGAGAAGTTTACACATCAATTTATTGACTCTGTAAAAAACAATACTCAAAACGATTTTATTCACTTCTATCAAATGATTGATGTGTTAATAATTGACGATGTTCAGTTTTTTGCAGGTAAAGAGAAAACACAAGACGTATTCTTTCACATTTTTAATCACTTACATCAAAACGGTTCTCAACTTGTTTTAACATCGGACAAACCTCCTGTTGAACTACAAGGCATGGAGCAAAGACTTCTTTCTAGATTCAAGTGGGGGTTGTCTGCAGACTTACAAGCTCCTGATCTGGAAACCAGAATCGCTGTATTGAACAAAAAAATGTATCAAGATGGTATTGATTTACCAAAAGATGTTGTTGAATATCTTGCCTATTCGATAACGACAAACATAAGAGAACTGGAAGGCGCTCTTATCTCTTTGATTGCTCAATCGAGTTTAAATAAAAAATCAATCACTTTAGATCTTGCTAAGCAAATGATTGATAAGTTTGTTAAAAATACGGCTCGAGAGGTATCAATTGATTATATCCAGAAAGTAGTTTGTGACTATTTTAATTTACCTCTTGAATTAATGAAAAGCAAAACTCGTAAAAGAGAGGTTGTTCAAGCACGTCAAATAGCGATGTATTTTTCAAAACAACTGACAAAATCCTCTTTAGCCACCATTGGTGCTCATTGTGGAGGTAAAGATCATGCTACTGTTTTACACGCGTGCAGAACGGTTAACAATTTAATTGATACCGATAAGCGTTTCAGAGTATACATTAGTGATATTGAAAAGAAAATTAATCTAAGTTAATTTTCATAAATAGAAATTTATATAAAGGCAACTCAAAAATAGAGTTGCCTTTTTTTATTGTACATGTTACTTTTTAACTGGCTGACATTATACTTTTATGAAGCCGTTTATATTTCTTTTTACAACTATAATAATGAATTCATGTTGCTCTCCTTACTATGTAAAATATGTAAATCCACTTTTTCTGGAAGAAACTGGATATGAAAAATCCTGTCTTTTACGACCTTGTAAAAACAACGAAGATTGCAACCCCTATATTCCTTGGTTAAATTACGAATATGAATATGCCACTAACCATTTTTCAAAATTCGGACTTACTTATATCGGATACAGCAATGTTGCTCTCGTAAATTTTACAGGAAACTTTATTACAAAAACAAACAACAATTCATCCAATAATAAATTATATGGGATGGGTATGGAAACTCAATTAGGTGTCCTGGATTTTAACGAGTATTATTCCTCGTTTATTGGCCTGGAATTTAATCATTTTTTCAGCAATAGAAAATATAACCAATTTCATCCAACAATTGGTTTTGCTTTACCTTTAAAATATATTAATGCTTTCCAAATTAAGGGAGGCTATCAATTCAACACATCCAAAGAATACAACTACTGGACCTTAGGCATAAATTTCAAAATGCCCATATACCCACTTTATTGATAATATTTTATTTCATTTTTTTTATCACAAAGTATCCTATGAGCATGAACAGCAACCCCACTCCGAGAAGAATGGGAACTAATTTTGGGTCAACTTTTTGATATTTTTTTGGAAGCAACTCTTTTTCTCCAAAAGACTTAAGAGTAAAGTTTTCTTTTAAAAAGGCCAAGTCGTCTTTAAAACTACTTCCTCGAATGTCTTGAAAATAATCGATTTGATCTTCCGGAATTTGTTTTCTACTATGACCACAAATCGAAAGTCTTAATTCCTGTGCATTATTCAAAAAACCATATATTATCCAATATTCTCCCTTTGAAACATGAAGGCCCCCATCGGAGCAAGGAGTATACAAAACAATATTTTTTTCCTTCGAAAACCCTTTAAATATGAAAATTGGCTGAAACGAAAATTTTTCATTTTCACAATCAAAATCAGTTTCGACTTTACCGTAAGCAATAAAGTCATAATGTCCACACTGCTCTAAACTGAGCTTTGGTAAAACATCACAAACAACTGCGTAAGAGGAATGATAAAAAAGTACTAAAAAAAATAAACTACCTAACCATAAATTGTTTAACTGAACTTTTTTCCTCATTACTAACTTTTACATAATAAATACCAGATGCAAAATTACTTACGGCAATTAAATCATCCAATTGATTACCTGCTAGAAATTGCTTCGTATATACAATTTGTCCATTACCATTGAGCAATTCCAGGCTGAAATCTTCATTCAATGTTTGTGAGGAGATTACACGAATTGAGTTGGATTCATTTAAAACTTCAAATTCAAAACCGTTTAGTTCCTCTGTAGAATTGGAAGTTACGATTTTAACTGTGTAATCTTCTGTTTCACCGTAATCAATTGCTGCACAAGGGTCATCACTATCCTCTCGCCAAGCCGTTCTTACCCGCATTAAATGTTCTCCAACTTCTGCATCATTAGGTATATCAACAGTAAATTCAGCTGACCAATCATAATTTTCATTTTTTAAAATCAACTCACTATCTTGAAAAACCTTATCATCGTTATAATCAATCCATGCCGACAAAGCATGTGCATTATAAGCGCAGGTTACTTCCAACTTATAAGATTCCCCTTGCTCCAAATCGGTGCTCTGACTTGTATAATCTCCATACCCATTTGCTGAGCAGGCTGAATAATTGTTTATGTCCTCAATTTTTAATGAACTGATATAATCCTCTTCACAATCAGAAGTTGGGTTACAATTATAAGTTTCAACACTCTTTTTAGCTGTATCATTGCTGTGTTTTTGATCACCGGAGAGATTAGTATAAGCCATCAGTTGATAAGTTTTCACTGTTGAAAAATCGATTTTATTTCCAAAACTGAAATCCTTAATCTCACCACTTTCTATTTCATCAGTTAAAGTATCTCTATGTATGGCACCATCAACAACCAACACCAATGGAATATCTTGTAATTTTTGTATTCCATAATTTTTAACCGATATCGTTACGGTTTCATCTTTCAATCCTACATCAGATGAAGGGGATTTAATTTGAGTCACACCTGCATCTTTCTGATAGGGAATTTCAATTACGGATAAAAGTGTATCATTTGATCGATCACCATCACCTGAATGACCTGAAAAAACAGTTAAATTGTATTCACCCGAAACAGATAAATCGACTGTTGAAGCAAAAGTGAACGATGCTGTATCTCCAGGTTGAAGGGTATTTGAAAAAATCTCTGTGACTGTATTTCCTTCAAAGAAATAACTAAGATTAAAGTTAGATAGAGGGTTTTTACCTATATTCTTAATCAGAATTTTAACTGCCTCGGCCCCCGTTAAGTGTCCACTTTCTGGAGAAACAACCTTAACTAAAGAAACATCGTAATCATTTTCGGTACCAATTTTAAAACTAAAAATACCAGTTTCCCAACCAGAAGACCCTATAAATTCTCCTGTATACCAAAAAGTTATTCCATCGGTAGGATCTACTGTCATTTGAGAGTAATCACCAAATCTATTGGTATTTGTTTGTACGCCTGAGCCGTCAAAGGCATTTGATTCAGATATAGTCATCTGAGACAAGTTATCGTCTTTTTTTCTTCCTGTAAAACGAATACCTGGATAAGTTGTTGAACTTGAAACTGAATAAGCCAAACCAATATTCCCCTGTTTATCCAATGCAATACTTCCCATCCACCTATTGTCACTATCGGGAGCATAAGTACTTTGTTGATTTATTTTCCAGGTACCACTTTCTTCATGAAGTTCGTACCATCTTACGGCAGATTTTATTGAGGAGGACTGATCAACATCAACTGAATGACATAACGTTAAAGCATTGTAATCTTCAAACGAACGATAATGAGCCATATACATAAAAGCCCCAGGTACTCCATCTAACTTTTCTGAAACTCCCGGTTGGGTAATATCATCCCAGTTTTCGTCAAATTCCGCATCAAAAGGAGCAACATTCAACTCTTGTTTCAATTCAATTTTTGAGTTTGAAGTGTTGTTCCAATCTACTGTCATCTCCCAAATTTTAATTCTATCACTGCCTTGAGCCCATCCATCATCCTGAAAATAAAAAAAGTTAATTGGAGTGCTGGGCAAATCGTCTCCACTTGCATGAGCAGGAAGGGCACTAAAAAACCCATTTGTTTGTAGATTTGGGAAAGTCAAGGCTACCATTCTTGCGGAGGCATCTCCCGCCAGCATTTTAGTCCTTTCAAAGCATACTGCATTTTGCACACTCATATTTGCTGTCATATAATACCCATCTCCCCATATTGAAAACTTTGGATAGTCTGGAAAATCATCAAATTGATATTCGTAGTAATACCATTCACCCAGGGGATCGCTTGTTTTCGATATAGCAATTAAAACTTTATTACTGGACGTTTGAAACTGACTTATGAACCATCGATCAGCAAATTGATCATACATAACAATTGGATCACCATCGTCTGAACTTCCCGGAAAAACAGAGGACAAAGAGGTTGGCCCCCACAAACTGTTTCCATTCTTATCAAAAACCTGCATTGCACAGTTAACCATTTGAACATAATGATTTATTCCAACCGCTCCACTGGGATCAGGAGGAGTCGCACCCTGAGAGGACTGATCAATACCCTGCCATGATTTTATAGGAGTTAAAGCCAAAGACCTTTTATGGCCAACCTGAATGACAGGGTCTTCTTTTGTAGGTTTTGCGTTGGCATTTATATACTTGTACCTACGCAATTTATTTTTTACTATTTTATTTTTACGAAACATAGGTCGAGCTTTTTCCTTAATTTCTCGAAGCGACTCAACCACACCAAAATCACATGGTGTTTTAACTGATTTTTCCGGATACAAAGGTTTACTTTTTTTTATTTCAACTTGGGCCTGAAGGGCTAAACTCGCGATAAAAAAAACAAAAATTAAATTTCTCATAGTTAGGGTTTTTAGTAGGACTGTTTTTTACTTATATAGTTGCCTTTAAACTACTCCTTGAAGCAGTTTTAATACAGATGATTTTTTTCTCGTTGAGATCGGAACGGAGGAACCATCAAACATTTTTAAATATCCTCCATCTATTTTAATATATTCTTTTAAGTGATCAATATTAATTAAATGACTCTGATGAACTCTGTAGAAACCAAAATCCGACAACATCCTGTCATATTCCTTTAAGGTTTTTGTTACCAACATCTTACTTCCATCAACAAAGTAAAACTGTGTGTAGTTGATGTTGGACTCACACCTGATTATATTTCCTATTTCAACAACTTCAATTTTATCCTGAGAATGAAGAGCCAAACGCTTGTTCGACTTATCCTCCTCTTTAATGTTCGCCTTCAACAATTGATAATCATCATTATTTATGGACTTAACCTTATCCACTGAAGATTTTAATTCATCCAGGTCAATAGGCTTTAGTAAATAATCAACAGCGGACAATTTAAAAGCCTTAATAGCATATTCATCTGAGGCCGTTGTGAAAATTATTTTAAAATTAATTTCTCCCAATAATTCTAGCAGATCAAACGCTGTACCCTGATTGATTTGAATATCAAGAAAAACAACATCTGGCGATTTTGATTTGATTACTTTGGCTGCAGAAACAACTCCGTCTGCTGTTCCAACCACCTCAACTTCAGGACAAAACTCATTTAAATCTTGAATTAAATTGTCTCGAAACTTTTCAATGTCATCTACTACAACTGCTCTCATTTTTATTCGTTTTAACACAGTTTATAACCTTGCAAACTCTTTTCAAACATTTCAGTTCAATAAAGTTTGTTTTTTTCAAATCGAGATTCAATTTACTAATAAATTAGCTCAATTAGTAAATAGTTATGATAAAAAATCAATTTATTTTATATTTCACCTTTTTAATAACAGGAATATCGCAGGCCGAAATTATTGAAACTCATCGATCCGGTAAATGGACAGACTCGGAAACATGGATAAACGGAGTTAAACCGGGTCCTTCAGATTCTGTCCTGATAAATATAGGAGATACTGTTTTCATAAACTCTTCCAACACCCAATGTTTTTATTTAAAAAACATGGGCATTCTTTTCTTTAAATCTCAAACAAATTTTTTAAAATGTAAAAATGCTTTTTTTGATGATAGCGAAATCACAGGAAGTTATTCAGGCACATTTGAAACTGAAAATTTATATATCGAAGGGGGTACCATTTTTGGTCAATTCAACCTCAAAGTGTCCAATAAACTACTCATTAAAGACTCTCTTTCTCTAAAAAGTAGAATTGGCAGTAAAAAAATTAATGATTTTATTAACCTCGGAACTCTCTTAAACCCGGCAAACGAAAACATTATTCTATTTGGTAATTTACAAAACACAGGAACTATACTATTGAATGAAGGAACCTTAACTTTCATGAATCCAAGCGTTATAAATGGGTACCTTTCTGTATCTAAACTCAAAATGAACAATAGCTTAGTCGTCATGGACACATTAATAGTCAGTGAAGAGCTGGGAGGTGAAGGCGAGTTAATCAATAAAGGCGTTATTAAACTTGGAATGATGAATACAAATTTCAAAATTGACTCATTAAATCTAAGTTACCCCAACAATGAACTTCATCTCATTCGAAATGGACACCAAAAAATCCCGAAAATCAGTAAGAATAGAGCAGAAAAAATAGTGCTTTCAGGGAAAACAAAATACACACTAAATACAGTAAATTATATTCGTACTCTAGATATAAAAAGCAAATCTTCAATAGAATTGAAAAAACCCTTAAGCCTGGTTTCCCTTTATTGTAATGATACTTCTCACCTCAGCGTATCTGATGATTTCACATTCGACAACACTCAAAACTTCTATTTTGGAAAAAAATCAACACTTGAAATTAATAACAATCAAAGTTTTAATCACTCTATACAAGTGGGCAACCTTTCAATACCTAATTCAGGAAAATTGACTTTAAATTCCGACGATACTTTAAAAATCGGTGGAAACTTTACAGGAGAAGGAATTGTTAATGGAAATCCGATTATTGAATACAATGGAAGCAACAGGCAAAAGATCAAAAAAAAAGATTATGGAACAATGATTTATAACAATTACAGCAACGACTCGTCGACAATCTATAGTAACATTTCAATTGAGAATCTTAAGATTATGAAAGGTAAACTTAAAGTTGGTGACCTTAAATTAAACAAATGCACAATAGATTCCTTAGGAAAACTAATAATTGGAGGGCACAAACCTATTTTTATGGACACAACTAAAATTAAGGGTTGTCTCATAATTCAATCCGACGATGCCCTTCCACAGTTTTACTTTATATCAATTCAAAAAAACGGAAAATTTATAAACAACTCCAGTTCTGATGTTGTAATTACAAAAGGTATAGAAAACGACGGAGCACTCAAAGGCTGCAAAGGAACTGCCTGTGATTATCTTTTTTTAAACGATTCCGTTTTCATTTTAGGAAAAGACACTGCATTTATACCCAGAGTAAAAGCTAACAACTTATACAATAGAGGGATTGTTTCAATAAATAAAAAAATCGACGTAGATTCTTTATTTAATCTTGGAGGAGGGGTACTTGTATTATCTACCGACACTCAAAACACACTTGGCTTTATGGACTTCAGCTCTGATTCAAACACCGTTGTCTTTAATAAAAAAGGAAACCAAATTTTCGCAAAGTCGCTAGGTGTTTTTCAAAATTTAACAATTCAAAACGAAGGAAGTAAATCAATTTCCTCAAACATTATTGTTCACGGGAATTTAGTAATACAAAAATATTCGCATTTAAAGACTGACTCATTCCAAATTATAGGAAACCCCTACGGTTTGCTAAAAATTGATTCTCTTGCAAAACTGACTGTTGGTGATAACTTTAGTCGTAAACCAATAGAATTCCCATTATTCTTTTCAAAAATAAATTGTCATGACTCCTCTGTGGTTATATATGCCTCTATGGCAGATCAAAATATCTCATCTCTTCCCCATTACGGCTGCTTAACAATAGATGATGGTGCAATCGCTTCATGCAAAAAATATATTTCAGGAGATTCATTAATCGTAAAAGGAAATTTAAAATTGTCAGAATCTTCACTTCAACTTTTTATAGATGATAAAACGGTGTATTTAAAAGGAGATTGGAATGGACCTGGTGATGTAATACTTACAACAGGTAAATTTTATATTGGCGGTGATGGCAATTCGAGTGGTCAAATTCAGCCTGGAAATTCTGAATTTATTTACAATGGGTTAAAATCACAGAAAATTAAAATTTCGGACTATCACACTTTAACAATCGATAAAATAGGTAAAGCATCTACGAGAGCAAATTCGGGAAGTTTACAAGTCAAAAATAAAGTGTTGGTAAAAAATGGAAATTTGAATTTTAACAGTGAAAAATCAAACATATATAATTTGATTGTAGAAGACAGTGTAACCTTCAGTTCAAAGTATCAGGAAAAATCATTCGAAAATATCTCCATAAGCTCCAACGGAATCTTTTTACTCAATTACGATGAGGAAATATACGTATATGGAAATATTGATTGCGAAGGGTACTTTATTTGCAGCAAAGGAAAAATATTATTTTTAGACTCCACAAAAGATCAATCGATAAACGGGACAGGAAATATAACCCTCAATCAAATTGATATTTCAAAAAATTTCAATTCTCTAGAAATTAATTCTGATGTATTACTCAAGGATACTCTTTTTATGACCGATGGAAGACTCATTTTAAATGCAGAGGTTAAAATTGAAGAATCAGGATATATAAGTGGCGAAACTTTAAACAACCCGATTACAGGAGTAGGGAAACTATCACTAAATGAAGATATACCCTCTGGAACACATAAAAACATAAAGGGTTTAGGAGTATCCTTAAACTCATCTACTGATTTAGGCAAAACTTTAATTGAACGAGAATTTGAAGCTTTAGATTTAGGGAACTCAGAAAGCATCAATAGGGTTTATACAATAGAGCCATCTTACAACTACAATTTAAATGTAAACCTGTCTTTCAATTATTTCGAATCAGAATTGAACAACAACAACGAAAATGAATTAATAGTATTTAAATCCAGTGATGGAGGAATCAGCTGGAATAATCAAAGTAGTTTTTCGAACCCTCTAAACAACTGTATTTCTCTCAATAATATTAGTAGCTTTTCAAAGTGGACTGCTGGAACATCAAACGACCGTATTCTAACGGTTGAACTACTTTATTTTGAAGCAAGAAGAGAAGATCAAAATAATGATATTATAATCAAATGGGAAGTTTTAGCTGAACTAAATACACAGGCGTACCAAATTAATTATTCTTTCGATGGTCTTAACTTCGACTCATTAACCACATGCTATCCAAACAACAGTTTATTTTACTCCTATAATTGGCTCGATGCGCCCATTGGAACGGTTTATTTCGAATTGATTGAAGTTGAAACGGACAATACGCGAATTTTGTTGGACACTGCTGTAGTTTCTGCATTACTTGGAGAAAATCCAAAAGCCTGGGTTGTTAATAATAAAATTCACACTCGATACTTCCCTACGGGAACATTAAATGTTTATAATGCCGGTGGTCGAATAATCATGAAAAATGAATACGAAATCTCTCATCTACCTCCCGGAATGTATTACATTGAATTGCTGAATGAGATTGGTCGATGGACCTTTGAGTTTTTAAAATAATTTGGTTGAAATTTCCAATTATAAGTCGAAAATCGATTTAATCTCGTGTTTTGCCAATACACCTGAAGTATTTTTAATCAGCTTTCCCTCTTTGTAAAAGAATAAGCCTGGAACTCCTCTCACTCCCATTTGAGCAGCAAATTTCTGATGACGATCAACATCAATTTTAATAATTCTTAATTTCTCACCAAGCTCTTCTTTGAGCTCTTCCAATATAGGCATAAGTGTTTGGCAGGGACCGCACCAAGTCGCATAGAAATCTACCAAAACATTCTCACTGCTCTTAATTAACTCATCAAAATTTGCCATTAAAATTTAACTTTTTAGTATGTTCCTAAAGGTAAGATTCATTCGTGGAGTTTTTACCTTTTTAGTTTTAGGCAAACAATGCTTCCAATAATGTTGTATTTCACCAACCATCAATAGTAAACTACCATTCACCAGATGTAAATCCAACTTTTCTTTGGTTTTTACGTGCTTGAAACTAAATTTTCTGTCCGAACCTAAACTTAAGGAAGCTATGGACGGATTTAAACCCAATTCTTTTTCATTATCGGAATGCCAGCCCATTCCATCTTCTCCTGTTGGATAATAATTAAGCAAGCAGGAATTAAACTTTGTTTGGGTTGCATTTTCTACTAGATCCTTTAATTTTAAAAGGCTTTCTGTCCATGGCTCTGCATCCCTTCTTATCTGAGCGTATCCATACGAGAAACGTTCGTCTCCAACCCATCCCACAAGACGATTCATAGTATAATGCTTTCCAAAAACAATCGACTCATCGTTTTTAAAGCTTACTTGTTCTAATAATTTTGGAATATATTGCAAGGCGGAATTGGGATCAAGAAAATCTTGATTGTAGTACAACTCCCCATTTTTTGGAAGTAAATTTCTATTTTTTTCAATCGGGAAAAACATAATTTTTCACCTTTTCGCGAAGCCCATTTAATTTTCAAAGAAAAACGAATGAACTAAAAAAGGAATCAATTGAACAAAGAGTCTACAAATTCTTTTCTATCAAAAACCTGTAAATCCTCCATACCCTCTCCCACTCCTATAAATCGAACTGGAATTTTAAACTGATCAGAAATCCCAATAACAACACCTCCTTTTGCAGAACCGTCAAGTTTAGTTAGTGCCAAAGACGTTATTTCAGTAGCTAAAGTAAATTGCTTAGCTTGCTCAAATGCATTCTGACCGGTTGATCCATCAAGAACCAAAAGAACCTCATGAGGAGCCCCTGGAACAACTTTATCCATAACTCGCTTAATTTTTGTTAATTCCTCCATTAAATGAGACTTGTTATGCAACCGTCCTGCCGTATCAATCAAAACAACATCTGTACCTTTTGATTTTGCGGATTGCAGTGTATCAAATGCAACCGAGGCCGGGTCGGCATTCATCCCTTGTTCAACAATAGGAACATCAACTCTTCCTGCCCATATTTTCAATTGATCAACGGCTGCCGCCCTAAAAGTATCAGAAGCACCTAACATAACGGACTTGCCAGCATTTTTAAATTGATTGGCCAGTTTTCCGATTGTTGTTGTTTTTCCAACTCCATTTACGCCAACAATCATCATAACGTATGGCTTCTTGTCTTCAGGAAGTGAATAACCGGCATTATCTGAAGAATTATTCTCTTCCAATAATGCAGCAATTTCCTCCCTCAAAATTGAATTAAGCTGATCGGTTCCCAGGTACTTATCTTTTGAAACTCTATCCTCTATTCGTTCAATAATTTTAAGCGTTGTTTCAACACCTACGTCTGATGTAATCAACACCTCCTCTAAATCATCTAAAACATCATCATCAACCTTACTTTTTCCAACTACAGTTTTAGCTAGTTTTGAAAAAATACTATCCTTTGTTTTTGAAAGACCGCTGTCCAGTTTTTCTTTCTTCTCTTTTGAAAATAAACCAAATATCCCCATTCTTTACAGTGTGTATATACAGAAAAAGCTTTCACTATAAGTGAAAGCTTTATGAATGCTTAAAACCATTTTTTTACTTGCTAAGAAAGTCTTTTACTTTCTCATTAGGAACCATTTCTTCTTTGAAGATGTAAGCTCCTGTTTTAGCCGACTTAACAGTCTTTATAACTTTTGTATAAGTCTTTCCTCCTTTTTGTAAAGTTGCTACCGTTTTCTTAGCCATATCTTAATTATTTAATTTCTTTGTGAACTGTCATCTTCTTCAAGATAGGGTTGTATTTTTTCAACTCTAATCTCTCAGGAGAATTCTTTCTATTCTTTGTTGTAATGTATCTTGAAGTACCAGGTTGTCCTGACTCCTTGTGCTCAGTGCACTCCATTATCACCTGTACTCTGTCTCCTTTCTTAGCCATTTTATAAATTCTTAAAAATTGCGGAAGGCAAAATTACAGTTTTTTTTTATTATCAGCAACCCTATTCCTCTAAAAGTACATCTTATTTACAATAGGTATTTAAATAAAGAGGATAAACACATTAAATGGTCTTTAAAAAAGAGAACCTCCATTTTTCTGCCTAAAAACACTTTAACTACTGAAAAATGAATAAATTCCATAACCTTTTATTCAATCCACCCTACTCACGTCTCTTTATTTCCTTTTTTGGACAACAATTAAAAAAAATCAATCTTCTTTACTCAATTGCTCAATATCGTACAAAGCAAATTTCCAATCAAATTGCTTCCTTAACTTTTTAAAATTCTTCAACTTAATTTTTTGCCATTCATTCGTTGGCTTAATTATTTCATCGTTCACTCTTATTGGTAAATTAAAGTTTTGTGTTTCCGCTTTCCATTTATAATTTACTCGCTTAAACCATAAAAACTTTTTCTTTTCATATTGTAAAACAGGTATATCTGCCTGGTATAAATAACGAATCATTAATTTTTTCACATCATTACCCAGTTTGATTTCAAACCATTTTAATACTTCTTCGGTATTTGTATTGCTCAGCTCAAAGTACATGTGAAACTCTTTTAATGTAGCAAACCACAATGAATCGTTATCCAAAAAATTTCTTACTGTGTGTAACATCCATGAACCTTTACAGTACATATCCCCACTACCCTCTTCATTTATCCCGTATTCACCAATAATTGGTTTATCATTTTTCATTCTTCTTTGGGACCGCAAATAATTTATTGAGGCCTCATATCCATACATTTTTTCGGTATATAAAACTTCGGTATAGGTACAGAACCCCTCGTGTATCCACATATCAGCGAGATCCTCCATACTCACACTATTGCCCCAATACTCATGACCGGATTCATGAATAATTATGTAATCAAACTCAATTCCTTCAGGATGATAGCCTAAATATCCCTTTTTGTACTGATTACCATAGGCGATTGCGGACTGATGTTCCATTCCAAGATAAGGTGCCTCAACAAGTTTAAAGCCGTCATTCCAAAATGGATACTTACCAAATAAATCCTCATATATTTTCAACATCGGGTTAACTTGTTGAAATTGACTCTTAGCTTTATCAACATTATAATCAAGAGCATAAAACTCTGTTTTAAGGGAGTCGTTGCCCGAGACATACCATCCTTGAATTTTTTCATAACTGCCCAAATAAAAACTCACATTATAGGTGTTTATTGGATATGTTACTTTCCATGAATACTTTTCATAAGTTTTATTATTAAGCTTAATTTGACTTGCATCCGTTAATTGACCGTTACTGATGCACTGATATCCCTCGGGAACAAAGAATGTTAATTTCATCGAATCAGGCTCATCGTATAAATGGTCTTTACAAGGCCACCAACTGCTTGCTCCCCAGCCTTCACAAGCAACACCACAAAAATGCCGATCCATTGAATCCTTATCCCACACAAACCCTCCATCCCAAGGTGCTTTTTTAGCGACATTTGGATAACCACTATAAGCTATTTTCAATCTGTAACTCAACCCCTCACGAATGGTATCGAGAAACGAAATAAAAAGCGCATCTTCAATCTTTTTAAATTCTACGGGAAATTCTTCCTCAACGCCTGAAGAATCAATTGGTGCATATAAATAAATACTTTCCACTGTAAAGTGCCTGAATAAGTCAATCTGTATTGTTTTTGAATTTTCCAAAACAGTAAAATAAATATCGTTTTGACCTGAAATCATTTTCTTTTCGGGGTCAATATTAATACTTAAATCATATGAAGTAACGTCAAAGCAAAGTCTCTCCGGTCGAAGTGAACCACGAATTGAATCAGGATTGGTTGTAAGTATTGCAAAAGAATTGGTAGCGATAAATAAAATTAAAACGAGTAAGATTTTCTTCATGACACAAGTATAAAAACGTTTAAAAAAAATTACCTAGTAGACTTAAAAATTAATTTTTGAAATTTTCTTAAACAAAAAAAAACGTCAACGATTTTAACCGATGACGCTTTAAGTTCAATTTTCAATAATTTATTTCAAAAAACCTGCATTTTTAGCTTCTTTCAAGGCTATTTCAATTCCTTTCTTATCGATTTCTCTTAATCCTGCTTTTGATACTCTCAACTTAATCCACTCATTTGTACTGGGTACAAAGAATTTCTTATCGAATAAATTCGGTTCAAAAGTTCTTTTAGTTCTATTTAAAGCGTGAGAAACGTTGTTCCCAACCATAACTTTCTTTCCTGTAATTTGACAAACTTTAGACATAGCTTAATCTATTTATATAAACGGGAGTGCAAAAATATGTATTAATTTCTAATTAGTAAACCTTTTTGTCATTTAATTGTTACTTTGTTACGAGTAACGATTAAAGTTTCAATTTAAAAAATCTTCAATTGTATTCCAATAAAACAAACATCATCAACTTGTTCCTCGCCTTGTTTCCAATCAAAAAACGTTTCTCTTAACATCCCTTTTTGTTGATTAATATCGTGTTGAGACAATTCAACGAGCAATCTTTTCAATCTTCTTATTTTAAACTTCTTCCCTTTGGATCCTCCAAATTGATCTTGTATTCCATCCGAACACATATAAATATTGTCGACGCCGTCAAGATTAATAATGTGGTTCGAGAAAGGTTTTCTGTAATCGTATCGACCTATCGGTTGTTTGTCCGCTTTAGTTACTTGAAGTTCATTACCTTTCACCATATAAAGAGGAATATTGGCACCCGCATATTCAACCTCATTTTTTTCAAAATCAAATAAACAAAGCGCAATATCCATACCGTCGTTTACGGTATCGTTACTTTTATCAAAAGTTTCCTCTACATATTTGTTTAGTGCATCTAGGATTTGGGAGGGTTTTGTTAACCCGTATTCATTTACACAGGTGTCTAAACCATTGTTTCCTATCATACTCACTATCGCCCCAGGGACACCATGACCTGTTGAATCGGCACATGCAACAAGTACCCTTTGGCCCACGGAGTGCACCCAATAAAAGTCACCACTAACGATATCTCTTGGTTTGTAAAAAACATAAGAAAAGGGCAAACAAATCTTCATCAACTCGTTTGAAGGTAAAATAGCTTTTTGTATTTTTTTTGCGTACTCAATACTGGATGTTATTTGGTCTCTCTGTTCAGCAATTGTTGAGTTCATTTTCAACAACTGTTTATTGGTTCGGTTTTGACGTTGATTGAACAAGAAAAGCATCAGCGCAATTATTCCAACAGCAAAAATTCCTACACCCAAATAGGTTAATTGAGCATCCTTAAACTCTTGATGTTTTTCTTGACGCAATATTTCTCGCTCTTTTTCATCGTTTTCCATATGCAGTAAGTCAATATCTTTTAGAAAAATATCGTGCTGCTTCCTTGCTTCTCGATTTAAATTATCAATATAAGCCCTGTATTTTTCTGAAACATTAAATGCTTTTTGATACAACCCTGCCTTTTGGTATGTTTGTAACATATTATCGTACAAAAAAGACTTATTAAATCCAATATTTTTTGGGTTGTTCAAAATCTTATCCGCAGCCACAAAAAGAACGTCTGCAGCTTTATAATTCCCAAGCTCATAATACAGCTTACCAAGCCTTATATTGGTGACGTATTCTAAATCAGAATGCTCTATACCTCCTCTATCATGAAATTTTTTCACACTATCGATACACGTCTTAAAATAACGTTCTGACTTACTGAAATCCCCTTGGTTGAAATATATAAATGCCTTTAATTGTATGAACCAGAAAGACCATTTTGTTGAATGGGTAATGTTATTCCTCAATTCAAAATCATGAATTAAATCATACCCCATGTCCGATATACTGTCGGCAGATTTAAAACGACCTTCTTTATTGAGCAAATCTGAAAAATCCAATAAATTAATGGCATATTCAATCGTATCCCGAAAAGCACGAGAAATAGGAAGAGATATTTTGTTGATTCGGATTGCGTTTTTATTATCATAATTGTCCATGTAGTAAAGAGCAAAACTTTTGTACAATTTCAACAATGTTAATGTATCGGCATCGATTTTAGTTTGCTCAATTCCTGATTCATGCCAAAAAATGGATTTATCACTTAGGTTTTGACGAAGATGATTGCAAAGATTTAAGTATGCTAAGTTTCTGTCTTTATATGTATATGGAATTTTTAATTTATATTTTATTCTCAAATTTAGCGCTGCAATATATATTTCAGAAGCATAGTCCAGCTTACCTGCATCCGACGCCATTTTCCCAACCTCGGTATACTTGATATAAGCTTCAATAAACTTTCCAGAATGCTCTAATTCATCAGCAATCAATAAGGCTTTTTTTAATTTATCCTTTACCTTATTATTTGAGTTGATCTTGAAGGAGTCAGCAGAGTTTCCACAGCAAGGAAACGTGAAAGAAATCATGCAACAAAAGAAAAAGAATTTCTTGATGAGTTCAACCATGATTTTATATCCGATTATTTAGGCCAAATGTTTGATAAGCAATCATAACAACCATAACTGCTTTAGGGTTCTGTTTAAATTAACAAAAATTGAAACAACAAAAAAATAAATACGAATGATTTAAATGTGATTTAAAAAAAACAGATAAAAATTAAAATAGAAATTGTCATAAAAAAAGGAGGTTTAAAACCTCCTTTTTTTAACTCATTCCCTCTAATACTGCACCGAAGGCAGCTCCTCCTTTTATTAACGAGTATAGTAGTAATAGTATATAAATTATTAACACAACACCCCAAACTATAAAATAGTTCTTACATTTTGAAAAAAAGGAATCAATAGACTGAGAACTCATATTCATACTACTGATACTTGCACCCATTCCCAATAACTGAATACTGGTGTAGATAAAAACACCCGTAATTACTAAAGAAATAAATCCTTGCAATGGGATTGAACCTAAAAGATAAAATGAGGCTATCAACATGAAAAATGAAAAAACGAAAAATACAATCGCAATAAATTTCATCCAAGGCCCAGCGGCCTTCATTGCATTAATGGCTTTTTGTGAAAAAAGAGTGTTTGTTTGGTCTAGTGTTTCCATAATTTTTTTTTGTAAAAGTAATTAAGATTTTTCGATAGCCAAACAAAAGAAGAAAAGAGTTAATTACTAGATAAAACTAAATTTTGTTTTATTATTGAAAAATTTATTTGCAAAAAAATCAACATAAGAATAACTTAAGATGAGTCAGGAAAATCCTAATTTAATCTTTTGTTTCTATTGGAGTTTTATCAAGAATTAACCCGCCATGTTTTAACTAATTTGAAACGACTGATAAACGTTAAAATTGTTACCAAAAGTTTAAAACTAAGTAATTAACAAGGAAAAAATGTTAACAAAAAAAGCCCCTAATTTTTAGGGGCTTTTGATATTTATTGAAAGAACTATGCCTCTTTAGGAGATTGCTCTTGCTCTTTTTTCTCCGGCTTTGGTAAAAGCGCCTTTCTCGATAATTTAAACTTACCAGAGCGCTTATCAATTTCTAGAATCTTTATTTCAAGTTCTTGACCTTCTTCCAGCTCATCTTTCACATCCTTAATTCGCTTATGTGCAATTTCAGAAATGTGAAGTAACCCTTCTTTTCCTGGTAAGAACTCAATAATTGCTCCAAAGTCAAGTATTACCTTTACCTTACCCTTGTAGGTTTCACCTGCTTCCGGTACAGTTGTAATTCCTTTAATGGCTGCAACAGCTTTATCAATTCCTTCCTTGTTGCTACCGGCAACAGCAACAGATGCAATTTTATCTGTTTTCTCTTCCAGCACAATGGTAGTTTCTGTTTCTTTCTGTAATTCCTGGATAACCTTTCCACCAGGCCCTATAACAGCTCCCATAAATTCAGTCGGAATGGTGAATCCAACTATTCTTGGTGCATGCGACTTAAAGTCCTCGTTTGGTTTTTCAATGGTTTTTGCCATTTCATTTAGTATATGTAACCTACCTTCTTTCGCTTGATATAGTGCTTTAACCAATACTTCATAAGAAAGTCCATCAATTTTGATATCCATTTGAGTAGCGGTAATACCATCCTCAGTACCTGTTACTTTAAAGTCCATATCTCCCAAATGATCTTCATCTCCAAGGATATCTGAAAGTACAGCATAATTTCCTGACTCATTATCATAAATCAGACCCATTGCAATTCCTGATACAGGTTTAGTAATTTGAATACCTGCATCCATTAAGGCCAACGTTCCTGCACATACTGAAGCCATCGATGAAGAACCGTTTGACTCTAAAATGTCCGAGATGATTCTAATGGTATATGGAAAATCCTCTCCGCTCGGAACAACAGGCTTTAAGCCTCTCCAAGCTAAATTACCATGTCCAATTTCTCTTCTTGAAGTACCACGAACTGGACGGGCTTCTCCCGTTGAAAATGGTGGGAAATTATAGTGTAAATAAAATTGGTCTTCTCTTTGAACAGAAACGCCATCAGAAGACTGGGCATCTAATTTTGTCCCCAACGCTAAAGACGCTAATGATTGAGTCTCCCCTCTTGTAAATATAGCTGAACCATGAGCTCCTGGCAAATAGTCAACTTCAGTCCATATGTCTCTAATTTTATCAGTCGCTCTCCCATCTAAACGAGTTCCTTCATTTAAAACACAGTCTCTAACTGCAGCTTTTTGAGCTTTTTTAAACCCTGTAGATATATGACCTCCTAACTCCTCTAAATCCTCTTCAGAGTATGTGGACTTCAACTCTTCATATACTTCATTAAAAGCAGCAGATCTTTCCTTTTTTGAAGATCCCTTCTTAGCAATATCATATATCTTTTGATAAACCGCTTCCTTTACTGAAGCATATACTTCTTCATTACTTTCTGGAGCAGAATATTCTCTTTTTGTTTGAGCTTTTTCAACTTGTGCGGCTAAATCCAATTGAGCTTGACACTGTAGTTTAATAACCTCGTGAGCTGTTTTGATGGCTTCAATCATGTCTTCTTCAGATACCTCGCTCATTTCACCCTCAACCATCATGATGTTGTCCATGGTTGCAGCAATAACCATATCCATATCGGCTTCGGCTAACTCTGCTTTGTTTGGATTAACGATGAATTCACCATTTACTCTGGCAACCTGAGCTTCAGAAACTGGTCCCATAAAGGGAATATCTGAAACGGCGATTGCAGCTGATGCCGCCAAACCTGCCAATGATTCAGGAGTTGAGGCATTCTCATCATATGAGATTAACTGTAACATCACCTGAGTTTCTAACCTATAATCATCTGCAAATAATGGACGTAATGCCCTATCAACCAATCTACAAATTAAAATTTCTGTTTCAGTTGGCCGAGCTTCTCTTTTAATATATCCCCCTGGAAATTTACCAGCAGCAGTCCATTTTTCTCTGTAATCAACTGATAGTGGAAAGAAATCAATTCCATCTCTTAACTCTGTTGAAGAAACAACAGTAGCTAAAAGCATTGTTCCACCTTGTTTAATAACCACAGATCCGTCAGCTTGTTTAGCCAATTTACCTGTTTCGATGGTAATCGTTTTACCACCTGCCAACTCTATAGTTTGGCTTTTTGCTTGAATACTCATTATATAATTTCTGTTTATTTTATGGCAAAGATATGATTTTTTAAACGAAGGAGGCTCTAAAAGGGCGGAAGGGTTTTTAATTATCTTTAAATATTTATTAAAAAACAGCATAAAAAAAGGGCCTCTTTGAGAAGCCCTTTTATAAAATAACTTAAGTGTATATTACTTTCTTAGTCCCAATTCTGAAATTAAGGATCTATATTTCTGAATATCTTTAGCTTTTAAATAATCTAATAAAGACCGTCTTTTACCAACAGCTCTGATTAATGATCTTTTTGTAACAAAATCTTTTTTGTTTTCCTTTAAATGATCAGTCAAATGAGTGATTCTTGCAGTAAACAACGCTATTTGTCCCTCTGTAGAACCAGTATCAGTGTCGCTTTTACCAAATTTGGCAAAAATTTCTTTCTTCTTTTCAGCAGTAACAGTTAATGACATAACTAAATTTTATCTAAAAATTGGAGTGCAAAGATATCAATTCTTTTTGAACAAGCAACTCTCTTTGAAATAAAATTTAGAAAAAGAAGTTATATTTGGAAGAATAAATTGATTTTTTGGACATATCTTTCCTATATCCTTCATTTTTATGGGCCTTACTCCTGGTGAGTATACCTATTTTACTTCATCTCTTTAATTTTAGAAAACATAAGATTCTATATTTCTCAAATGTTAGTCTATTAAAGGAAATTAAAGAGGAATCAAAAAAAGCAAGAAAGCTCAAAAACTGGCTAATTCTTTTATTTAGGATATTGTTTATTACTTTTTTAGTTCTGGCATTTTCCTTTCCCTATTCAGGTGAAAAATTAAGTACTCAAAATGAAACGGTTAGCATATATATAGACAACTCCTTGAGCATGGATAGTGAGGGTGTAGAAGGAAATAAATTAAACAACGCTAAAGCATATGCTGATCAAGTTATTCAGCAACTTTCACCCAATACAAAAATCCACATTGTCACGAATGACTTTAAGGGCAAACATCAACTTACTTATAACAAAAGAAAGGCTCAGGAAGAAATATCAAAAATATCACCCAGCCATTACACTAGGTCACTCAATTCCATAATGAATCGACAATCTTTATTTTTTCAGGGAAAAAACATTAAGAATACTCAGCTCTATTGGATATCTGATTTTCAACAATTGCATTCAAATAAAATTGAGAATTCGGATAGTTTTAAAATCCATTTGGCGATATTAAAAAGTAGTGAAGAAACCAATTTATCCATAGATTCGGTTTGGTTTGAAT
>MDTD01085833.1_pt1 | contig 43773 bp, 38 predicted proteins | sample 811221 | NCBI WGS metagenome assembly MDTD01 (sample SAMN05326646, study PRJNA326480) | marine metagenome | isolation source: seawater | place: Pacific Ocean: South West | collected 2011 | reverse complement strand
GGATCATCAATAAAAAAAGATAATAAGATAGTTTCTATCAGTCATAGATCAAAACCATTTTCTAATCCAAGCTCTTTTTTGGATTTGGGCAATTCAGGAACTGGTATCAGGTTACTTACGGGATTTATATCGGGGCTGAATATAGAGGCAACTTTGATTGGAGACGATTCTTTAAGTAAAAGACCGATGTCAAGAGTAGTTGATCCATTAACATTGATGGGAAAAGAAATTTCTACAAATAGCGGAACTGCTCCAATCCAAATCAAAGGAGGAAACATAAAAGATAATTTTGAATATGTCATGCCCATAGCCAGTGCTCAGGTAAAATCCTGTCTAATGTTGGCATCTTTATCTTCAGGCAATTCAATTAAAATCACTGAATCAAAAGTAACAAGAGATCATACCGAGAGAATGATTGAATATTTAGACGGATCCATAGAGATTTCAAAGTCATCTCATGGAAAAACTATATTTTTAAAAAATTCAAAGTTGTCTAAGATCTCAACATATGAAGTTGTAGGCGATTTTTCATCTGCAGCATTTATTATCGTAGCAGCTTTAATTTCTAAAAATTCTGAAGTTTTAATTAAGAATGTCGGATTAAATAAAACAAGATCAGGTTTGCTTGAAGTTTTGTTAAAAATGGGAGCGAAAATTAAAATAGTTAACAAAAGGAAAACTTGTAATGAAGACTGCGGTGACATAATTGTTAAATCTTCAAAATTGAAGGGAATTAATGTTCCTAATAGTATTATTCCAAATATTATTGATGAGATACCAGTTTTAAGTATTGCAGCCTCTTTTGCCGAGGGGCAAACTATAATCAAAAATGCCTCTGAGCTAAAAGTTAAAGAATCTGACAGACTGCATGCAACATCTATGGGTCTAAAAGCAATGAATATAAGACATGAATTATTAGATGATGGGTTAATAATTAATGGTAAATACGATGATGTAGAGGTTAACGCAGAGATAGAATCATTTGGAGATCATAGAATTGCGATGAGTTTTTTAATAGCTGGTTTGAGATCCAAAAATGGAGTTAAAGTTAAAGACTGTATTAATATCGAGACCTCTTTTCCAAATTTTTCCAAAATAATGAATAGTCTTGGAATGAATATAAATGAATAAGATAAATGTAATAACAATAGACGGGCCGTCTGCTTCTGGAAAAGGGTCGCTTGCCAGAGTAATTGCACAAATATATAACCTATCAATTCTTGATAGTGGATCCCTATATCGACTTTATGCATATTTTTCTAAAAAAGGCATGAAGAGTGAATCAATATCAAATGTGATTCAAAAAAATGTCGAATTTAAGATATTTCATCAAGACTTGGTAATTATGAACGATGAAAATGATATTACTGATAGCCTCAGATCGGAAAGTATTGCAACTTTAGCGTCTGAATTAAGTTCTAGAGAAGAGGTTAGAAAAGCATTATTTGATATTCAAAGATCCTTTTATAGTGATAATGGGCTTGTTGCTGATGGTAGAGATATGGGCACTGTAGTGTTTAAGGATGCAAAACTTAAGATTTATCTTACTGCTTCAGCTGAAGTAAGGGCAAAAAGGAGGTATTTAGAGTTGCAGAATCGTGGACAAGAAGTTAATATGCCCGCTCTGATTGCTGATATTGAGCATAGAGATTTTAAAGATAGTTCAAGAGAATTATCTCCACTTTTGCCAGCAGATGATGCCCATATAATTGACTCATCTGAAATGTCGCTTGAAGATGTAATTAGTTTTACAAAAAATTTAGTTAAAAAGGAATATTTATAAATGTCAGAATCATTTTCAGCACTTCTAGATGAGAGTTTAAGTACTCTTGATATGCAGCCAGGATCAATTGTTTCAGGGGTAGTTCTGGACGTCGATAACGATTGGGTAACTGTGCATGTTGGACTAAAGTCAGAAGGAGTTATATCGCTTGATGAATTTAGGAATAACGAAGGTAAAGTTCAAGTAAACATTGGTGATGAAGTAGAAGTTGCACTTGAAGCTGTTGAGGATGGCTATGGAGAAACAAGGATTTCAAGAGAAAAAGCAAGGAAAATATCTACATGGAAAATGCTCGAAGAAGCGCTTGAAACAGGTGAATTTGTTTCAGGCAAAATACATAATAGAGTGAAAGGCGGTTTTGCAGTTGAAGTTGAAGTTGTTAAAGCTTTTCTTCCAGGTTCACTTGTAGATGTTAGGCCATTAAAAGAGGCACCTGATATAGAGAATACAGTCCAAGACTTTAAAGTTATCAAGCTCGACTACAAAAGAAATAACGTTGTTTTGTCTAGGAAAGCAGTACTTGAAAAAAATAATTCTGCTGTAAAAGTTGAATTATTAAAAAATCTTGAAGAAGGTCAGATGGTTACAGGAATTGTTAAAAACATTACAGACTACGGTGCGTTTATTGACTTAGGTGGCCTTGATGGATTGTTGCATATTACAGATATTTCTTGGTCAAGGGTAACTAATCCAGCAGAACATTTAAATTTAGGGGAAGAAATTAAAGTCAAAGTTTTAAGCTTTGACAAAGAAAAGCTTAGAGTATCTCTAGGATTAAAACAAATACAAAATGACCCATGGGAGAATGTTGAATCAAATTATTCTATTGGGGGTATATATGAGGCTGAGGTTTCAAACATAACTGATTATGGATGCTTTGCTCAACTTGAAGAAGGAATAGAGGGCCTTATTCATTTGTCTGAACTTGACTGGACTAGTAAAAATATTCATCCATCTAAAGTGGTAAAAATGGATGAAAAAATAAAAGTTATGATTTTAGAAATTGATCATGATAAAAGAAGAATATCACTCGGCTTAAAACAAACTAAACCAAATCCATGGACTGAATTTGCAAATAAATATGGTATTGGCGACAAAGTCGAAGGACAAATAAAGTCAATTACAGATTTTGGAATCTTTGTTGGTCTCGAGGGAGACATTGACGGCTTAATTCATTTATCTGACATATCTGAAGATGAAGATCCTAAAAATGCACTTGAGCAATACAGTAAAGATCAAACACTAAATTGTATTGTCTTTGCTGTAGATTCAGAAAGAGAAAGAATTTCATTAAAGCTGAGTGAATAATTTTACAAAAGATACATATAACAGATCAGATATTGAAGCATCTCTAAAAAAAGAATTTCCAAATTTAACAAAAACACAAATTTCAAAAGCTATTGATTCAATATTGGATTCAATAGTTGAGTCTGTAGCTTTAGATGAAAAGGTAGAAATTAGGGGTTTCGGGACTTTTTCAAAAAAATTTATTAGACCAAGAAGGTTTACAAACCCTAAAACTAAAAAAATATCTTATTTGGGAGAAACTGCAACATTGCATTTTAAACCATCAAAGGCATTAATTGAAAAATGATAATTGTAGCTATAGACGAAATAAATATTATTAAGGCAACATCAATTGTGGATAATCTTGATCCTGAAAAATGCATGGTCAAAATTGGAAGCGTATCTTTTAATTCTATTGGTCATGAAATTATTTATTATGCTGCTGAAAAAGGTTTCGATATTTTTCTAGATTTGAAGCTCCATGATATTCCAAATACTGTTAAGAAATCTATTGAAGGGCTGACGTCATTACCAATCTCAATGCTAACTATTCATACCTCAGGTGGTAAAGATATGATGTTAGCTGCCATGGAAGCAGTTAGAAATTCTAGAGTAAAAGTTTTCGGGGTAACTGCCTTAACAAGTTTGAGCGATGAAGACACAATTAATATTTTCAATAGAATTTCATCTGATCAAGTAAACGCAATGTTAGATTTGGCTATTTCAGCTGGAATAGATGGAGTTGTATGTTCACCACATGAATTAAAGCTAGTTAGCTCGAGACAATCTTTATTGTCAATAACTCCCGGAATTAGACTTCGAGATTCTAATGATGATCAAAAAAGAGTAATGACTCCAAAAGAAGCAATTAATTTAGGTTCAGACTTTTTAGTTATAGGACGGCCGATAACGTCCTCACCTGATATTAAAAAATCTTTGAACGAAATCTATATGAGCATCCAATGATCAAAGAAAATTTAGCAACCTGTTTTTTTAAAAACGAAAGAGTAATTTTTAAATCTTTTATTAATGAATTTACAAATGACCAATATGAAAAGTTTGAGCTTATTGCAAAAAAAATAGGATTACATTCAAAGATAAATGACTTATTTAGTGGTGAAAAAGTAAACTTTACAGAAAGATTAGCTGCATGGCATCCTAAATATAGGGCTGAATATGATCCTAATGAATCTGATACTCCATCTCGTAAAGGACAACAAAGTGAATTACTTAATTTCTATAACTTGTGTACTAATGCAACTAATATAGTAACTATTGGTATTGGAGGTTCATTCGAGGGACCAAAAATGTTTCTCGAAAATCTAAATTTTAATCAAGTTGATACCAATTTTATTTTCATAACCGGCTCTGATTTATCTGAGTTTAGTTATAAAATTAATAACTTAAACCCTGAAGATACAATATTTATCATTTCTTCAAAATCTTTTGTTACTCAAGAAACTTTATCGATTTTAAAGGAAGCTATTTCTTGGTCAGGAGATATTCAAAATTTTGTTGCAATTACTGCAAATAAAGACGAAGCAAAAAAACATAATATAAAGTGTATTATTGAATTTGATCATGAAATTGGAGGCAGACATTCAATTTGGTCAGAAATTTCAGTTTTAATAAATTGGTTAAATAAAGAAAATTTTGATGATTTTATGGCAGGCGGCAAACAGGCCGATACTGACTTAAAGCATGACGAGAATTACCTTAAATTTGTTAAGACATTAGCTTATAGTGATATTTGGCTTCATAATCATAGAAATAAACACTCAAGAGCCATACTTTCTTATATTTGGCGTTGGAGATCTTTTCCTAGTTATATTCAACAACTGGAAATGGAGTCACTTGGCAAGCAGCCCCACATAAATTCAGAATTCAAGAAAACTGGCCAAATTATATTTGGAGGTTATGGACCAAGAGCACAACATTCATTTTTTCAGTTATTACATCAAGGCACGCAAGATGTTTGTGTTGACATTATTGTAAATAAAGAAGATAAAAAAAGTTTAGCTTATGTTCAAGCTATTACCCAGGCGGAACTTTTATCTCAAGGCGCAAATGATTTAAAAGAACATGAAAGAATCAATGGAAAAATTCCAACAAATCTTTTTTTAATTAATAGCTCAGACTCATATGATCTCGGTTATCTCATAGCAACATGGGAACATAGGATCTTTATAACTGCTTCAATGCTTGAAATTAATCCTTTTGATCAATTTGGCGTAAGCGCGGGCAAGATTTATACTAGTAAATATATGTCTTATAAAGACTAAAATCTAAGCCCTATTTCGTCATGTCTGTTAATTTAAAAAAAGTTCCTAATACACCTGGTGTTTATAAATTTTTTAATAAACATGAAATTATATATATTGGAAAGGCAAAGGATTTAAAAAAAAGAGTTTCATCCTATTTTGGTAAATCTTTTAAAGATAGAAAAACTTCTCAGATAAAATTTTTAACAGATAAAGTTGAAACTTTTACAACTAAAAATGAGGTAGAGGCCTTACTTTTAGAACAAACTTTAATAAAAGAAAATAAACCAAAGTTTAATATCCTTTTGAGAGATGACAAAACTTATCCTTATATTTACTTTTCTTTAGACCATGAATTTCCTGGAGTTTATTCTAAAAGAACAAAAAAGGGTGTTGACAAGAAGTACTTTGGACCCTTTGTAAGCTCAGAAGCTGTCAAAAAATCCATTAAAGAGATACAAAAAATTTTTAAAGTTAGAAATTGCAGTGATAATACTTTTTCAAATAGAACTAGACCTTGTATTGAGTTTCAGATGAAAAGATGCTCTGCACCATGTGTTCAAAAAATCAATCAAGTCGATTATTTTGAAGATATTACGAGCGCCAAATCATTTCTTTCATCGTCTGACACAAAAACCATAGAAAGACTTTCTAAAGGCATTGAGAAAGCAGTTTTAAAACTGGATTTTGAAAAAGCTGCAGAAATCAGAGATCGTCTCAAAAGATTAAATCTAATTAAAGAAGAGCAGTCCGTAGTTACAATGGCTGGCGATATTGATATATTTTCTATTAGTTCTGAGATGTCTTATCTAGGGATTTCTATAATAGTTGTCAGAAATGGAAAAATTAGAGGAACTAAGACACATTTAATAAAGCAAGCCCATTATAGTTCTCTTGATGATGTATATCAGAGCGCTATTTTTAATTTTTATGATAATCAAATCGATATTCCGAACAAAATACTATGCGCTTATAAATTAAAAAACAAAAAAATTCTTGAAGAAATGTTTGTTGCAAAACATAAATTGAAAGTAAAGCTTACTCATTCGCCAAGTAAGTCAATTAGACCAATTTTCAATCTTTGTAAACTTAACGCAATGCAGGTAATAAAAAATCATATAAGTAAAGAAGATAAATATACCTTTGCTTTTAATGAGCTTAGTGATTATACAGGGCAAAAAAATATTAAAAAAATTGAAGCTTATGATGTAAGCCATATTTCAGGTGAAAATGGGGTTGCATCATGCGTTGTTTTTTCGAAAATGGGACCTATCAAAAAAGAATATCGACTATTTAATATACCGAATGAACTTTCTGGAAATGATACAGGCTCGCTTAAACACGTCTTAGAAAGAAGGATAAAATATTTTAATGATCCAAAAACAAAACCTGATTTACTTCTAATAGATGGAGGAAAAAATCAGCTTAAATTCGTTCGATCTGTTACAGAAAAATCAGATCATAAAAATTTAAAGGTTATATCAATTGTGAAAGGCGTTGGAAGACTAAGGGCAACTGAAACTATTATTAGCGAAGATGGAATAGTAGAGTTAGATAAAAAATCAAAGGCTTTTCTTTTGCTCCAAGAAATGAGAGATGAGGCACATAGATTTGCGATACGAGCTCAAAGAAATAAAAAGAGAAAGACAATAACAAAATCAGAGCTTGATATGATAAAAGGCATTGGAAAGATTTTAAAATCAAGACTTATTAAAAGATTTAAGAGTATTGGCAAAATTAAAGAAGCCTCATTAGAAGAATTGATGACTGTTAAAGGCATTAATGAGAAAATAGCTCGTGAGCTTAAAAAAGTCCAAAATGATTAAATTTATAAATTTACTTACAGCCATAAGAGTATTATTAGCTCCAATTATTTTGTTTTTCTTAATATTTGGAGAATATTTAGTATGCGCATTGTTATTTTTTTTAGCCGGAATGTCAGACTATTTCGATGGATATCTGGCAAGAAAATACAATGCAGAATCTCAATTAGGGGAAATACTTGATCCAATAGCAGATAAAATTCTTGTAGTGTTTATATTAATTGGACTATCAGTAAGTCTACAGAGCTACCTTATGGCAGTATCAAGTTCATTTATTATCTCCAGAGAAATTGGGGTTGCTGCTCTCAGGGATTATGCGGCAAGAAATAATATGTCTCACAAAACAAAAGTAACTTTTTTTGCAAAATTTAAAACAGCTTTTCAGTTATTTACAATTTTGTTGTATTTGTTTGCATTATCTTTTAACTTAAATTTATTAATAGTAATAGGTGACATATCGCTAATAGCAGCAACATTGATAACTTTATATACAGGTTATGAGTATGCAAATAATATTTTTACTAAATGAAAAATAAAATTCCTAGTTTGGACTTTAATTTACTAATCATATGCAATACACTCACCAAACGCTAGGCTGGATGGCAGAGTGGTTATGCAGCGGCCTGCAAAGCCGTTTACTCCGGTTCGATTCCGGATTCAGCCTCCAAGATTTTTTAATGTTAAAATAAATTAAGTATCATATGGCTTAATTATGAAAAAAACATTAATAACAGGAATATCAGGGCAAGATGCTGCTTATCTTTCAAAGCTCTTATTAAATGATGGGCATCATGTAGTTGGTGGTCTAAGAAGAGGTGCTGAAAGAAGTCTATGGAGATTAAAAAATCTTGGAATAGAAGACGAAGTTGAAATTATAGATTTTGAGCTCACAGAGCTATCTGAAATTTACAATACAATAAAAGATAATAATTTTGATTATATATACAATCTTGCAGCAATGTCTTTCGTTGGATCATCTTTTAATCAACCAATTTCTACAGCAAATTCAAATTATATTGGTGCTTTAAATATATTAGAATCGATAAGAATGAGCGGTTGTAAATCAAGGTTCTATCAAGCATCTACATCTGAAATGTTTGGCAAGGTAAGAGAAACTCCTCAAACAGAATCGACTCCATTTTATCCAAGAAGCCCATATGGTGTATCAAAGTTAGCTGCTCACTGGGCAACAATTAATTATAGAGAGAGCTTCGGACTTCATGCATGTTCGGGAGTATTATTTAATCATGAAAGTCCATTACGCGGATCTGAGTTTGTAACACAAAAAATTGTTCTTGGGATGAATAGCATCAAACAGAAAAGAAAGAAAAAAATTTTATTAGGTAACCTTGATGCAAAACGTGACTGGGGTCATGCAGCTGATTTTGTAAAGGCCATGAAGCTTATTATTGAAAGTGATCAACCAGAAGATTATGTTGTTGCAACAGGAGAATTAAAATCCGTTAGAGATTTTATTCAGGAGGCTTCAAAATATTTTGATATGGAAATTGAATGGACTGGAAAACTTGAAAATGAAAAAGGCGTAGATTGTAAAACTGGTGAGACAGTTATTGAAGTTTCGTCTGAATTTTATAGACCAGCAGAGGTTGATTTATTAATTGGCGATCCAAAAAAGATAGAATCTAAGCTTAATTGGAAAAGAGATTTTTCTTTTGAAAATCTTGTTCAAGATATGTGCAAGAATGCTGAAACTTTTGGCAAATAAATTAAAAAATAATATATGGATATAGTTGTAGCAAGTGGTGGATTTGATCCGATACACTCCGGGCATATTGAATATTTGAAATCTGCAAAAGATTGCGGCGATAAATTAATAGTTGCTTTAAATAGTGATAATTGGCTTGAAATCAAAAAAGGCAAACCATTTATGCCGTTTAGTGAGAGAAAAACAATTCTTGAGAGCTTAAAGTATGTTGATAAAGTAATTCAATTTGAAGATGATAAATTAGGAAGTTGTATTGATGGATTGAATCAAGTTAAGAATATGTATCCAAATGATAAAATTTTCTTTGCAAATGGAGGGGATAGAAATCAAGAAAACATACCTGAAATGATTGTAGATGACATAAATTTCATTTTTGGTGTTGGCGGAGATAACAAAAAAAATTCTTCCTCATGGATACTTAAAGAATGGAATTACTACAAGGAAGACAGAATTTGGGGATCTTTTTTTAATCTATTTGAAGACAAAAATGTAAAAGTTAAAGAATTAATAGTTCAACCGAAATGTGGAATGAGTTTTCAAAAACACTTTATGAGGAATGAAATTTGGTTAGTTAGCCAGGGTTCTTGCTTAGTAAATTATAGTAATAAAAATCCTGAAAATAGAGAAAGTATAAAGTTAAATACTCATGATCATTATCTTGTTCCGGTGCAAAAGTGGCATCAAATAACAAATCCATACAATCAAGTTTGTAAAATAATTGAAATTCAATATGGTGAAGAATGTGTTGAAAGTGATATCGAGAGGCTAGACTATTATAAATAGCTCTTAAAATCATATTAAATGCAAAGTATAATAATGCTAGATGAGGAGGGTTAAATAAAAATTGCCCGAGTGGTGGAATTGGTAGACACAAGGGACTTAAAATCCCTCGATAGAAATATCGTGCCGGTTCAAGTCCGGCCTCGGGTACCATTGTAATATAAGTATTTTTTATAATTATTTTTATTAAATTGCTAAACTATGCCAAACGATAATAAGAGTCAAAACTTAAACAATGATGAGATAGATATAAAAGATCTTGTATTATTTATTTGGTCAAAGAAATTTTTTATAACCATAGTCACCTCAATTGCAGCGGTTATTTCAGTCTTATATGCACTATCATTACCAAATATATATACCTCAAAAGCATTGCTTTCACCAGTCAACGAAAATAGTTCACTAACTTCTCAACTAGCAGGTATGTCTACATTGGCTAGGTTAGGTGGAGTAAATATTGGTTCTGGTGGAACAAGTCCTTCCAAAGAAGCCATTGAGAGAATGAAGTCATATGAATTTTTTGAAAATCATTTTTTACCAAATATTAAATTAGAAAATCTCTTGGCTGCAAAAAGCTGGGATCAGTCAACAGATATGATTATTTATAATCAAAAAATTTTCGATGGCGTATCAAAAAAATGGACAAGAAAAGTAAAACCTCCCCTAGAAAAGCAACCAAGCAATCAAGAGGCTTACGAAGCATTTAAAAAAATATTTTTAGTTTCAATGGACATCAAAACAGATTTCGTAACGGTTTCAATTAAACATTTATCGCCAAATATTGCAAAAAAATGGCTTGATTTAATTATCTTTAATATCAATGAAAAAATGAGGGAAGAGGATAGAAAATTGGCTCTTGATTCAATTAACTTTCTAAATAAAAGCTCCGAAGAAACTAATTTAGTGGAAATTAAGGAAGCTATTTCTCAACTTCTCCAATCTGAAATGCAAAAGCTAATGTTAGCAGCTGCTAATGAAAGTTACATTTATAAAAAACTTGAATCTCCAATTGCGCCTGAAAAGAAATCTGAACCAAAAAGATCTTTAATTTGTATTTTAGGCACACTTATAGGGGGTATCTTTGGAGTTTTGATCACAATTTTTCAATATAGTAGACGCAATACATAGAAGTTATTGTTACTGATAATTTAAATGACAAATAATAATAAAATCACCGTTGTTGGGGCTGGTTATGTTGGAATGTCAATTGGAGTATTATTAGCTCAAAAAAATGATGTAATTATTTATGACATATCTGAGGAGAAAGTCAATAAAATTAATAATCAAGAATCGACTATAAAAGATTCTGATATTTCTGATTTTCTTCTAAAAGAACTATCACTTAAAGCTACAACCGATAAAGTGAAAGCTTTGAAAAGTGCAAACTTTATTATTATTGCTACTCCAACAGATTATATTGAAGAAATAAATAAATTTGACACCTCGTCAGTTGATTCTATAGTTTTTGAAGCATTAAAAATTAATAAAGATGCTCTAATAGTTATTAAATCAACTTTACCAATTGGACATACAAAATCATTACAAAGTAAATTTAATGCTAGCAGAATTATATTTTCTCCTGAATTTTTGAGGGAAGGTAGGGCGCTAAAGGATAATTTGTATCCCTCAAGAATAATTATAGGAAGTAAATGCAAAGAAGCATATGATTTTGCAGAACTTTTAAAATCATGTTCACTAAAAGATGATGTTAATGTTATTCATATGCAATCAACTGAGGCCGAAGCAGTTAAATTATTCGCCAACACCTATCTTGCAATGAGAGTTGCATTTTTTAACGAATTAGATTCATTTTCTATATCAAATGAATTATCTTCGAAAGACATAATCGAGGGTTTGTCATCAGATAAAAGAATTGGAGATTACTATAACAACCCATCATTTGGATATGGTGGTTATTGTCTCCCTAAAGATACAAAACAATTATTAAGTCAATCAAATAATCCCAATGATAATCTAATGTCAGCTATAGTTTCCTCTAATTCTTCAAGAAAAGCTTTTATTTTCGATGAAATAATTAAGTTAAAACCAAACTCTATTGGGTTTTTTAGATTAATAATGAAAGAGGGCAGTGATAATTTTAGGTCATCTGCAGTCCAAAGCATTCTAAAAAAAATAATAGCAACTAATATAAAAATTTATATCTATGAGCCATCACTTAAAAAAACTAAATTTTTAAATCAAGAGATTATTTCTGATCTCAATGAATTTAAAAACAAAAGTGACTTAATTATTGCAAATAGGAACACATATGAGTTAACTGATGTTCTTGATAAAGTTTTTTCAAGAGATATTTTTGGAGAAAATTAATAAAATTTAGGAGTTAGTGTTGAAAAATTACGAAATATGCATTGTTGGCTTAGGCTATGTTGGACTTCCTTTAGCTATAGCGTTTGCAAAAAAATATAGTGTTACCGCTTATGATATTAACAAATCAAGAGTTCTTGAATTAAAAGATAATTTTGATAACACAAATGAAATCTCATCTGAAGATATTTATAGAGCTAAGAACAATATTAAATATACTCACAGGCACTCTGATATTGAAAAGAGCAACGTATATATAATAACTGTTCCTACACCGATTGATTCCCATAACAAACCAAATTTAAAACCATTGATTGACTCTTCCGAAACAGTAGGAAAAGCTTTAAAAAAAGGTGATATTGTTGTTTATGAATCCACAGTTTATCCTGGCGCAACCGAAGATGTATGTATTCCAGTCCTTGAAGAAATTTCAGGTTTAAAATTTAATAGAGATTTTTTCTGTGGTTATTCTCCAGAAAGAATAAATCCTGGTGATAAAAACAGAACTGTTACAAAGATTATGAAAGTGACTTCTGGATCTACAAAGGAAATAGCAAAAGAAATCGACGAATTGTATAAAGATATTATTGAAGCAGGCACATTTCTCGTTTCAAGCATTAAGGTTGCTGAGGCTTCAAAGGTAATTGAAAATATTCAAAGAGATGTGAATATTGCTTTAATAAATGAACTAGCCTTAATTTTTGACAGGATGGGGATAAGCACTCATGAAGTTATAGAGGCATCATCCACTAAATGGAATTTTATAAAATTTCTTCCTGGCCTTGTTGGAGGTCATTGTATTGGAGTTGATCCATATTACCTTAGTTTTAAAGCTGAAGTTGAGGGCTACAAACCTGATTTAATTAACACTGCAAGATTAATTAATGATGGCATGAGTAAATACGTGGTTGATAAAACGATTAAAATAATGATAAAAAATATGGAAACCGTCAAAAACGCAAATGTACTCATCCTCGGTCTTTCATTTAAGGAAAATTGCCCTGATACTCGAAACTCAAAAGTTATAGATATTGTTAAAGAGTTACAAAGTTATGAAGTTAATATTAGTATTTATGATCCATGGGTTCCAAGGCACGAGGAAGAAGAAATCAATAGTTTATTAATTAAAAATCCAATAGAATCTAGATCTAAATTTGATGCTATCATCATTCCAGTCGCCCATGATGAATTCAAAAATTTCACGAATGACGATTTTAAGAAATTATCTGTTGATGAGCCAATAATTATAGATATTAAAAATATAACCGATATTAAAACATGGACATTGTAAGTTTATGAAAATTTTAGTAATTGGTGGTGCTGGTTTTGTTGGCAGTAACTTATGTAAAAGACTTAAAGAGAATAAAAATAGTGTTATTTCTTTAGATAATTACTCAATTGGCAAAAGGGAAAATCATGTAAAAAACGTTACCTACTTAGAAGGCCATTCTAAAGATATTGAAAAAATAATTAATGAGGATCTTGACCTTATTTATCATCTTGGGGAATATTCTAGGGTTGAACAAAGCTTCTTGGATATTGAAAAAGTAATTGATTCAAATATTAATGGAACAGCTGCAGTATTAGAGTTTTGGAGAAAACAGAAATGTAAACTTGTTTATGCTGGCAGTAGTACAAAATTTAGTAATGATTCTGGTAAAGACTCTAGTCCTTATGCTTATACTAAAAGCTCTAATACAGATCTTGTTAAAAATTATGCATCATGGTTTGACCTACCTTATGCGATTTCGTATTTTTATAACGTTTATGGAAAAAATGAAATAGCGGATGGTGACTATGCAACATTAATTGCAATTTTTAAAAAAAGGTTTATCGAAGGAAAAAATTTAAATGTTGTAGAGCCTGGGTCACAAAAAAGAAATTTTACATATATTGATGACATAATAGATGCTTTAGTGCTAATTGGTGACAAGGGCAATGGTGATGAATATGGCATTGGGGCTGATGAATCATATTCTGTATTAGAAATAGCGTCATTTTTTAAAACCAAAATTGATATGCTACCACCCAGAAGAGGAAATAGGATGGACGGTAAAGTATTAACAGAGAAAACAAAAGCTTTAGGATGGTCTCCCAAGATTAGAATCGAAGAGCATTTATCTGAATTTATAGATGATAATGAATCTAAATAATATTTAGAGTTTAAGGATTATGAAAAAGTTATTATTTAATATTTTATCAGGAAGTTTTGGGAAAATTATCGGAAGAAATAATTTAGTTAGGTATGGAAACTTTATAACTCGTGCAGGTAGATTAGATTTCCCAAATGGACTTATAGAAAATGGTGAAACACTTGTCCAAAGAAGCGCGATTAGTTTTAATGAAAAAAAACGCTTTATAGTAATTGATTGTGGAGCAAATAAAGGTGAGTGGACACATTTGTTATACGATGAATTTGTAAGTAATGCCAACCATGAACAATATTTAACCATATATAGTTTTGAACCATCTTCGTATACGTATGATAAATTATTGACGAATACAAGAAATTTTAACAATAGTTCTAATGTAGAGACTTTTTCAATTAATAAAGCCCTTTCTAATTACGAAGGTCATGCGAAACTTAATATTGTTCACCCTGGTGCAGGCGTAAATAGCCTTGTTGAAACACAAGATAATTTAGTTTCAGATATAGAAAAAGTAGAACTAACAACTCTTGATATATTCACAAAAAAAGAAAATATAGAATATATTGACCTATTAAAAATTGATGCTGAAGGTCATGATCCAGTCGTGATAAAGGGGGCAAATGAACTAATTTCTTTACAAAAAATAGGAATTATTCAATTTGAATATAATTGGCGATGGATATATGGAAACCATCTTTTGTATGATATTTTTAAAAGTTTAACAAAATATGATTACTGTATTGGTAAAGTAACTCCATCTGGAATCCAGTTTTATAAAGAATATAATGTTGAGCTTGAGAATTTTACAGAAGGCAATTACATAGCTTGTTTGAATAAGTATGTTAATAGATTCAAGCAAGTTGAATGTTGGCTCAGTGACAAATAATGAAAAACAATACAAGATATCTTAAGAGTAATGCCTTTTTTTAGATTAATATTTTTTTCAATTCAAACCTTCCACATTTTATTGATCGTTTCTTTAAATAATTTTTTTGCTGATGGCATTTTGCTTCTAATAAGTGGAATCCTAAATATATTTCTTTATTCTTATTATCTTATTAAACACTACTCATCAAGAGATACCATTGATCCAATTTCTTTATATTTAGTTTCTTCAATTATCAGATTAGGAATTGGAACAATATACTCAGGATTTGTAGTAATTAATGGTTTTGAAGAAATACTTGAAATCGGATACTTCAGCACACTTTCAGATGCATTTATTGAAGGCCATGCAATATTTATGACTGGAGATTTAGTCTTTATATTTGGATATTATCTATTTTCTTCAAAACAAAGATCTGGCTCTAGTTTAGAAAATAATTTAAATTATGGTCATGTATTCAAGATAGGTCTGTATTTGTCCTTATCTATAATTTTGTTGAGATTTATACTTATTGGAGTTTCAAGCGAGCAAGAGTTTGGTCGTTTTTTGCATTATATAGTTAGATTTGGCCCCCCAGCATTTTTATATTTAATGCTTAACTCAATGATGAAACAAAATATAAATTTATTCTTATCATTAAAGGGTGTTATTTCTCTTACTGTATTTTTGGCAATGTTTTATGTAGCGATAAGATCATATATGAAATCTGATTTATTATTAGTATTAATGCCATATATCATTATAAGTCTTCAAAACTACAGAAAAATTTTCCTCACATCTGGATTTTTTGTAAAAGCAATTAGAGCCATACCAGTTATTTTGATTTCATATTTCTTGGTCGTTACGTTGACAGTTTATTCAGAAATAAGGAGGCTTGAAATTGCAACAAATTATGATTTAACAGAATCTATGGAAGTTACTCCTTTTTTAGTTGAAGCTGTTAGTGCAAGTATTCCAGGAACTGAAAAATTTAGTCAATATAATAAATTTCCAGACAGCGGAGCATGGCATTTTGTTAAAAGACTTACAGTAACCAATTTGGGCGCATGGTCTTTCAAAGAGGTAAATGAATACGGATATTGGGACAGAAATTTTTTTGAAGATGTTGCGTCAAGTGTTATTCCTAGAATCCTATGGCCTGAAAAACCAAACTTTTGGCCTGGAAGAATATTTGCTGCAAAAGTTGGTCATGCTTATGATGCTGAGTCTGCAACTACTGCCACAGCTCTTGGTATGGCAGCTTCATATTATTGGTGGGGAGGATTACCTGTTCTCATAATTGGAATGTTTTTAAGTGGATGTATTTTATCTATGGTATTCAGATTAATCCAATCCTCAATTTCAAATAATCCAGTTTCAACAATCATATGGTTAATATTATTAAATACATCTCTTTTCTGGTTCGAAAGTTCTTTTTATGGAGGTGCGCAGATGTTTATTTATTTAGCTGTTGCCTTTTTGCCAATAATGTTTTTGTACCAAATGCTCTTTATTAAAAACAGGATACAATACTAGAGCTGTTAAGTTTTTTATAAAAATTAGAAAAAATGAAGTATAAAGTTTTAATAATTGGAGATACATGGAATGGGTCAGATTGTACTGGGCTAGGTAGAGGATTTAGGGATGCAGGATGTTTAGTTGTCCATATTGGAGAAGATCAATTTTTTCCGAAAGTCAGAAATAATCTACCTTCTAAGATTTTTTTGAAATTCTTTAATTTCTTTTTTAAAAACAATTTAAATCATAATATTAGTAATCTTCATAAAATTTCTAAGCCCGAAATTGTCGTTGTATTCAAGGGAAACCACTTATCAGTTGAAACATTGAAACAGATTAAAAAGAACAGTTGGGTTGTAAATTTTTATCCAGATATTAGTTTAACAAATCACTCGTCATTGGATGTTAAAACTTTTTATGAATATGATCATATTTACTCTACAAAATCATTTGCGATAAAAGATTACAATGAAAACATGGGAATAAAAAATGTCTCTTTTTTACCACATGGATATGATGAATATGTTCATAGCCCTGTTTCCAAAAAATATATGAAAATTTGGCATAATGATGTTTCGTTTATCGGAACTTGGTCTAAAAACAAAGAGAAAAAACTAAATGCTCTAAAAAAAACATTGCCTAATATTAATTTAAAAATATGGGGTAATGGATGGGAAAAAAGTTCTAGCAGATATCTCAAAGAATCAATAATGGGTTATCCTGTTAATGGTGATTTGTATGCACTTGCAATTAATTGCAGCAAGATTAATCTTGGTCTCCTTCAAGAAAAAGCATCGGGTGCAAGTTCAGGAGATCTAACTACAGCGAGATCCTTTCATATACCTGGCTCTGGAGGCTTTATGCTTCATGAAAGAAGTAATGAAATTTTAAGTTTTTATGATGAAGATAAAGAAATTTCATGTTTTTCATCTTCTGACGAACTTGTGAGTAAAATTGAGTTTTACTTAAAACATGATGATAAGCGTGAAGAAATTGCAAAACATGGATATTTAAGATGTACCAAAGAGAATAAGCACAAAAATAGGGCTGAATTAATTTTAAAAGATTTTGAAAAAAGGACTGTTTAATGAGTGACTACAGAAAAGATATTTACAAAAAATACGCAAATGATTTTAAGGGAGCTAAAAGTCTCATAAATACTAAAGAAATAGATGATTATTGGCCAACATTTAATTATTTATTTAGAGGGTGGTTGCCGCAAGATAAAGATTCAACAATAGTTGATCTAGGTTGCGGAAATGGAACAATATTAAGAATGCTTAAACACAAGGCCGGTTATCAAAATGTTAGTGGAGTTGATATGAGTGAGTCTCAGGTTGAGCAAGCTAGACAACACCTTGACAATGTTGAGCTCTATAATGCGCTTGATTATCTTAAACAATCAGAAAATAAATTTGATTTAATTTTTGCTATTGACATAATTGAGCACTTAAATAAACAAGAAGCATTAGATTTTATAAATCTATGCTATAAAAATCTTAGAAAAGGTGGAAGACTAATTTTGCAAACTCCAAATGCGACTAGCCCTTTTCAAGGTGACATTAGGTATGGTGATTTCACTCATGAGCTTGCTTTTACTCCTAATTTATTATCTCAATTATTAAAAAGATCTGGTTTTAGCGATATTGAAACAAGAGAAAGCGGTCCGATACCATTTGGATATTCCATTAAATCAAGCATTAGATATATTTTGTGGAAAATTATATGCCTAATTTATAAATTCATTACAATTATTGAGGTTGGTTCCTCCCAAAATAGTATCTTTAGTAGAGTTTTTGTACAAAGTGCAATAAAAAAATAAATGTGCGGTATTGCTGGCGTCTTTTCGTATAAACAACAATTTGATGTCGACAAACTCGAGATCAAAAAAATGTGTAAATATATGCATTTTAGAGGTCCAGACTCTTTTGGGAATTGGTTTTCTGAAAAAAAAGACATAGGGCTTGGTCACACCAGATTATCTATAATTGACCTTTCTTCTAGAGCAGCACAACCGATGACTACATCGAAGAATCATTTAACAATAGTTTTTAATGGTGAAATATACAATTATATTGAATTGAAAGAAATGCTCCAACAGCATGGATATATATTTAGTTCAAATTCCGATACTGAGGTTTTGCTTAATTTATATGACAAGTATGGCCATGAAATGGTTAATTATCTTAAAGGAATGTATGCATTTGCGATCTGGGATGAAATTAATTCTGGATTATTTATTGCAAGAGATCCATATGGAATTAAGCCTTTGTATTATTCTGATTACGATGGTGTATTTAGGTTTTGTTCTGTTGTAAAAGGGTTATTATCAACAGATGCTATTCCGAAGGATAATGATCCTGCAGGAGTTGTTGGATTTTATCTCCAGGGATATGTGCCAGAGCCACATACTACATATAAGCATATTAAATCCTTAAATGCAGGATCAACCCTTTGGATCCAAAGAAATGAGAATAAGGTAATAAAGAAATATTTTTCTATTGCTAAATGTTTTTATGATGGATGCATGAATCCTTTCCCAGCAGAAGATGATTATCAAGAAATTCTAAAGGATTCATTTCATAAATCTATATCAAGACATTTAGTTTCAGATGTCCCAATCGGTGCTTTTTTGTCTGCAGGTATTGATTCATGTTCAATAGTCGGTGTTGCAGCACCAATGCTACAAAGATCAAATCAAAACTTGCATACGTTGACGCTTGGCTTTAAAGAATTTAAGGGAACAATTAATGATGAAACTGTTTACGCAAAAGAGGTTGCAAATTTATTTAATACAAGTCACACAACAAAAATAATTGATAAGAATTTATTTGAAGCAAATATTTCTCATATTTTAAATATAATGGATCAACCAAGCGTTGACGGTATTAATACATGGTTTGTAAGTCAAGCTGCAAAAACCACAGGATTAAAGGTAATGCTATCTGGATTGGGTGGTGATGAACTCTTAGGCGGATATTCTTCTTTTTATAAAATTCCTAGAGCTATAAATTTGTTTCAGTACCTTAAATACATGCCTAAATTTTCTGAAATAACAGAATACATTGGTATTAAGTTAAATAATTATTTATTAATGAATCCAAAATATGTGAGTATTTTTAAATACAGCAAAAGCTTCTCAAGTTCATATTTTATTTATCGTGCGTTATTTCTTCCTTGGGAATTAAAAGAAATTTTGGATCCTGATTTTATTGAAGATGGAATTAGAAACTTAAATTTAATTGAAATAATGCAAGAAAAGATAAATACATCACACTCAGAAAAATCAATAATTAGTTCTTTGGAAAGTAGCTTTTACATGAGAAATCAACTTTTAAGAGATTCTGATTGGGCAAGTATGGATAATTCAATAGAACTTAGAACACCCCTAGTGGATATAGATTTATTGAAAACAGTTTCAAGAATTCCATTAAACAACAATAAATCGTTAAAAAAAATGCTTGCTATGTCAACTTTAAAACCGCTGCCAAGTAATATTTTAAATAAGAGAAAGACTGGTTTTTCTACTCCGATTGAAAACTGGATGAACAAAAATTCAAACCTTTCATCATGGAAAAGTAATCATTATCTAAATAATAAGAATATATCTTGGTCAAAAAAATATGGCTTTAGTGTGAACTCGGACAGAGATTTTAATAAAAATAATGCTTAAAAATTTCATTGATCACAAAAAAAATATATTCATTGTGTCCTCTATGGGTGTTATAAACATTTTCGCATCATTTATTGGAATAAGATTAATGACTGAGTTTATTAATCCATCAATCTTTGGTGAATATAAAGTTGTCATGTCGGCTGTTTCGGTTTTGGTAGGTTTTGTTTCATTACCCATAACTCAATATGCAATGAGAGCAATACATGACAGCGATAAAGAACTTTTAAAATTTAATCTTGAAAATAGCATAAAAAATCTATTCAATATATATGTAATTATTTCATCATTCTTAATTTTTTTAATATATTTATTTTTACCAAATAACTTAGATTTTAAAAATGAATATGTCATATTGATCCCTTTTATATTTTTCTTAACTTGTAATATAAGTTATGAATCATCTATAAATATTTCAAAAAATAATCAATTAAAAGCAAGCTTAATAAATTTCTTAAATAGGTTATTCGTACCTATTTTTATTGTCATTGTTGTAATAAATATAAGGGAAGATATTTTTTTGATTTTACTTTCAATAATTTTTGCCCAACTATTTATTCTTTTATATGCCAAATCATTTAAAAAAGTGACTAAAAATAACATAGATGGTTACCTATGGCCTAGAAAGAATCTTATTAAAGAAGCCTTTTTTTATGGATGGCCTCTTGCGTTAATTGCTATTTTTTCTTGGATTGTTAATGAAGGAGACAGACTTATTTTAATAAACTATCATGGATCAGCTGAGGTGGGCTTTTATTCGGTAGCTCACGGAGTCATTGCAACTCCATTTGTAGCAGCTGCTGGAATAATTTCACAATTTTTATATCCAATTTTCTTCAGAAATAGTCAATCACAATCAAGAATAAATGAAATCGTAACAAAATTATTGCCATTGAATACTTTAATAGCTTTTGTAGGTGTGTTATTTGTATTTATGTTTGATGAATTTATCGCATTTTTAACAATGAATAGTGAATATCAACTAGGGGCAAAAAAACTTTTTATATGGATAGCAATAGGTTACGGACTATTCTTTATATCAAGTTCATTTGATTTAGCTGCTTATTCCAACAAAAAAACTTCAGACATGCTAATTGCGTATTTAGTCGCAGCTGTAATTAAATTGATCTTATCATTCTTATTGATACCAAAATTTGCTGGCCTTGGTGCAGCCATAGCAACTATGGTATCTTTATTTTTTTATTTACTTTCTATGATGGTTATTTATTACACTAGAATTTTATACATCAGAAAAAGTCAGCAGAAGATACTGTAATGAGAGTTTGCTATGTATTCCGAGATCCTTTGTTAAAAGGCACCAGCATCGAAGAAATTTTTTTGGGACTTGGCGATAGAATAAATAATAAACAGTCAGTTGAGGTTAAAAATTTTTTTTATAATTCTAAATTATCGTTGTTTAAAAACATAATTGAGTTAAGAAAGATAAATGCTGATATATATCATATCCCCGGAGATGTTCATTACTTAACACCATTTCTTATTGGCTTTAAAGTTATAAATACAATTCAAGACATTGGAACATACAAAAATTTAAATGGTATAAAGAAATATCTATATGGTCTTTTATGGATCGTAATACCATACTTTTTATCTAATGTAGTTACATGCACTTCGCGTTTCAATCTAGACGATCTAAAAAAGCACTTTAACTTTTCTAAAATAACTTTAATTAATAATCCTGTCAGCCCAGAAATCAAATATAAACCAAAAAAGAATATTTCTTCGCAGCCAAATATTTTACAAATTGGATGTCACCCTCATAAAAATTTAGAGGGAGTAATCAAGTCAATTGTCGGTTTAGAATGCAAGTTAACGATTATTGGACATTTATCTAAAGAGCAAAAAAGTCTTTTAGAGTTAAATATGATTAATTACATTAATTATAATGGGATATCTTTTAAAGAAGTTATAGATTGTTATGCAAGTTCTGACTTAGTAGTTTTTGCGTCTTTTCATGAAGGTTTTGGCATGCCAATTGTAGAAGCAAATGCTATTGGTAGGCCAATCATTTGTAGTAATGTATGCTCACTACCTGAGATTGCAGGAGATGCTGCATTATTTGTTAATCCCAACTCAATAGATGAGATAAGGAACTCAATTAGTTTTCTAATTAATAATAAAAAGAAATGGGATTATTATGTTGAGAAAGGATTAATAAACGTTAAAAGATTTAATCAAAAAAATATTTCAGATCAATATATTAATATTTATAAACAGATAAAATGAAAATACTTTATTTATACACAGAGGTTATGGGTTACACAATGTCAACAGTAAAAGAGTTGATTAATCAAAATTACGAAGTCCATATAGTAAATTGGGATAAAAACCAGCAGGTTCCAATGAAATTAAAAAAAATTGAAGGTGTAACCTTTTATCCTAGGTCAGAATATAATTATAAAGAAATTATAAATCTTGGAAAAAAAATAGGTCCTAGTATGATTGTAGTATCTGGTTGGCAGGATCTTGGATATTTGCCTGCAGCATTTTACTTTAATTCAAAAAATATACCTGTAATTGCTGGATTTGATGATCAATGGAAGGGTAGTATTCGACAAAAGATAGCAGCTTTTTTTTCCTTTATTATTAGAAAATTTTTTTCACATGCATGGGTTTCAGGCCTATATCAATTTGAGTACGCAAAGAAGTTTGGTTTTAAGAATAATCAAATCATATACGATTTGTATAGCGCTGACATAAATCTATATAATCAATTTAATGAACAAAAATTAGAGCAGACTAATAGTTATCCTAAACGATTCTTGTTTGTTGGAAGATTTGAAAATGTAAAAGCCATGGACATTTTGCTTGATGCATGGAAATTAATCGAATCTAACAGAGATGGATGGGAATTACATTTTATTGGAAATGGCTCCCTTAAAAGTAAACTTATTAAAGAGAATGGAATTATTGTTAGTGACTTTATGCAACCAAATGAACTTGTTAAAGAAATACCAAAAACTGGTTGTTTTATATTGCCAAGCAGGCATGAGCCATGGGGAGTTGTTGTCCATGAGTTTGCATCAGCTGGCATTCCACTTATTTGCTCTGAAGCTACAGGAGCAGCATCAACTTTTTTGATAAACAATTTTAATGGATTTATATTTAAAAATAATAATTCCAATGACCTTGCAAAAAAAATGTTAAAAATTATTAGTAGTACTGATAAAGAACTCTTCGAAATGTCAAAGAATTCATTTGAAATGGGAAAAAGAATAACTCCTTTGTCTTCAGCAAAGAATCTTCTCTCAGTCTTGGATTAGTTATTTTAGGTAATAATGAAAATCATACATATAATTTCAAGTCTTAAAGAGGTTAGTGGTCCTACTCAATCTGTAAGAAATTTATGCAATGAGCAATACAAAACAAATCCTGAAAACATTAAACTTGTCTCTGTTGACTTTCATCAAAAATATAAAAAGTTACCATTCTCAAGATTATTTCCGCTTGGTCTAGGCCCACAAAAATTAGGACGGTCTCCTAAATTATTAAAATGGTTAAGGCTCAAAGCTATTCAAAGAAATAAATTGATATTACATAATCACTCAATGTGGCATATGCTATCTTTATACGCATCATGGGTGAAAACACATCCAAATACAAAAATAATTCAATCTACAAGAAATGCTTTAGCGAAAATTTCTTTAAATTCCGGTTCAAAAATAAAACCTATTTATTGGCATTTTTTTCAGAAAAGAGCATTAAGTAAAGTTGATTGTTTTCATGCAACATGTGATGCGGAATATAAAGATATCAGAGAATTAGGTTTTCAACAGCCAATTGCTATAATTCCAAATGCTATTGATATTACTCATAATATTGAAATTCCTAATTATTCTGAAGAAAGAGTATTATTATTTATGGGTCGGTTACATCCTGAAAAAGGTCTAGAAACACTATTGGAAGCATGGGAAAAATTACAAGTTGAGTTTGAAGACTGGAAACTCAAAATTGTCGGAACTGGCGACAAAAAATATTCAGAATCTATAAAAAAATTGTCTGAAAGACTTTGTTTGAAAAGAATAAAATTCTGTGAGCCGGTATTTGGGAAAGATAAATGGAGCACATATGTTAGTAGTGATATTTTTGTACTACCATCACCCTCTGAAAATTTTGGAATGGTGGTAGCTGAGGCTCTTGCATGCGGAACTCCAGTTGTTACTACCAATGGAACTCCGTGGCATGAGCTCCCAAAAAAAGGCGCAGGTTGGTGTCAAGATCATGGCTCCGAATCTTTATTAGTTTCTTTAAAAGAAGCTATGAGCAAAAGAAGAAGCGAGCTAGATAGTATGGGTGAAAAAGGCAGAAATTGGATACTAAAGGATTTTTCATCAGCAAAGGTTTCTCAAGATATGCATGAGGTTTATAATTGGCTCTTTGATCAAACTAAAACAACTCCGAAATGCGTAAGAATAAATTAGTATGAATATTTCAAAAGAATGGGAGCCTGGAATTGCCCCAATAGCTGTTGTGATGATTTCATTGAATGAGGAACACAATTTAGAAGAAGTTTTTAAAAACTTGAAAGGATGGGCACAAGAAGTTTTTTTAGTAGACAGCTATAGTAAAGATAAAACTATAGATATCGCTTTGAAATATGGCGTTAATGTTGTTCAAAGAAAATTTAAAAACTTTGGAGATCAATGGAATTTTGCACTAACTTTGCCAATCTCTGCAAAATGGACTATGAAACTAGATCCAGATGAGAGAATTTCAGAGGAATTAAAATCTAGTATTATTCAAGCTACAAAAAATTCGGATATAAATGGAATTGAATTTAACCGTCAGTGGTGGCTCATGAAAAGAAAACTTTCAATAAGTGATAAAGTTCTGAGAGTTTGGAGAAGCGGACAATGTCAGTTTTCTCATAATGCTGTAAATGAACATCCTTTAGTTAATGGCAATATTATTTGTGTAAATGGATATTTAGAACATCATGACAGTCCAGATTTAGATCATTGGCTTGAAAAACAAAATAGATATACCACTGCTGAAGCAATTAATTTATATGAAAAAAAGCCTTTAGCTGCAAAACCAAAGTTATTTGGAGATTCTTTACAAAGGAGAATGTGGGTCAAAAAAAATTTTTATTTTATTCCATTGAGATATGTCCTGCTGTTTTTTTATTACTGGCTATGGAAAGGTTTATATAAAAATGGTTGGGTGGGTTATGCAAGCTCAAGATTATGGGCAGATGTAATAAGGCTGAGAGAATATAAATATAGAGAAATGAAAATATCTGGTAGATTGCCCAATAAAAAATCTTATGGAACTGGAAAGCCTGATGAAAGGGTTTCTCAATCAGACTGAATTATAAATCCAATGAAAAAAGAAATAGACCTAATAGTTTGCAAAAGTTGTGTTATGGATACAACCGACAGTTCAATTACTTTTGATGAAAATGGAGTATGCGATCACTGCAACACATTTTATAAGCATATTAAGCCAAATTGGGATTTTGGTGAGAGTGGCCAAAATCAAATAATAAGAATAGCTGACAAAATTAAGAAAGCAGGAAAAGGAAAAGATTTTGACTGTATTATTGGTATGAGCGGAGGTATCGACAGTTCCTATCTTGTCTATTTGGCTAAAGAAAAATTAGGTTTGCGTCCCCTAGTATTTCATGTTGATGCAGGATGGAATTCTCAACAAGCAGTTCACAATATTGAAAGAATCGTTGATAAATTAGACCTTGATTTATTCACAGAGGTTATAGATTGGGAAGAAATGAAAGATCTCCAATTATCCTTTTTTAAATCTGGTGTGCCTCATATAGATTCTCCACAAGACCATGCATTTTTTGCAAAAATGTATGAATTTGCTTCAAAATACAATGTGAAATACATACTTACAGGAGGCAATTATTCAACAGAATGTATAAGAAACCCTTTGGAATGGATGTATTATCAGTCTGACTCAACCCAACTAAAAGATATTCAAAAGAAGCATGGAAATGTTAAGTTAAAAAATTTTCCAATTACAAATATTTTATGGCATAAAGTTTATTTACCATATGTAAGAAATATCAAATTAATTAGACCACTAGACTTCATGCCTTACTTTAAGGAGGAAGCAACTGATTTTTTAGTTAAGCACTTTGATTATCAAAGATATGCACAAAAACATTTTGAGTCCAGATTTACCAGATTTTATGAAGGTTATTGGCTTCCTGAAAAGTTCGGATATGACACAAGAAAAGTTCAATTCTCGAGCTTAATACTTACTGGTCAAATGGGTAGAGATGAAGCACTTGAAAAACTAAAGAAACCATCTTTTGACCCTGAGACAATCAAACATGATTTTAGATACATCTCCTCAAAACTCGGCATAAATGAAGATGAACTATACTCCTATTTTAGCGCACCAAATAAAAGTTACTCGGATTATAAAAATCAGATGTGGATATATAACTTAGGCGCAACATTTATGAGATTTTTTGGTTTAGAAAAGGGCGGTAAAAGATGATTGGTATCATTGATTACGGTCTCGGTAACATCAGAGCGTTTTCAAATATATATGAATCTCTAGATATACCTAATAAAATTGTCAAAGCTGAGAATGATTTTGAAGATGTACAAAAAATCATCTTACCTGGCGTAGGAGCTTTTGATTATGCAATTACTTCCTTAAGAGAATCATTGTTATTACCTAGATTGGATTATGAGGTACTTGAATGTAATAAACCTGTTTTGGGTATATGTGTTGGTATGCAGATGATGGCTAATAACAGTGAAGAAGGAAAACTGGATGGCTTAGGATGGATTGATGCTAATGTAAAAAAATTTAACCTTGACAAAGTTGATGCTCAAAAGTTCCCTCTTCCACATATGGGTTGGAACAAAGTTACGAATCTCATTAAAAATGATTTGTTAAAAAATTTAAAGAATGAATCAAGATTTTATTTCTTACATTCTTACTATTTTGATGAGAAGAGCTCAAATGATGCTATTGCACAATCAGCCTACATACAAGAATTTACTTCTGTAGTTAAAAAAAATAATATTTATGGAGTTCAATTTCATCCAGAAAAAAGTCATGAAAATGGCATTCAAATTCTAAAAAACTTTAGCGTTTTATAATGTTAAATCCAAGAATCATACCTTGTTTATTAATACATAAAAATGGTCTAGTAAAAACTAAAAACTTTAAAAATCCAAAGTATGTTGGCGATCCAATAAATGCAGTAAGAATCTTTAATGAAAAGCAAGTTGATGAGTTAATAGTAATTGATATTGATGCAACTGTTAATAATCTTGAACCAGACTATAATCTTATTGAAAAGTTAGCATATGAATGCAGAATGCCGCTTTGTTATGGTGGAGGAATTCATAATACTAAACAAGCACTCCAAATTTTATCACTGGGCGTTGAGAAAATTTCTTTAAGTAGCGCTGCATTGAATGCACCACATTTAGTTAATGAAATTTCAAATCAGGTTGGTAGTCAAAGCGTCGTAGTAGTTCTTGATGTTAAGAAAAAATTTCTCGGTGGTTATGAAATTTACACTAATAATGGCGCTAATAAAATTAAGATTGATCTATTATCAGCACTGAGGGAATTTCAGGAACTTGGTGCTGGAGAGTTTGTTTTAAATTCGATCGATAATGATGGTATGAAAAATGGTTATGATATTGATTTAATCTCTAAGGTAAAGAAACACATCAGTATTCCTTTAACTGTTTTAGGTGGAGCAGGATCTTTAGATGATATTACAGAAATAATTAACAAGTTCGGCATAATAGGGTGTGCTGCTGGAAGTTTATTTGTTTTCAAGGGAAAATATAGCGCAGTGTTAATAAATTATCCCAATGAATCTATTAAAAAAGATATACTTAAAATGAATTTTTAACAATGAAACAAGTTCTACAAAACATATCAAATGGTGAGACGATCATTGAAAATGTGCCTGCTCCAAAAAATAAAAAATCAAATCTGCTAATTTCTACATCAAAAACCTTACTCTCAGCAGGAACAGAGAGAATGTTAATTGAATTTGGAAAAGCAAATCTCATTAACAAAGCTCGCCAGCAACCTGATAAAGTTAAGATGGTACTGGATAAAATATCCACAGATGGTTTATTAAGCACCTTTGACGCAATAAAAACTAAATTAGATCAACCGCTAGCTCTTGGTTACTGCAATGCTGGTGTAGTTTTGGAAAGTCAAATAGATGAATACAAAGTAGGTGATAGAGTTGCTTCAAATTGTCATCATGCAGAAATAGTGAGATGTCCAAAAAATCTTTGTGCAAAAATTCCGGATAATGTTGATGATGAATCTGCAGCTTTTACTGTAATTGGTGCAATTGCCCTTCAAGGAGTTAGATTGGCTCAACCATCTATCGGGGAATGTTTTGTTGTTAGCGGGCTAGGTATAGTTGGACTTTTGACAGTTCAGATATTAATAGCAAATGGATGCAGAGTGCTTGGTATAGATTACGATTCTAAAAGATGTCAATTAGCAGAAATGTTTGGTGCTGAAACAGTTAATTTGTCCAAAAATTCTGATCCAATTAGTGCCAGTAGTATTTTTTCAAGAGAAAGGGGTGTTGATGGAGTAATCATTACTGCGGCGACTGAATCAAATGATGTTGTTCATCAGGCTGCAACAATGTGCAGGAAAAGAGGTAGATTAATCTTAGTTGGAGTAGTTGGTTTAAACCTAAGAAGAGATGATTTTTTTGAAAAAGAGCTTACTTTTCAAGTTTCAGCCTCATATGGCCCTGGAAGATATGACTCAAAATATGAAGACGAAGGTCATGACTACCCTTTGGGATATGTAAGATGGACAGAACAAAGAAATTTTGAAGCTGTTTTAGATATGATGTCATCAGGAAAGATTAACGTTAAACCAATAATTAGTCATAGATATAAAATTGATTCGGCAAAAGATGCATACAAAGCATTAGATCAATCTGATTCTCTGGGTATAATTCTTGATTTTGGTGAAAAAAATATTAAAGAAGTCCAAGCATCAAATATTGATATTAAAATTAATCAAAAAAAAGAACGAACTTCCGACTCTGATATTAGAATTGGTTTTATTGGAGCTGGAAATTATGCATCAAGGGTACTTATACCTGAATTCAAAAAAAAATAAGTTAATATTAGACACCATTGTGTCCAGCTCTGGAGTTTCAAGCACTCATCATGGTAAAAAAAATGGGTTCGAAATATCTTCATCTGATATAAATGATGTATTAAATAATGAGAATATTAATACTGTTGTTATTGCAACAAGACATGGTGATCACGCTAATCAAGTCATAAATGCTTTAAATCATAAAAAAAATATTTTTGTTGAAAAGCCTTTGGCAATTAATATTCAAGAGTTAAATAAAATTGAAAGTTGTTATAACAAAATCATTGAAAAACATGACTTAAAATTGATGATCGGATTTAATAGAAGATTCTCTCCTTTGATAAGCCAAATGAAATATCTTTTAGATCTTCAGCCGATGCCAAAGTCATTTATAGTCACAGTCAATGCGGGTCATGTTCCTTTAGATCATTGGATACACAACCCTGATGTTGGAGGTGGCAGAATTCTGGGAGAGGCGTGCCATTTTGTTGATCTTTTAAGATATTTATCAGGATCTAGGATAACTAATTTTCAATGTACAAAACTTGGAGGTAATTCAGGCCTTAAGATTACAAATGATAGATCAACCGTCACTCTGTCCTTTGAGGATGGTTCTATAGGAACAATTCACTATTTTTCAAATGGTGGAAATATCTTCCCAAAAGAAAGAGTAGAAGTTTTTTGTAATAATGCTGTTTTACAATTAAATAATTTTAGAAGTTTGCTGGGCTATGGATGGCCAAAATTTAAAAGAACTAGACTTTTAAAACAAAATAAAGGACAAAAAGAGTGTGTTAGAGCATTTATTGATTCAATAAATGGTGCAAATTCACCGATATCATTTGAAGAAGTATTAGAAGTATCAAAAATTTCTATTGAAATCTCAAATGAATTAAACCGATAGTACCTTGATAACAAAAATATCATTGCTATACCACACCATAAAATATCTCAAATTAAGACAAATTATTTATAGAATAATATTTAAATTACCTTCTATTAATTTTAACTATTTACCAAGCCCAAAACTGCGTAAGCCAAAAAAATTTGTATCTAACTTCATAGATACACGACAATCTCTCTTTTCAGAAAATGAATTTAAATTTTTAAATAAGACTCGCATAATTTCTACCTATCAAGATTGGACTGATAATTCATTTGATGATTTGTGGCTATATAATTTGCACTATTTTGATGATTTAAATGCATTTGATTCAAAAAAAAGAAAAACATTACACATCAATTTATTAGACAGATGGGTTAATGAAAATTTATCGAAAAGTACAATAGGTTGGCAGTCATATCCAATATCTAGAAGGATTGTAAATTGGATAAAGTGGGGCTTAAAAGGCAATGAATTTAAAGATGTTTGGTTAAATTCTTTAGCTAATCAAGCAAATCATTTATCTAAAAATTTGGAATATCACATATTAGGGAATCATCTTTTTGCTAACGCCAAGGCTTTAATATTCGCTGGACTTTTTCTTGAATGTCGCAAATCAAAATATTGGTATGAGAAAGGACTTAAACTAGTAAAAGATCAAATTAAAGAACAAATATTAGATGATGGTGGACATTTTGAATTATCCCCTATGTACCATTCAATTTTTTTAGAAGATCTTCTAGATATAATAAATATTCATAATCTCTATGAAAAAAAAATTCCTAATATAATTAATGAAAAAGTTGAACCAATGCTTAATTGGATTAAGGCAATGAGCCATCCTGATAAAAAATTAACATTTTTTAATGATTCAACATTTGGTAATTGTGCAAGTTTTGAAGATTTGCGGAACTACGCTATTAATTTGGGTTTAAACAGTGATATAAACTGTGAAGGTGTAAATTGGCTAAAAGAATCTGGATATATTTGCATAAATAAAGATACATATTATGCAGCTATAGATGTTGGAAACATTGGCCCAGATTATTTACCAGGACATGCTCATGCAGATACCCTATCTTTTGAATTATCGGTAAATAATAAGAGAGTATTTGTAAATTCAGGAGTTTCTTGCTATGGGAAAAGTGCTGAAAGATTAAGGCAAAGGAGCACTATGGCACATAACACAGTATGCATTGATAATAAAAATTCATCAGAGGTATGGGATGGTTTTAGGGTTGCCAAAAGAGCCAGGCCTAATAATTTAAAAACAAAATTTACTCCAAATATAATTGATATATATTGTGCGCACGATGGTTATACAAGACTTAAAGGAAATGCTGTTCATTCAAGGAATTTTCTTTTCAAGAATAATAGTTTATTAATTCATGACAAAGTAAAAGGTAAGTTTAGTTCAGCCAAAGCTCTTTTTCATTTACATCCAAATATTAATGTTAGTATTGATGCATCAAGAAAAAATGGAACTATTTTTTTAGATGAAAAAAATTTTATTAATTTTGAATTAAATTGCGGAATGGCGTCTACAAAGAAAACAACTTACCATCCAGAATTTGGTATATCTCAAATTAATGAATGCATACATGTCGACTTTAGTAACAATGAAATTAAAATCAAATTCAGCTGGTAAAGATGCATATTCTTTTTTTAGTTGATAATTTTCCACCAGAAGTAAATGCTCCAGCTACTAGAACATATGAGCACTGCCTAGAATGGATCAAGGAAGGTCATCATGTAACTGTTATAACCTGTGCGCCAAACTTTCCTCAGGGTAAGGTTTATGCCGGTTATAAAAATAAACTATATTCTAAAGAAATTGTTGATGATATATTGGTGATTAGGGTTTGGTCATACATAGCTGAAAATAAAGGTGTTATAAAAAGAATTCTTGATTGGTTAAGTTTTGCTGTGACATCCTTTATTTTTGGAGCATTTCAAAAACACGACTTAATTATTGCTACTTCGCCGCAATTTTTTACAACTTGGTCTGCGTGGTCCATTTCAAAAATCCGCAGAAAACCTTGGATATTTGAGGTTAGAGATTTATATCCTGAATCAATAAAAACTGTTGGAGCAATAAAAAATAATATAATTATTAATATGCTCGAGAAAATTGAAATTGGGTTGTACAAAAGCGCTAATAGAGTAATTGTAGTAACTGATGCTTTTAAAAAAAATCTAATTTCAAGAGGAATTAACGAAGATCATGTAGATGTTGTCACAAATGGATCTAATTTAGAGTTATTTTATCCAAGAAAAAAGAATGACAAATTATTAGAACATCTCAACTTAGTAGGCAAATTTATTGTAGGATACATTGGCACTCATGGTATGGCACATGGCCTTGATTTTGTTCTTAATTCAATTGAGAAAGTAAAAGATAAAAATGTACATTTTTTATTCATTGGCGATGGTTCAGAAAAAGATAAATTGTTGAAACTAGCAGAAAAAATTAATTTAAAAAATATTACCTTTCTTGATCCGATTTCAAAAGAACTTGTTCCTGACTATTTATCGATCATTGATATTTCTCTGGTTCCACTGGTCAAGGCAGATAATTATAAACAGGTAATACCTTCAAAAATTTTTGAAAGTTCTGCAATGCATAAACCAATTCTCTTAGGTGTTGAGGGCCAAGCAAAGGAAATCATTGATAAGCATAAGGCTGGAATATCATATGAACCAGAAAATCAAGATGATTTTCTAGCTAAATTAGAAAAAATTTCTGATAAATCAATGTATGATGATTTGATAAATGGCTGTCAAAGTCTAGCAGTTGCTTATAATAGGAAAACCCTAGCAAAAAAAATGCTTAAAATATTAACTAAAATCTAAAAATGAAAATATTATCAGTTGTTGGTGCTAGACCTAATTTTATGAAAATTGCACCCTTAATTCACGCAATTAATGAATACAACAATAAAAAAAAGGAACCAAAGATAAAGCATATTCTTGTTCATACCGGTCAACATTACGATGATAATATGTCAAATATTTTTTTTAAATCATTAAATATTCCTAAAGCTGATATTCATTTAAATATTGGATCTGGAACTCATGCCATGCAAGTTGGTAAAACAATGATCGAGTTTGAGAAGGTTTTAAAAAATGAAAAACCCGACTGGGTTGTAGTCTTGGGAGATGTAAATGCAACCTTAGCATGCTCTGTTACTGCAAAAAAAGAAAAGATAAGAGTTTGTCATATTGAGGCAGGCCTTAGGTCAAACGATATGCATATGCCTGAAGAAATCAATAGGATTGTTACCGATAGTATTTCTGATCTATTACTTACTCCAGACAAATTGTCTTCAAAGAATCTCTTAAATGAAGGAAAAGAAGAAAGTAAGATACATTTTGTGGGCAATATAATGATTGACACACTTGAGGCAAATAAAGAAACAGCTTCCCAACTGCATATTTCTAAAATAATTGAAAATAACTTAATAGATAAAAATCCACATACATATAAACAAGGTAAAGAATTTTCAGTTGTCACAATGCACAGACCATCAAATGTAGACGATAAAACCACATTATCAGAGTTTGTAAATTTTTTTAATAATACTGTCTCAACCAAAACCATTATTATGTGGCCAGTTCATCCAAGGACTCAAAAACAATTAGTTCAAACAGGTTTATGGGAAATATTGAAAACCAATAAAGAAATTATTATGTTGAATCCTCTAAACTATCATGAAATGCTGAAATTAAATATGGAAGCGAATGTTTTTTTTACCGATAGTGGCGGACTTCAAGAGGAATGTTGTGTTCTTGGAACTCCATGTATAACACTGCGAGAAACTACAGAAAGGCCTATTACACTAAAACAGAATGGAGGAGTATCGATCCTAGTTGGATCTGACATAAATATGATTTCAAAAGAATTTGAGACAATTATAGATTCTACAAAATCTCCAAAAATACCAAATTTATGGGACGGCAATACAGCAGAAAGATGCCTAGATATCTTAATAAATAATTAATAATATGATCAATTTTATAAACGATTCTCAAGATATTCCATATCTTGTATTTAGAAAAAAATATAATGAAGCAGTTAAAATAAATCAACCTTTCATTGAGGCAATGGCTATAACATCTTTTTCAAAAAAGAATAATGAAGTAGATGCCAGATTCGTTAATTTAAAAATAGTTGACTCAACAAATTTTATTTTTTTTACAAATTATTTTTCACCAAAAGCTTCTGATTTTAATGAACACCCTCAAGTATCTCTAGCATTCTTCTGGGATACAACTAACACACAAGTTAGGATTAAAGCAAAAATAAAAAAAACCTCCTCTAATTTCAACAATCAATATTTTAAAGGTAGGTCTAAAGAAAAGAATATACTTGCTATTTCCTCAAATCAATCAAGTAAAATAGATTCTTATGATCTTATTAAGAAAAAATATGAGAAAACTTTAAAAGAGAAAAAAATAGAAAATTGTCCTGACTATTGGGGAGGTTATTCATGTACACCATACTATTTTGAATTTTGGACGGGCCATAGGCACAGAATAAACTTCAGGGAAGCATATTCAAAAATTGGAAACAAGTGGGAAAAATCGATACTAGAACCATAAAAAATAATTTGCCAAATTCCACAATTAGTTTAAAATCATTAAAAATTATGAACACAGCCCTATAAATCTACTATTCTATTGAGTTTTATTTTTTCTATTCAATTAATTTGCCCTAACCTTATTAAAGAGAATCGCTATAAGTACTAACAAAAAAAACAGACTGCCCATCAATAGCAATATCAGCGCATCTGAAATTATGTTAATTGACTCTGATGGCAGTAAAATCGGCCTAGTAGATATAAATGATGCTTTAAATAAGGCATCTTCTAAAAATCTTGACCTAGTTCAAGTCTCACCTAAAGATTCTGACCCAGTGGTTTGTAAACTTCTTGATTATGGTAAGTATTTATTTGAGAAAAAGAAGAATTCTTCATCTTCAAAGGTAAAAATAAAAAAAAATTCAACAAAAGAGATTAAATTTAGACCTTCAACAGATACTGGTGACTATAATATTAAATTAAAAAAAATTAAAAGCTTTATTCTTGACGGAGATAAGACTAAAATAAGCGTCCGCTTTAGAGGAAGAGAAATATTAAATAGTAATTTAGGATTAGATTTATTACAAAAAATTGGGTCTGAACTTGCAGATATAGCTCAGGTTGACCAAGAGCCCTCACTTGAAGGAAGACAACTTTTAATGATTTTGTCGCCTTTAAAAAAGCGGTAAAAAAAAGAAGGTAACAATGGGATACAAGTTAAAAACACATTCAGGAGCTGCAAAAAGATTCAAAAAAACTGGCTCATCTATTAAAAGTAGAAGTGCAAATAGGAATCATATCTTAACAAAGCAGTCAACCAAAAGAAAAAGACATAACAGAGGATTGAATAAACTTACAGATACCAATTTAAAGATGGTTCATAAGCTTTTAAAATAATTATGCCAAGAGTAACAAAATCATTAACAGCAAAAGCTAAACATAAAAATGTTTTAAAGAACACTAAAGGTCATTATGGTGCCAGAAGTAGATTATATAAAACAGCAAAACAGTCAAACATAAAGTCGTTACAATATTCTTTTAGAGATAGGAAAAATAGAAAACGCCAATTTAGATCATTGTGGATAGCTAGAATTAATAGTGCATCTAGGTCTGCTGGAGTCTCATATTCTAAATTGATTAATGGGTTGTCTCAAAATAATATTAAACTTGATAGAAAAATTCTTTCTGATATTGCAGTAAAAGATTATCCTTCTTTCGAGGCAATTCTTAAAAAAGCAACAAGTTAGATTATAAATAATGTCACAAAAATCAGACATTATTTTGCCCTTAAATACAGAAATCGAGATAGGTTCTATACATCCAATAAATAATATGAAGGATCATATTATTAGTATTCTTTGCAGTTTTGGTTTTGAGCAGGCGCATGGACCCGAAATTGAGAGAGAAAAATATAATTTTGATATGCTCAATATTAAAGAATCTCATCCTGCAAGACAAATGCACGATACTTTTTATGTTGATGAAAAAAAATATGTATTGAGGACTCATACATCTCCTGTTCAAATTAGAAGTATGCTTTGTAATAATCCTCCTATGGCCTTTGTATCAGGAGGAAAAGTATATAGAAAAGATGATGACGCAACCCATTTACCAATGTTTCATCAAGTAGAGGGAATGTACGTTGACGAAGATGTTACATTTTCTCATTTGAAGGATTTAATATATAAAATCATCCACTCCCTCTTTGGAGATGATGTTGTGCTAAGATTTCGACCATCATATTTCCCTTTCACCGAACCATCAGCTGAAGTTGATATTTTGTCTCAAGATGGCAAATGGTTGGAGATATTAGGTTGTGGAATTATCAATCCGATAGTCCTTGAAAATTGTAATATAAATACTGAAAAGTATAGCGGGCTTGCTTTTGGTCTAGGAATAGAGAGAATTGCAATGTTGAAGCACGGAATTCAAGATATTAGAGAATTTTATAAATCTAATTTAGATTTTTTAAGTCAATTCAAATGAAAATTGCCTACAGACATCTTTTAAGATTTTTAAAAGATCAACCTTCAATAGATGAGTTATCTCTAAAACTATATCAATTAGGTCACGAGCACAAGATTGATGATTCTATTTTTGACATAGAATTTACTCCAAATAGAGGAGATTGTTTGTCATTATATGGGCTAACTAGAGATTTGAATATCTTTTACAATCAAAATAGTGACATGCAAATCTTTACAGATGATATTCCTAATTTAACTATCAATTTTAGTAATAATGCAAATTTGGATTGTCCAAAAATATCATTTCTTAATATTCAAATTAAAGGCGAAGTAAAAGAGTATAAGGATTATTTAAATAGTTATTTTGAATGCTTTAATTTAAAAAAAAATAACTTTTTTACTGATATATCTAATTATCTCGCTTATGAACTTGGACAACCTACGCATGCCTATGACGCAGACAAAATTAATAGAGAAATTACTTTAGAGCACAATAAAAAAAATACAGCATTTTTAACTTTAATGGGTGAGGAAATAACAGTTCAAGAATCAGATCTAGTCTTTACTAATGATGGAGAGATAATAAATCTTGCTGGAGTTATGGGAGGGATGAAATCTGCCTGTGATGCAAATACGAAGAATGTGCTAATAGAATGTGCGTATTTTAAACCCGAATCAATAATAGGCAAAGCTTTAAAATATAATCTTAAATCAGACGCGTCCTATAAATTTGAAAGAGGAACAGATCCAGATATTCATCAATTAGCTTTAAGACGATTTATTCAGATAGTGAAAGATCATGCACAAATTAAAAGCATATCTATTTTTGAAGATAATTCATACAAGCATATTAATAAAATTATCGATTTCGATGTTGATAGAATTAATAAAATACTTGGAATTAATTTAACAGAAAAAAGATATTTGGAAACTTTGAAAAATTTAGGCTTTGTAATTAAAAATAATAGCATTGAGGTTCCATCATATCGGTCTGATATATCTCATCAAAATGATTTATCTGAAGAAGTCGCAAGAGTAATTGGGTATAACAAAATTGAATCAAAAGAATTTCAAATTAACTCACCCTGCAAGCCATCTAATTTGAAAAATGGCGAAGAAAAATTAAAAGCTCATTTAGTAAACCATGGTTTTGTGGAGGTAATTAATTATCCTTTTTCAGAAAAAAATAATGGGCAATTAAAGATTGACAATCCCCTTGACTCAAATAAGGGGTTTTTAAGAGTATCTTTATTAAATTCACTTATTGATAATCTAATTTATAACGAAAATAGACAAAAGGATTCTATTAAATTTTTTGAGATATCCGATATTTATGAGCAAGACATAAAAACAAAAGATATAAAAGCAACAAAAAAGTTAGCGGTAATTATTTCTGGTAGACAAGGACATAACTACAAACTTTTTTCAAAAAAACTTGATAAGAATTACCTGATAGATTTGTTTAATGAAATATCTATAGATATCAGCCCATATATAACCCAAGTAAATAGACAACTTTTAAAAACAAAAATTAAAACACCAATTTTCGCTATTGAGTTAGATCTGAATTGCATTGAAGAAGATATCAATTATTCTCAAACTGTAAATGAGAAAATAAAAAAAGATTTTGTCAAATATGAAAGAGTTTCTGATTTTCCTTCAAGTTACAGAGACTTATCATTCCTCATCAAAGACCCTGTAAGAGTCAACGAAGTTATATCTATGATTGAAAAACAAAAATCAGAAACATTAAAGAAATCGTTTATGTTCGATTTTTATGATAATAAAGATTCAAATGAAATTAAGATAGGCTACAGATTTTTATTTCAATCACAAGTTAAAACATTGACAGATGCGGACATTGAAAGAGAGTTAAAAAATATCATAAACCAAATCTTATCTATTGAATCGGTTTCCATACCTGGTTTAAAGTAATAGAAATCCTACATTACTTTAATTTAGTTTATAATAAGTAAAAAAATAATACGTAAATATCATGAATTTTAAGCTTTATAAATTTATATCAGTTATCCTTTTATGTCCTTTGTTAATTATTGGGCAAGAATTTGACCAAGCTTTTTTAGATAGCCTCCCTAAAGAAATAGCAGAAGATCTAAAAACACGAGTTGATGAAAAAGCTAATAAAGAAGAAACTCAATATAGAAGACCATCATCTTTTATTGAAAAACCAGATGAAGATTCAAATAGATTTGGCGTAAAAATATTTTCTTTAATGCAAACGTCTTTGATGCCAATCAATGAGCCAAATCTTGATAGCTCATATGTTATGGATTTTGGTGATGAACTGGAGCTTCAATTAATAGGTAAGCAGTCTTCGATTACGAAGTTAGTTGTGAAAAGAGATGGATCAATCAACATCTCAGATATAGGAAAGATTTTTATTGCCGGACTTACACTAGAAGAATCGGTAAGAGTAATTAAAGCTAAGATTGAACAATCTCTAATCGGTTATGATGCATATATCACCCTAACTAATGTTAGAGATATACAAATCATAGTTGCTGGTAATGTATATAATCCAGGTCCTTATACGCTGAATGGTAACTCAAACATGTTTCATGCATTAGTTATGGCTGGTGGCCCATCTGAAGGCGGTTCATTCAGATCTATTAAATTAATAAGAAATAATGAAGTTATAGAAACCATGGATTTATATCAGACATTTATATACGCAAAGTATAATTTCAATACAAGATTAAGATCAGGCGACATGATATTCGTAAATCCTGTAAATAATATTTTAAATGTTAATGGAGGAGTAAAACGTCCTGGAGAATATGAATTACTTGATGATGAGAAGCTATCTTCAATAATTGAATTTGCAAATGGTATAGATAAATTTGCTGATTTATCAAATATATCTCTTCAAAGGATTGTAGAAGGCGAAATAAAATCAATACCAGTTTCAAATATTAATGAATTAAATGAAATAACAGCTAAGGATGGCGATAATCTTTTTATAAGAAATCATACGTTCAGAAGTGTGAAAATATCTGGAGCAGTACTAAATCCAGGCACTTATCTTATGGTAGAGGGACAGAATGCATTTGATGCAATAGAAAAGGCGGGCGGCTATACTGAAAATGCTTATCCTTTTGGAGCTGTTTATGAGAATTTAGCGACTAAGGAAATAAATGAAATGGCGCTTGAGGCCCTGTATGAAACTTTTTTAGATAACATCATAAAATTAACACAAGAGAATGTTTCTAGCGAAATGAATTTCGCTCCTCTTATTCAGCTTACATCAGAATTGAAAGAGACAGAACCTTCAGGAAGAGTTATTGTTGATTTTGAATATAATGAAGCTACTCAGCCAATTAAAATTCAAGATGGAGATTCAATTCATATACCGGAGCTTTCTAATCAAATCTATATTTATGGTGAAATTTCTAATGAAGGAGCTGCCGTTTTTAATGAAGGAGCATTGATTAATGACTATTTTTCAAATAATGGAGGTCTCACCGAAGAAGCAGATCTGAATAATATATTTGTTTTACATCCAAATGGAGTTACAGAAAAAGCTTCTGTCAGTAGGAATTTATTTGCAAATCAAACAAAAGAAATTCAACTATATCCTGGTTCGGTAATTTTTGTGCCTAGATTGACAAAAAATAATATGGCCACAACATTAAAAGCTCAAGCTTACGCAACAATCTTAGGCAATATAGGTGTATCACTTGCATCACTATCAGTCCTTAAAGATTGATTAAGCCAAAGTGGATCATCTTTAAATTTTGTTTAATATAAAACAAACTAAAAGAGGCTTGAAATGTTTAGCAATGTTAAATAATTTAAAGTTCCATAATGTGCTGGTTTTTTTTGTTCTAATTTTTATTTCTCAATTTACTTTTGCCGATAGTTTTAAGTTCAACACCTATAATAACCATGGTGTGATTGGGCTAGTAAATCTTCCAACAGCACGCTTTTATAATGAATCTGTTCATGGAATAACACTTTACGATGGCACACCTGATCAAAAAATAACATTGACATCTCATCCATATGATTGGCTTGAAAGCTCATTTTTTTATACAAATTTGCAAAACAAACCATACTGTCAGCAGAACTTTGATCCAGTTTGCTCACAGGACTACAAAGATAAAGGGTTTAATTTTAAATTAAGACTGAAAGAGGAAGGAGTCTTTCCTGCATTAGCTATCGGATTTAATGATATTGCAGGAACTGGTTACTACAGTTCTGAATACGTTGTTGGTAGCTATGGCATTGATAATCTAGACTTTCATTTTGGTGTTGGTTGGGGTAGCTTAAGTGGATCAAATGCAACTTTTAAAAATCCACTAATTTATATTGATGATCAATTTGCTGAGAGACCATTATCAGGAGAAGGTCAAGGCGGATCTTTTGATTTAAAGAGATACTTTTCAAGTAAGAGAATTGCACCTTTTTATGGCATTTCATATGTTGTTAATGAGAAATTATTATTTAAATTTGAAAAAGATACTACATTAACTCCAGGTAAAATAAATTATGAAAATAGTAAAAGTGACTACTCATATGGACTTGATTATTCTTTTAATGATAATTTTTTATTAGGTATTTCTTATGAGAGGGGCTCCTATTTTTCTCTGAAATTTGTTTATAAAAATAATCCAGTAGAATCAAGAAAAACCTTTAAGTATCAAGCTGCTGAAACAAATCAATATGACAACAAATACGATAAATTAATTAAAAATATTGAAAATAATGGTATCGGTGTTAATAAGATAATTGAAACCTCCAGCTCAATTGGTATTGAGTTAACTCAGTTTATACATCCCAATTTAAATATCGTGGAGGATGTTATTCAAACTGCTGTTATGGATTCTGGCATCGAAAAAGATGTCAAAAAAGACTTAAGAATTGCTAACTTAAGAGCTATAAGTGAATATGATGCGGAATTTGAAAAAGAGGCCAGAATAATATATGAGCGCAAGAAAAGATCAAATTTTAGGACGAATACAAATTTTACATTTAGACCATTTCTTGCCTCTAGGGAAGAATTTTTTAAAGGCGCGTTGATGTTAGAAAATAATAGCGAATATATTATCGCAGATAATTTCTTCTTTTCATCTAATTTAAAATATTCATTGGCAGATAATTTTGATGATTTATATATACCCCCAGTAAATACTTACCCTGCACAAGTACGATCAGATGTTAAAGAGTATTTAAAAAACTTTAACCAGGGAATAATTATAGGCAGAGCTCAGTTCGATTATCATATAACTCCTAAAAAGAACAATCACTTAATGTTTACTGCTGGCATATTAGAAGATATGTTTTCTGGTTATGGCATGGAGTACATACATTTTAAAGATGATACAAATTATGCTGTTGGTTTTGAAGTTTTTGATGTTGTCAAAAGAGATTATTCTAATCGCTTCGGAACTTTAGATTATAGAAATACTACCATTGCAGGAAATTTTTATTACAGGAACTATAATGTAATACCTTTTGATGCTAAATTCTCAGTTGGTGAATATTTAGCTGGTGATAGGGGAGTTACTCTTGAATTCTCAAGATCTTATGAAAATGGGGTTGAATTTGGAGTCTTTGCAAGCTTTACTGATGTATCAAGTAGGCAATTCGGGGAAGGGTCATTTGACAAGGGAATATTTTTTAATGTGCCAGTGTATGGGAATTTAATTAACTATACATGGAGGCCATATACAAAAGATCCAGGTGCTAGACTAGTTCGTAAACATACATTGTATGACTTGCTGGTAAAATTCAGACCTATTAATTAATAAAATATTTAACTGTCAATAAAAAGGCTATTCTAAGAAGGTTTAAAAAAAATACATATATTTTAAAAAAAATAGAGATATTTATATTTATAATGTATATTATATGTATTATTATACGCAGACAGTAGAGGATGCTGCAGACTTTATACTTTAAAATATAGATCTGCATTATAAAGAGGAATAAAAATTATGAAAAAAATATATACCCTAGCGCTAATATTTACTTTTGGATTCTCAGGTTTAGTATCAGCTGACCCTAATCAACTTTCAAAGAGTGAACTCGATGCTATAGAGGCAAGAGTGAGTTCTATGAGCAGAAGCGATCTTATCGAAAGAAGAGCTGAGTTGAATATTGAAATTGCTGGTTTAACCTTAGAAAGTGAAAACACACAAAGCCCTGCAAGAAAAAAGGAGGCTGAAGCAAAATTGTCCGCAGCCAGAGCAGAGCGTGCATCCATACAAAATATTCTATTAGGTCTTATTGGTGTCGCAGCACTTGCTGATGCATTAGATGATGACGATGATGAACCAATTGTTATTGTTCCTGACCCTGATAGAGTTCCTCCAGTTATAAGCATTAACAGCGGCCCATTGGTTTTAGTCGAGCTAGGCGACAGTTATACAGATTCAGGAGCAACAGCTATTGATGGCGTTGATGGTGTTGTAACTGTTACCTCTTCAGGTACTGTAAACACCGATGTTTTAGGTCTTTATACAATCACATACACTGCAACTGACTCTAGTGGAAACACTGCAACAGCATCCAAGATGGTTCAAGTTATAGATACAACTGCGCCGGTACTTGTAGTCACGGGCGCGTCAACAGTTAGCACTGAATTGGGAGAAACATACATAGATGCTGGAGCTACAGCAACTGATCTCTCTGGTACTATAAATGTTATAACCACTGGAACTGTTGATGACGATGAAGTTGGTACATATGTACTTACATATATAGCTACTGACTCATCAGGTAACGAATCAACCGCAACAAGAACTGTAAACGTTGTTGATACAACCGCACCGGCACTTACTGTGACAGGTGATGCCACAGTTAGCGTTGAATTAGGTGACACATATACAGATGCTGGAGCTACAGCAACTGATGTGTCTGGAGCAATAACAGTAGTTACAACAGGTTCTGTTGATACTGACACTGTCGGTACATACACACTTACTTACACAGCTACTGACCCATCAAATAATTCATCAACCGCAACAAGAACTGTGAACGTTGTTGATACAACTGCACCGGTACTTACTGTGACAGGTGATGCTACAG
>MDTD01115855.1_pt1 | contig 43788 bp, 26 predicted proteins | sample 811221 | NCBI WGS metagenome assembly MDTD01 (sample SAMN05326646, study PRJNA326480) | marine metagenome | isolation source: seawater | place: Pacific Ocean: South West | collected 2011 | reverse complement strand
TGACGACGGAGGTGATCGAAGTCTCGACGACGCGGTCGAGCCAATTCATCTCGGCGTTGCTGCTGGTGGCGCCGTTTCTGCCGCGTGGTTTGACGGTCAGGCTTTCGGGGACAATTACGAGCGCGTCGTACATCCACATGACGGTGGGTTTGCTCGAATCGCTGGGCGCGACGGTGCGCACGAGCGAGGGGCTCCGGGTGATCCGCGTGCTCCCGGGGTGCGAGGCGTTCGATGTGGAAGTGGAGCCCGACGCGTCGGGCGCGACCTACTTCTGGGGCGCGGGCGCGATGTTGCCCGGGGCGTCGGTGAGCGTGAGCGGGTTGAGCGGGGATGCGCTGCAGGGCGATTCGGGGTTCCCGGAGTTGCTCTCGCGCATGGGAGCCTCCGTCGCGGTGCGGGAGGGGTTGGTGACGGTGCGCGGTCCGGAGCGGCTTGCTCCGGTGCTCGCGGATATGAGCGACATGCCCGACGCGGCGATGACCGCGGCGGTGTGCGCCGCGTTCGCGGACGGGACGACGATCCTCCGCGGTGTGCGCACGCTCCGGGACAAGGAGTGCGATCGGATCGCGGCGCTGGAGAGCGAGCTCGGGAAGATCGGAGTGGTGGTCGAGTCGGATGTCCGGGGGGATCCTGATGTGTTGACGATCACGCCGCCCACCGGCGGGGTGGACTGCGCGGCGGGCGTGGCGCCGGTCGAGTTCGAGACCTTTGATGACCACCGGATGGCGATGTCGCTTGCGCTCGTGGGGCTTCGGCGTCCCGGCGTGCTGATCCGTGATCCGGGGTGCGTCGCGAAGACCTATCCGGGGTACTTCGCGGATCTCGCGTCGCTGTATTAGACGGTCGGTCGAGCGGGCGGGGCCCGGTCTTGGGCTCTATCCTGCAGGCGTGGCGAAGAAACGCACGACCAAGAAGCGCGTCCAGACGATCGAGGCGGAGACCGACCCTGCGCAGGAGCTCGTGACGCCCCCGCTCGAGCGTGACCTGGATCGCGTGCTGGGTCAGCCGCGCGCGATCGAGACGCTCGACGCGGCGATCGCTTCGGGGCGGATCCACCACGCGTGGATTTTTCACGGGCCTTCGGGCGTGGGGAAGTTCACGACGGCGCTTGCGTTCGCCTCGGTCATCCTGGATCCGGAAACGGCGCCGGACCTTTCGGGGCGGCACCGTCCGGACCCGGAGTCCGCGGTGCAGCGGCGCGTGCGCGACGGGACGCATCCGGACCTGCATGTGATCCGCAAGGAGCTCGCGGTGTTCAGCGAGAGCTCGAGTGTGCGCGGCAGCAAGCAGATGACGATCGCGAAGGATGTGATCGATCAGCGGCTGCTCCAGCCCGCGTACCGGGCGGCGACGCTCGGGGGCGGGCTGGTCGGGAAGGTCTTCATCGTCGATGAGGCTGAGCTGCTTGATCGCTCGACTTCCAACGCGGTCTCGCAGAACGCGTTGCTCAAGACGCTGGAGGAACCCCCCGAGGGGACCGTCATCATCCTGGTGACGAGCAGCGAGGATCGCCTGCTGCCCACGATCCGGAGCCGGGCGCAGCGGGTCGCGTTCGGGCCGTTGCCTGGTGACGCGATGGAGGCGTGGGTCGCGGAGTGCGGACTGGACCTGGGGCGTGAGCGGGACTGGCTGCTCGGGTATGCGTCGGGGTCTCCGGGGCGTTTGGTCGAGGCTGTCGAGACGGGGCTCGCGTCGTGGGGGGAGGCGCTCGCGCCGGGGCTCGCGGCGGCGGACGCGGGGCGATTCGATCCGATGCTGGCGCCTGCGATGCGTGACCTCGTGGAAGGATGGGCGAAGGCGTGGGTCGCGCAGGACGACAAGCGGAGCAAGGAATCCGCGAATCGGATGGCGCTCGATCGGCTGTTCGGGATGATCGGGGAGCACGCGCGGGCGCGTCTGCGCGAGCCGAAGCTGGCGTCGCGGGCCCTCGGCATGATCGAGGCGATCGGGCGTGCCGAGTCGTTGCTGCGCGCGAATGTGCAGCCTGCGTTGGTGCTCGAGGGGCTGGCCGCCGACCTCCCCGCCGGCGGATGAACCCCGAGCGATGCCGCCTGCGCGGGCGGGTTTTTGTGATCAGGCCTGGATGCTGAGCGAAGAGATGCCGCTGCCTGGCTGGTTGGGCGCGGGGGCGGCGGGCTGGATCGCGGGATGACGCGCCTCCTCGCTCGCGAGCTTTTCCATCAGTTTGGCCCAGGTCTCACGCTCGTATTCGATGAGTTCGATCGTCTTGTCCAGTCGCGGGATGTCCTTGCTGAAGCTGGCCTGGACGAGTTCGCTGTAGATGAAGAGGTAGAGCGAGCGGACCTTCTCGGCGAGATCGGGATCGTGCTCCGGGCGGATGCCGTTGATGAGTTCGAGGATGATGTTGCGGCAGGAGCCGAAGCCGTTGTAGGACTTCTCGTAGTCCTTGGCTTGGAGGCCCTCGCGGGCCTGGTTGGCGAACTTGATCGCACCATCAAGGAGCATGAGGCGGAGCTCTGCCGGGCTCGCGGTCATGACCTTGGTGCGGAGGTAGGCGTTCGACTCGTTCATGAGGTCCGGTATCGGGTGTCGTCTTGTGTTCCTGAACCGGAACAGGGGAATGTGTCCCCGATATCTCCTGGCCGGACCATCCCGACCCCTGTTCAGGCCCTTGCGGTGTGCGGGATTTATCCGATGACGCCGAGGGAGGCGAGGGCGGATTGCTGGCTCTGGAGCTGGGCGAGGGCTTGCTCCATTGCGACGAACTGGGCTTCGAGGCGGGCCCGCTCGCGGCTGAGCCCCTCGGTGAGGCTGTCGATTCGTCGTTGCTGGTTGAGGATCTGGGAGTCGAGGGCGTTGGTGCGGTTGGTCAGGATGCCGTCGATGGAATCGACATAGTTGATCGCGAATTCCTCGAGCTGCCCGATCACGCCGAGCTCGTCGTAGCGATCGCGGGCGTTCGGATCGGTCGCGGTGATGCCGTCGGGGAGGTCCTCGCTGGTGGAGTTGTCGTCTGACAGGACACGGCGGGTGAAGAGATCGGCCACGGCGTCGGGATCGGTCGCGAGGGCCTCGCGGAACTGCTCGCGGTCGAACTCAAGGCGTCCCTCGCTGCCGATCGAGACACCGACCTGGGAGAGACGGTTGTAGGTGCTGGTGAACCCCTCGTTGGGGGACTGGATCGCGCTGAACAGACCGCCCCGGAGCCCGAGGAGCAGCCCGTCGCCCAGGAGGGCGCCGCGGTCGCCCGTGTCGGGGTCGAACCGGGTGGAGCGCTCGATGCTGTTGAGGATCGCGTTGTAGGACTCGATGAAGGAGTTGATGGCGGATTCGACGCCGCCCGTATCGTTGGTCACGGAGACGGTGACGGGGTCGTCGCTGGTTCCGGTGAGATCGATGGTCAGACCGGTGACGACATTGTCGAGGGTGTTGGTGCTGTTGGTGAGCAGGACGCCCGTCGCGGGGTCCGAGGATCCAAAGATCACGCGGGCGTCCTCTCCGCGGTCGAGGGTGCTGAGGCCCAGGTCGAAGCCGTTGGTGTCGAGGATGAAGCGTCCGGCGACTCCGGAATCGCGGCTGGTCAGGCTAAGTCGGAAGGGGCGGGTGCCCGACCCGTCGTTGAGGATCGAGACGGCGACGCCCGCCTCGGCGTTGTTGATCGCGCTGACGATGTCGTCGAGCGTGTCGTTGGGGTCGAACTCGACGGTGGTCTCGAAGGACCCGTCGATGAAGTTGTCGGCGCCGACGCCCGAGGCCTCGCCCGCGATTCGCAGGTTGGAGGCGACGAGGCCCTCGGTGTCCTCGATGGAGATCGCGTTGCCCGAGCCCGAGGTGTCGCGGATGATGATGCCGTCGCCCTGGTCGTTGATCGCGGCCTCGAGGTCGAGGGCGCTCGAGCTGATCGCGCTGCGGATCTGGCTCAGCAGTTCACCGACGGTCTCGAGGTCCTCTCCGATGTTGACCTCGGTGGAGGCGCCCGATGCGTCGACGAGTCGGAAGCGGCCTGTGCCGATGCCCTCGCCGTTGCGGAGCGAGCTGAGGCGGGTGCCCTCGGAGATGTAGCGGCGTTGCAGACTGGTGCCGGTGAACGCGTCGTCCTCGATGCCGGTCGCGCCGGTATCGAGCCCGAGGGCGCCGGCGATGTCGTCGCCTGAGAAGGTCTGGACGACGAGGTTACCCGAGCCCCCGGTGAGGTCCTCGATGCGGAGTCCGTTGCCGGTGCTGTTGAGGGAGACGCGGATGGCGGGGCCGTTGAGGGGGTCGCCCCCGATGGCGTTGTCGACATCGTTGTTGATCGCGTCGATGACCTCTTCGAGGGTTGTCGCGTTGTCGAGATCGACACCGATCTGGATCGCGTCGCCGTTGCGGGCCTGGATGCCCAGGACGCCCGATCCGCTGAGCCCGGCGCCGCCGTTGAGGTTGTTGAGCAGGACGGTGCCCATGCCGGCGAAGATGCGGGACCCCTGGGCGGTGGTGGTGGGGGAGGAGAAGTCGATGGAGTCGAGCCCGAGGTCGCGGGCGGCGTTGGAGTTGTTGACGGCGTTGATCGCGGTGATGTTGCCCGAACTGGAGTTGAAGACGAGCGATCCGCTGGCGGCGTCGATGGACGCGGTCGCGGTGACGCCGGCGTTGGTGAAGGCGTCGTTGATCCGGTCGAGCAGCCCTTGAATGGTGGAGACGGGGGGCTCGACGATGTCGATGGTGTCGTCGCTGGTGTCTCCGGGGGTGCCCCCGTCGTTGCTGGCTCGGATGGCGCCGAGGCCGACATTGACATTGACGCCCCCGACGACGATCTGGAAATCGGTGGCGACACCGTTGGGCTCGGAGGCGAGCGAGCGGTAGGAGACGCCGTTGCCGTCGTTGAGTGCGGTGAGGGCGACGCTGCCGGTGAGCTCGTAGACGCGGGCGCCGGTCCAGACGCCCGAGACATCCGCGGCGCCGGCATCGCTGGTGAGGCCCAGCGAGCCCGCGACATCGGCGGTGCCGGCGTTGGTGACGGTGGTCGCCCCGACGATTTCGAATCGGCCGTCCCGGACACGGGCGGTGACATCGAGCCCGCTCGAGTTGATCGCGTCGAGGACCTCGCCGACGGTGCCGACGCGGCTGAGGTCGACTTCCGCGATCGTGGAACCGTCGTTGATACGGATCTTGCCCCGGGTGACGCCTTCGCCGTCGTTCAGGGCGTTGAGCGAGAGGTCGCGGTCGACGCGGCCCAGGATGCTCTCGAAGGTGAACGATTCGGCGCCGATCGCGGAGGTGTCTCGGTCCTGGAAGCCCCGGCTGAGCATCTGCTGGGAGCTCACGAGCCTGTCGACGATGAACGAATAGCTGCCCGGCTGGGCGCCGATCGACGCGGTCGCCGAAAGGACATCGTCGTTGCTGGAGGTCGCGAGCTTGGATCGGAAGACATTCTGGCTTCGGAATGCCGAGGCTGCGGAGCGGAGGGAGCCCAGTTGGGTATTGAGATCGAGGTAGGCGGCCTGCTGGGACTGGAGCTGGAGCAGGCGGTTCTGCGCGAGCGTTCGCGGGCGCGCCGCGACCTGGATGAGGCTGTTGATCAACGCCTGGGTGTCGATGCCCGAGATCAGTCCGCCGCTGGAGATGCCGCCCATGGCTTGTCCTTCCCGCGTCCGTGCGGTGCCGGTCTGCTGGCCTGAAGATCGAGACGGGGAGGTGCCCGCTCGGGCTCCCGGCAGTGTCCCGCTTAAAAATCGGTTCGCGGACACTTGTTCCTGAAGCCGTTTCCCGTGTCGCGCCTCGCCGGGGCGAAACGCCCAAGGTCTGGCTGGGGAAGGCCCCGCCTGCGGACCGACATACACTGCGGTCCGCGACCACAGAGAACAACGGGCCCGCTGGTTCGTACCAACGCGCAAACCGCGGCTTCTCTGGAGACGCGGCCCGATCAGAGATTGAACTCGTCGGCCTGTTCGTTTCAGGCCGCTCATTCCGAACCGCCAGAGTGCCCATGACCGCGATCGACACCCCGCCCAAGCCGCTCCGAGTGCTGGTTTTGCTGCTATCCGTCGCGGCTGCTGTCGGGGGCGGCGCTGGGCTTTTCGTTGCGCTCTTCAAGGCGTCGGCCGTGCTCTGGGCTTCCGCGGGGTTCCTCGTGGTGCTGCTGATCGCGGCGGGGATCGGGTTGCTGGCGGGGTTTGGGCGCTTCGCGAGCGGCTATGGCATGGCGGCGCTCAGCGTGGGCGGGTCGATCGCGGGCGCGTCGCTGTTCGCGTGGCGCGATCTGGCGTCGAACATCGGTCGGGACCCCCAAATCGGGCCCGTTCTCCTGCCCTGGCTCGGGTTTGAGGCTCTGTGCGGCGTCGGGATCCTGCTCGCGGGTGCGAGCGCGGTGCTCACACGGCGCCCCCGTTCCTGGGGGGGTGTGGGGAAGGGACTCGCGTTCCTGGTCCCGGCGGGGATTCTCGTCCTTGCGGGTTCGGTCGGGCTGGACCGGATCCCGAGTGAGGACTCGGGCCGGGTCATCGCGCTGAGCGTCCTGCTTTTCGGGGGCATCGTGGTCGGGACGCTCGTGTCGATCGGTGGACACCACCTGATCAGGGCGTTCGAGTTGGCCGCGGATGACCCTGCCAAAGACCGTTCAAGTTGAGCGATCGTGACCTTCGGGCTTGAAACGCCGTTGCTGGGAATCGGAACACGATCCCGGGGGGCGTCGTACGCTCCGGAGGGGGATCTGCGAGGTGTCTCATGGGTGAGATCTACGGCGTTCTTTTGCTTGTCTTGATCGGTCTGGTGGTCGGTGCCGGCGCCGTCGGCGTCGGTGTGTTCGTGCTGGGACGGGCGGCGCCCGAGCGGCGCGAGGTGACGGCGATCGCGGAGCGGGTCCGCTCGGTCGGCAAGTTGATCGGGCTCGAGGTGCACGCGAAGGAGATCGCGACGGCGAAGAAGGGCTGGTCGTGGATGCCGCCGATCGTGCTGAGCCAGGCTCGTCTCGCGATGATCTTCCAGTTCGAGAAGCAGTACTTCGTCGATCTCGCGGCGATCCGGCCTCAGGACATCTCTTCGCACGGCGTGGGGCATTTCCGGATCAGGATGCCGCCCATCCAGGGCTCGCTTCGGCTGATGGAGGTGAAGCCTTATGACATCCAGCAAGGGAAGGCGCTCGGGCTTGTGGATGTGATCCCGATGACGGCGGAGCGGCAGGGTGCGCTGATGGACGAGGCGCAGACGCAGGCGGCGGAGTTGTTCGACAAGAGCGACGAGCGGTACCACGCGCAGGCGATTGACTCGATCGAGCGGAACATCCGGAGCCTGCTGGGTCTGACCGGCGCGGTGGTGGAGTTCGTCTGGCCCACGCTTCAATCGCAGGTCGGGCCCTTGAAGACGGATGCGCCCGAGTTGCTCGAGCAGAACGCGGTCCGCGAGCCCAAGCAGGCGTTGCCGGCTTGACCGGCGTGGCGGGCGGGGCTGTCGGATCGCGGGCACCTACACTGGGTCCATGACGACTGCCACCACCGATCTCGCGGGCCTGATTCTCGGCGAACACGACGCGTTGACCGCGATCCGGCGGGACCTGCACGCGCATCCGGAGTTGGGTTACGAGGAGCACCGGACGAGCGGGGTGATTCAGCGCGAGCTCGCGTCGATGGGGATCGCCTTCAAGGCGGGATTGGCACGGGGCACCGGGGTCGTGGCCCATATCCCGGCGAGCACGGACACCGGGCGTCCCTCGGTGGCGTTCCGCGCTGACATCGATGCGCTCCCGATTCACGAGACGAGTGGGGTCGCGCATGAATCCGAAACCGCGGGCGTGATGCACGCTTGCGGGCACGACGGGCACACGGCGATCCTGCTTGGGCTCGCGCGGGTGCTGCTCGCGATCGAGCATCGTCCGAACCCGGTGACGCTGGTGTTTCAGCCCGCCGAAGAGGGGGGCGGCGGCGGCAAGCTGATGTGCGATGACGGTGCGCTGGCTGGTGAGGCGGGCGGGGGCGTCGGGCCCGCGGTCTCGCGGATCTTCGGGCTGCACAACTGGCCGGGCCTGCCGCTGGGCACGATCGCGACGAAGGGCGGGCCTCTGCTCGCGGCGACGGATGAATTCAGCGTCACGATTACCGGCACGCAGGGGCACGCGGCGTTCCCGCACATGACCGCTGATCCGGTCACGGCGGTCTGCCAGACGGTGAGTGCGCTGCAGACGATCTCGAGCCGGAACGCGCCGCCGACCGATCCGATGGTGTTGTCGGTGACGCAGGTGCACAGCGGTTTCACGCACAATGTGATCCCGGGCGAGGCGACGCTCGGGGGGACGCTTCGGACGGTGACCGACGAGACCCGCGCGATGGCTCGGGCGCGGTTCCACGAGATCGTGCGGGCCCAGGCGGGTTCGTTCGGCTGCGAAGCGGAGGTTGATTGGCACGAGGGGTATCCCGTGACGCGGAATGACGAGGCGCTCGCGGACCATGTGCTCGCGATCGCTCGCTCGGTGCCGGGTGTCCGCGAGGTGCAGCGGCTCACGGAGCCCTTCCTCGGTGGCGAGGACTTCGCGTATTACGGCGCCCATGTGCCGGCGTGCTTCTTCGTTCTTGGCTCATGTCCGGAGGGCGAGACGAGCCCGGCGCTGCTTCACCAGTCGCACTTTGACTTCAACGACGCCGCGATCCCGGTCGGGGTGGAGATGTTTGCAAGGCTCGCGCTCGCCGACCCTTCCTGAGTGTGCTCCGGGGCCTGCATCGATGCCTGATCCGATCCGACTTGCCGCTGCCGAGGCGCTCCGCGGGGCTGCCGACCGATCGCCCCGCGTGCTCGTGGGGTTCGACGGGTTCCTCGATTCGATCACGAGCGCGGTGGACACGCGTCGCTCGATGTCGCCCGACGACTACGAACCGATGCGTACGATCGGTGCGTTGGCGTCCCGGATCGGGGCGGCGGGGGGTGGGCGTTCGACGAACATCGAGCTGCGCGAGCGTGAGTTGCGGGCGGGGGGCAACGGCCCTTTGCTCGCGGGAGCACTGAGCGGGCAGGGGGTCCGGGTGACGCTGATCGGGGCGCTCGGGGCGGACGGTGCGGAGCCGATCCACCCGGCATACGAGGCGTTGGTGGAGCGTTGCGAGGAGGCGATTTCCGTTGGGGCGTCTGCGCGCACGGATGCGCTGGAATTCGATGACGGCAAGGTGATGTTCAACTGGTCGGCGAATCTCGATCGGATCGATTGGTCGTATCTCGTTGACCGGTTGGGGCTCGAGCGGATTCGCGGGTTGTGCGCTCGCTGCGATGTCCTCGCGACGATCAACTGGACGAATCTCGGGGGGCTCCCGTCTATTTGGCGCGGGCTTCGCGACGAGGTGCTTTCATCGTTGGATCGGCGGCCCTCGATCTTCGTTGATCTCTCCGATCCGGCGAAGCGGACGGACGACGCGGTGCGGTCGATGTTGGAGGATCTGGCATCGCTGGACGGGGTCGCGCCGCTCACGCTGGGGCTGAACTTCGCGGAGGCGAACCGGCTCTCGGCGCTCCGCCTCGGGGAGTGCCTTCCCCGTGATCGGTCGATGGGGGAGATGGAACACGCCGCGGCTCGGCTGCGTGACGCGCTCGGGTTGTCGTGCGTGCTGATCCATACGCGCGGGGCTGTGGCGGGGGCGGACGCGAGCGAGGCAACGAGCGTGCGCACGCGTGTCGTCGAGCGGCCTGTTCTCTCGACCGGCGCGGGCGATCATTTCAACGGGGGCTACCTCGGCGCGCGCGGGAGGGGGCTGGGGCTCGGTATGTCGCTGGCGTGCGGCTGTGATACCGCGAGCGCCTATGTGGGGACGGGGCGAACGCCCGACCTGGAGACCCTGCTGGGCGTGCTGGTGTCCGGCGATGGGCTTTGAGCGTGGGATTTGCTTTGGTGTGCGACGCCCGGGACGGGTCGCATCGGGTGCGGAGCGGGGCGTATACTGGGTTCTGACACGCGGGCGTAGCTCAATGGTAGAGCGTCAGCCTTCCAAGCTGAATGTTGCCGGTTCGAGTCCGGTCGCCCGCTTTTCCTGCTCTCAATAAGTGCCGCTGATGACGGAGACGAGCCCCCTTACGGGGTCGCGGCGTCGCGGACGCGTTCGACCTCGCGGGCGTCGACTCCGCACAGGCGATCGGCGGTGGTCATGTCGTCGTAAATTCTGGCTGCTCGGCGATACCACGCGAGTGCTTCGGCTCGATGATCCTCGGCTTGCGTCGACCCGATGCCCGGCGTTTGGGCTCGGCTGGATTCGAGATCCGCGAGCGCAGCCGCGGCTGTGGCGAGTCGGCGCTGGTAGGCCGCCCGGCCCGGATCGGCGGACAGGACGCTCTCACAGATGCGTGCGCAGGCCTCGAGCAAGGTTGCTGCCTCGTCTGGCTGGCTGAGCGCCGCGTGGGCGCGGCCCGCGGCGAGCAGGAGTTCTGATTCGAGACCCTCGTTTGACGCGTTCCCGGGCGCGGCGTTGACAAGGTCGGCGTGGACGGCCTGGCCGCGTTCGCAGGCCTCGAGTGCGGTGTTCGGCTCATCGGCGTTGAGCGCGCCCTCTGCGCGGGTGATCCATGTCCGGCAGAGGAGGTCGCGGAGGATCGCGTCGTCGGGGTTCTCGGCGACGAGAGTTGCCAGAACGGCGTGCGCGTCATCGAGGAGGGCTTGTGCCCTTTGGTGGCGGCCCTGGGCGTGGAGCGATCCCGCGAGGGCGAGGCTGCTGACGGCGACATCGCGATGGCGGCGTTTATCGGGGCCCATTCGTTCGAGAAGACCGGCTCGGATCGAGAGCGCGCGCCGGAATGCGTCCTCCGCGGCGGCGGTGTCGCCCGCGACGAGGAGGATCTCGCCCAGATTGACCAGTCCGATGGCGACATCGCGCTGGGCGAGTTCGCTTTCGGGGTTCCGCTCGGCGCGGCTCTCGCGGACGGCGATCGATCGGCGGCAGGTCTCGATCGCTTCGTCGATCATGCAGGCTCGGCCTGCCATCTGGGCGTGGGTAAGCAGCACGACGGAGAGGGCTCGCTCCTTGCGGTCCGCCCACTCGCCTTCATCCGGGAGACGCGTGAGGATATCGTTCGCGAGGTTGTACGCGGCGGACGCCTCTTCGGAGCGGTTCAGGTCGCGGAGCAGGTCGCCTTTGTAGATGCTGGCGACGCCTGCCCGGTAGCGGAGCGCGTGATCGTCGGGGTTCTCCTCTGCGAGGGCTTCGTAGAGATCGCTGGCGCGGGTGTAGGCCTCGAGCGCGCCTTTCGAATCGCCCACATTGCCGGTTCGGCGGCCGCCCAGCACATCGCCGAGTTCTTTTAGAGCCTTGGCGAACTCCTCGCGGACGATCGGGTTGTCCGTTCCGTGGGTCTCGCGCAGCGATTCCATGTCGGCGATGATGGACCGCCAGAGCTCCTCGCGGCTGGACGCGGAGAGGTTTACATCGATGATCCGGTTCGAGAAGTTGTTCCAGAGCACGCTGCCGAACGCGCCGCGGATGAGCTCTTCGTTTCTCGCCTGCGCGGCTTCGAGATCGGACTGTGTCGCCTCCAGCCTGGCCTGCGTGGTCTGGCGGTACTGGGCGAGAGAGACCCCGCCCATCGCGACCAGGACGAGCAGCGCCGCGGCGGTGGCGGTGACGGCGGTGCGGTGCCGGCTGACGAACTTGCGGGCGACATAGAGCCCGCGTCGCCTGGCGCTTCGCGCCCTGACGGGCTCGCCCCGGATGTGCCGGTCGATATCTTCCGCGAAGGCGCGGACGGAGGCGTATCTCGCCGCGGGCGCCTTGTTCATCGCGAGCAGGATGATGTCGTCGAGATCGCCCGAGAGTTGCTTCCGCAGCGAGGAAGGTCGGTGGCCCCTCCGCTCCGCGACGCTGTCTGGGGTGACCTGGTTGGTCGTTCCGTCGTGACGCTGGATTTCCTCGATGCGGCTGACGGCGGTGCTCGGCCGGTCGGGGTCGGTCTCGCAGATGACGCGGATGATCTCGGCTTCGAGCCGGGAGCGGAGTCGGTAGGGGCGGTGTCCCGATAACAGTTCGTAGAGCAGCACACCGAGCGAATAGACATCAGAGAGCGTGTTGACCGGCTCGCCCTTGACCTGCTCGGGGCTCGCGTACTCGGGTGTCATGAGCCTCATGTGCGGACCCGTGACGGCGATGACCGGGGAGAGGGCTGGGTTGAGCAGTTTCGCGATCCCGAAGTCGAGCAGCTTGGGCTCGCCTTCTGGAGTGACGATGATGTTCTCGGGTTTCAGGTCTCGGTGTACAACCAGATTCGTGTGCGCGTAGTGGACCGCTTCGCACACCTTTGCGAATACCTCGAGCCTTTTTCGGAGCGGGAGATTGTTCGCGTCGCAGTAGGCCGTGATCGGTTGGCCTTCGATGTACTCCATGACGAAGTAGGGGCGCCCGTCGTCGGTTTCGCCCGCCTCGATGAAGCGGGCGATGTTTGGGTGATCGAGGGCGCTGAGGACCTGGCGTTCGACGGCGAAGCGTTCGAGGACATCCGCGGTGTCGGTTCCCTTGCGGACGAGTTTGATGGCGACGAGGCGTGTCCCGGCGCCGCTTCCCCGGCTGGCCTTGAGGACCACGCCCATCCCGCCTCGTCCGATCTGTCCGTGCACGCGATAGACACCGATCTGCTCGGGCACCGGGTCGTGATACTCCTGGCGGAGAGGCATGATCCCGCTGGAGTAGTCCGAGGCCCCGTCCCGGATGATGGACTCGGTCGGGTTCTCATCAGAGATCGGTCTTTCTTGCTCGTCCACCGGGGTGTTCCGTCGAAAGAGGGTGCGTGATGCCAGATTCGGGTTTGGGTCCAAGGCCCAGAGAGAGTTTCGGGGCCTCGCTCGGCGCGAAAAAAGCGAGTATCTTTCGAAATCGCGGCGCGCGGCGGTGGGCGCGCCGTCTCTCTTTCCGGCCGAACCCGCGGTCCCCGAGCGTACCGGGCGTCGGCACAGCGTGCCGAATCGGATCGCTGGCGGCTGAGCGGGTCGTTCGGAGGGGTGCGGAGTGTTCATGGCAGAAGCCGAGCGAAAAACTGACGCCTTCCCCGAAACGCGTCGGACCTGGATGGGGGAGTGTCTGACGAACGGCGAACTCGCCGCGGCCCGTCGGCATGTCATGGAGGTCTACGAGCACCCGCTGCGTGTCTACTGCGCCGGGTGCAGCCTCCGATGGGTGGGCGAGCCCGCGGATCTGGTTGCGGGGTTCTTCGCTGACCGGCTGTCGAGGCCCGCGTTCTTCGAGCGATGGCGGGAGAGCCAGCGGCCGCTGCGATACTGGTTGATCGTCGGGTTCAAGCACTACCTGCTGGAGCAGGCTCGGCGTTTGAAGCGCGAGCGGCGCGGCGTGAGCGCCGAACTCGACGCGGACGACGCGACACCCGACCTGGCGTTCGAGCGGGAGTGTGCGCTCACGCTGGTTCGGCGGGCGCTGAGTGAAACCGAATCCCGCTGTCGAGAACAGGGCTTCGGGGATCATTTTGAGGTGTTCCTGCGGTATCACATCCACGGGGAGAGTCTCGAGTCGGTCGCGAAGCGGTTGGGGGTCGAGCCTCGTCGTGCGGGTGTGATGAAGCGGACGGTGGTGCAGCGGTTCCAGCGGACGATGCGCGATCTCGTGGCCTGGAGCGGTGCGAATGACGCGGAAGTCGATGCGGAGATCCGCGGGCTCCGGGAGACACTGGAATGAGCGTTCACGAGAATGAGACAGGCTCCGCGTTCATCGGACTCGTCAGCGCCGGGGCGGCGCGCGATCTGCTCACGCTGTGTGTGGCGGACCGCGGTGGGGGGTTCGAAGGCTTGTGCAAGCGACTCGATGGATCGGGGGGAGACACCTGGGCGGAGGGTGTGCTGGCTGATTCGTCGGTCGGGGACGGCACGAGCGGGCTGGATGTCGTGATCCGAGGCGTGGGCGGGCCGCTCGGGCCGGAGCGGCTCAAGCATCTCGGAAAGAAGGCTGCGGTCGGTGCGGTGAGCGGGGACGACGAGGCTCGGGCGCTTTTCCTCTATCTCTCGGCGACAGCGGCTGCGCTCGCGCACAAGGGCGCGTTGATCAGCTCTCGTGATCCTTCGATGTTGCTCGAGTTGCTGACCGACCTTGTGGAGCGTGTGCCCGCTCAATTGCGCGGGCCGTTCTGTGACGCGGCGTCCACTCTCCGAGGGATTCTCGGCAAGCCGTGAGGTCTTGGTGGATGTCCAGGGAAAGTGGTCGCTCGTTCTGGGCGGACGGAACGCACCGTTCGTTCTCTTTTTATCGGCCTTGTATCGGTGATGTATCGCTTTTGAACGGCCATATTTTGCAGTAGGCTCTGGAACTCACGCGCGGATCCGGGGCTGGGGCGTCTCTCTCAAAGCGTCAACCCGATGGGGTGTCGGGAGATTTTCGAAACGGGCCGACTCCGGCCCGGGGTTTGATGATCCGCGACGGTTGTGGGAAGAGCCTCCCGATTGGGAGGGTGGGGAGTTCAGGATGAAATCGTGGCCAGTGTCGGCTCTCGGGGCTTCTGTTTGCGGACTCGCGCTCACGCTCGGCTCGTCCGTCGCGTTCGCGCAGACGCTCGATGGACAGAGCATCCAATCTGATGCCGCGGCGTGGGGGATGGGCCGCTATGCGGTGCAGACGATCAACACCCAGTTCGGCGACACAACGGCGTCGGACCAGACCTCCGATGCCGGGAGCGAGCTGAACGGGCTCTGGGCCTCGCTGGAGGGGCAGACGCTGCGGATCTCGATCACGGGGAACCTGGAAGGGAACTTCAACAAGTTCTTCCTGTTCCTGGATGTGTTGCCGGGCGGCGAGAACCCGATTCTCAATGACAACGACGACGGAGAGTTCGACGAAACGAACAACCTCGTCGGCACGCGGTTCGAGGGCGGGTTCGGTGCGGACTACATCGTTCGGTTCGATCACGGTCCGACCTTCCTGGGTTGCAAGCTGATCGACCTCCAGAACAACACCTTCGTGCAAGTGGTCGGCGATCCGATGGGGACCTCGACGCTCCCGCTTTCGAACGCGGGCGGGATCGCGGGTGTCACTTTCGGGTGGGACAACTCCAACACCGCGGGCGTGGTTGCGGGCGCGGGGCTCGCGTCCTTCGCTGATGCGATCTCCGCGGACACGGGCTGGGAGATCGAGATCGACTGCGTCGCGGCGTTCGGCAAGGCGATCGAGGCGGCGAGCATCTGCGCCGTGCATGTGGATCAGAGCGGCTTTTTCATCTCGAACCAGGTGTTGCCCGGGCTGAGCCCGACGGCGAACATCGGTCTTTCCTCTCCCGAGCTCCCGTTCGCGACGGTGCTCCCTCCGCTTCCGCCCGGCGGGCCCTGCCTTTCGCGTGAGCCGGTCGGTTCGGGGCAGCTCGACCCGCGGGACATCGAGACAGCGGATCTTGATCGTGATGGGGACGCGGATGTCGTGGTGGTTTCCTCAACTGAGTACACCTTCGAGCTTGCGTGGTACGAGAGCAGCGGGGGTGCGAGCCCGACCTTTCAGAAGCACACTCTCCCGCTCTCCGTTCCGCTTGAGCGGTCGCGGGCGATCGAGGTGGGTGATTTCGATGGTGACGACGATGACGACATCATCGTGGCGCCGAGGATCGTGGTTCCGGGGAACAACCTGGCGCTCGTCATGCTCGAGAACGACGGGGCGAGTGACCCGTCCTTCAGCCAGCTGACGGTGAGCGAGGGCATCCCCGGGCCTTTCACCTTCTTCGGTATGCCCGATCTGCAGAAGACCGACATCGACGGGGACGGCGATCTGGACCTGCTCGGTGCCTACGAAGACCAGCTTTACCTCTACAGGAACGCTGGGACTTCACCGGTCTCATTCACGATCGAGTTGATCGAGAGTGGGCTCCCGGCGATCTACCAGATGGCTGCGGGTGATCTGAACGGCGACGGCCTGAATGACATCGTCGCGATGGGGGGGGCGTTTCCGGTTCGGTGGTACGAGCAGGGAGGTCCCGGCGAGCCGGCGTGGACGGGGCGAGAGATCGGGTTCTCGTTCGGTCGGGATGTGGACATCGCGGACATCGACGGGGATGGAGACCTCGATGTTTTTGCGCCGAGCGAGGGGACGGGGCCGGCGATCTGGTGGGAGAACGACGGCGCGAGCCCGCCGTCCTGGGGTTTCAACCAGATCAGCACGGTCCCGCAGGAGTTCTTCCGGGCGTATTGCCGCGATGTCGACGGGGATGCGGATGTTGATTTGGTCACGCTGTCGCTGACGGGCGGGAACCTGACCTACTTCATCAATGATGGTTCTCCCGACCCGCTGTTCGACGAGTACATCATCGCCTCCGAGCTCACGGCGGGCTGGGCGATGGCCGTTGGTGATATCGCGGGCGATGGCGCGCCGGAGTTCATCACGGGTTCGCTCGGGGGCGATCGCATCGACTGGCACAGTCGGCGGTTTGTCACCAATCTGTCGCAGAACACCGTGCACAATCAGATTGCCGACGCGGTCGCGCTCGCCTTCCCGGGCGACCAGATTCTCGCGGACTCGGCCCATTTCGACGAGGACTGCGCGCCGGTTGTTGATCTGACGGGCGAGCCGATCGAGTTGATCAGCACCGGCAATATCGACGGCGGCTCGAACGCTTCGCTGGTGCTCGACGACGGTGATGTTGTCCGGGCGATCGGTTCGGACATCATCATCGAGGGGTCTCTTTCGACGACGCCGGGGTCGCAGCCTTTCATCGCGGACGGCAACCTGCTCACCTCGGGGGTCGTCACGATCGGTCAGGATTCGTTCCTTCGTGCCACGCAGGACATGTCGATTGTCGGGCGGGCGGTCTTCAGCGATGAGACGCTGGCTCAGGATCCGTCGGGCTTCTTTGCGGACTTCACGGTTGGCGATCTGGACGGAGACGGGGACCCGGATCTGATCGGTGTCGACGCCGATGCCTTTGCGGGCAGTGGAGCGATGGTCTACTGGCTCGAGAATGACGGGGACGGTTCGGGCAACTACCCGATCGCGCCTCTTGTTCCCGGCGTGGAGGAGTGCGCGGTTGCGGATCTCACGGAAGACGGTCATCTCGACATCGTCACCGTCGTCGGCGGGAATCTCGTGTGCTACAGGAGTCTCGGGACCGTTCCGCCGACATTCGCGGCCCACACGATCGGGCCGCTGAGCGGCGGGCCTCTCGCGCGCCGGATTCGGATCGCGGATGTGAACCGGGACAAGAACCTCGATGTTCTGGCATCCTCCGTCGGCGGCTCTGTCGTGGATATCTACCTCGGTGATGGGCAGCTTCTCCCGTCGTTTTCGGGGTCCTTTGCCGCGGCGTCGGGGGGTGGATACGCATCGTTCCTCGGCCCGGTCTTTGAAGCCGCGGATATGAACGGCGACGGTGCGTTGGATCTCTTGCTCAATATCAACGATCGCGACATCGGCGTGATGCTCGGCGACGGCGCACCGGTCCCGTCTTTCGCGGCGCCGATCTTCGTTGCCCAGTATCACACCGCGGTCTACACGGTCCAGGCGGCGGACATCGACGGCGACGGGTCGCTCGACGCGCTCGCGGGTGGCTGGCTTCCGGTCTTCGCTGAAGCGGCGGTCGAGTATTACCGCAACAGCGGGGATCCGGTGCCGTCCTTCGCGCGGCGGACCGTCGGCGCGGTCCCGGGGGACCCGATCGAGACGCGGGCGATCGATCTCGACCTCGACGGCGATCAGGACATCGTTGTCGCGGACCTGCGGGACTCAGAGATCCGGTGGTTCGAGAACGACGGGGTGTCGCCCGTGCCCGGGTTTACGCAGCGGGTGGTGAGCAATGATGTTCCCGAGCCGCGGCGGATCGAGTTTGCCGATTTCGACGGTGACGGGGACCCCGACATCGTGAGCCACTATTCGAGCGGGCCCGGCCCCGGCTTCTCGGGCTCTCTGTTCCTCTCTCGGAACCGCCTGAACCAGCGTTTCGATCTGGCGAACCCGAACGCGTTCGTGCAGTGCTTCAGTGCGCTGCGCGTGATCAACTCGGACCTGGATACCGGTCCGTTCTTCAACTTCTTCGACGCGTCCGCGATGACGGTGGATCGCTCGAGCCGCCTGCTCGGAATCGGGATTTACGATGCGCCGCTCATCGAGGTCGCCGGAGAGATCATTCCTGACGCGGGTTCGCAGATGGCGCTCGTCGGGGATCTCTCCATGTCGCTGATCGAGAGCGGGCGGAAGGACACCGGGCTCATCCGGATCGACCTCGGGGACGGTTCCTCGTGGTCCCGCATCGACGCGACGGGTGCGGCGCTGCTCGAGGGTGCGTTGTCGGTCACCGCCGATCCGCTCTTCAATCCGCCCGAGGGCTCGGTGTTCACCATCCTTACGGCGGGTGTCCCGATCGGCTCGGCGCGGTTCGATGTCGCGTTCCTTCCCGGTCTTCCGGATGGCAAGTTCTTCCGCGTGGCTTACGACATCGAGGGATCCGGCGCCCCCGGCTCGGTCTCGCTGGTTGTCGAGACACTCAGCGATGAGATCGGGCTCGACGCTCCCAGTGACCTGGCGGTGGGCGGGGCGCCGCGCGGTGCGGCACTCGCGGACATGAACGGCGACGGTCTGCTGGACCTGGCGCTCGTGGTGCCCGACGACAACGACCCTGTCGGGGCCCCGGGGAGTGCGCTCGTTCTCTTGAACGGGGGGGCCGACGGCGCTGGGGACTGGCTCGGGTTCACGGGCGGTGTCACGCAGGTCTCTGTCAGCGGTCAGCCTTCGGGTGTCGCGGCGGCTGACCTGGATGGCGACGGCGACGCGGATATCGCGGTTTCCAGCCGCGTCGCGGGCGGGGCGGACCTGCTTCTCAATGATGGTTCGGGGACGCTCGCGCTCTTCGGGAGTGTTCCGTTCAACGCGAACTCGTCTGCTGTTGCGCTCGCGGATGTTGATCTCGATGGTGATCCGGATGTCGCGATCACCGGCGACGACGGCGCGGGCGCCGGCCTGCTCACGGTGCGCTTGAACGAGGGGGCTGGTCAAGGCGGCTGGGGCGGGCTCGCGGCTTCCGCGCAGTCCTTCTCGGTCGGGGCCGGGACGACATTCGTGCGTTCCGGTGATTTTGACATGAACGGGTCGCCCGATTTCGTCGTGGGCAGCCGGGGCGACAGGGGCGTGCGCATCTTCCGGAACCTCGCGAGCGAGGGCGGGGGATGGCCTGGTCTCGCGGCGGGCCTCGCGGTCAGCACGGGCACGACGCCCGTCGCGGGCGAGATCGGGGATCTCGATAACGACTCCTGCCTCGATATCTTCGTCACCGATCAGAGCGACGGGACGCTGTCGGTCATCTTCCACCAGGGCGGGGTGGGGTCGTTTGACTTCTCGTCGCCCGCGCGGGTGCCTGTGGGCGATCGCCCGGGATCTCTCACCGGTGCGGACCTCGATGACGACGGCGATCTCGATATCGCGCTGATCTCTGATAACGAAGACGGCACCGACCGTGTGCTGAATGTGCTGAGAAACGACCTGGACGCGGTGGGCGATCAGCTGAGCTTCGCGCCCGCTGATCCCGTCATGACGACCGGCACCCCCGTGCTGGTGCTTTCGGGCGATGTCGACAACGGCGGAGGGCCCGATCTCGTCGCGATCACCGATGGGGGGGCCGAGGCCGGGGGTATCCCCGCGCCCGGTGGACGGGGCGGCGGCTCTGGGTTCGTGTCTTCGGTGGCGGTCGCGCTCAACGAGGCTGCGCCCGGGTGCAACGGTGCGGACCTCTCCGAACCGTTCGGTGTGCTTGATCTCGCGGACATCGTCGTCTTCAGCGGCGCGTTTCTCGCGCAGGAGCCGCCCGCGGACTTCGATGGGAACGGGATCTTCGATCTTTCGGATATCAACAACTTCGTCTCGGCGTTCCTCGGCGGCTGTCCCTGAGCGGGGTGGCTCGCGGTCTGCCCGGATTGGTCGAGCGCGGGCGTGGCTCCTGCACGGCGGATCGGGTCGCGGTACTGTTCAAGCTCTCGAGGATCCGCTGCGGGATCCTCGAGCGATGAACTTTCCCGGGAGGTCGGTCCGTGCAGTCCCATCGGTTGTCGTTGCTGGTGTTCCTCACGCTGTTTGTTCTGGTTGCTCGTGAGGGCTGGTGCGCGGACCGGCCTCATATCGTCGTGATTCTGTCCGACGACGCGGGCTACGCGGACTTCGGATTCAGCGGCGGGCGTGTCGTGCCGACCCCGCATATCGACGCGATCGCGGCGGGCGGGGCGCGACTGACCCAGTTTTACACGACCGCTTCGGTCTGCAGCCCTTCGCGCGCGGGGTTCCTGACCGGGCGATACCAGCAGCGCTTCGGGCACCACTCGAATCTCACCAACGACGCGTCGCGCCGCGGGCTCGGGCTTGACCCGGGCGAACTCACGATTGCGGATCATCTCGGGGCGCGGGGATATCGCACGGCTCTCGTGGGTAAATGGCACCTCGGCCGCGCCGAGGAACTGGTGCCGACCAGCCGTGGGTTTGATGTCTTCGCGGGGCTTGTTGCGGGGAGCCGATCCTATTTCGCGATCGATGAAGTTGACCCGGTGCACACGATGCTGCTCGCGGAACGGCGAGCGGACGGGACGGTCGAGGCGGCGTACCTCGATGAGCCCGCGCTCGAGCGCGGAGCCGACGAGCGGTTCTATGTGACCGAGTGGATGGGGGACACGGCGGCGCGGGTGATTCGGGAGCATGCCGCTCGTCATCCCGGGGAAGAGCGTCCGCTGTTCTTGTTCGTCTCTTTCACCGCGCCCCACACGCCGATGCACGCGCTCGAGGATGATCTCGACGCGATGAAAACGATCGCCCCCGACCTGCGGCAAACCTATGCCGCGATGATGCGGAGTCTTGATCGAGCAGTCGGGAAGATCACCGGGGCGCTCAGCGACGCGGAGATCGCGGATGACACGCTCGTCATGTTCTTCAACGACAACGGCGGTGCCACGAACAACGGGTCGGACAACGGGCGTTATCGCGGCATGAAAGGGAGCAAGTGGGAAGGCGGCATCCGGGTCCCGGCTGCGGTTCGGTGGCCCGGACGGATCGAGCCCGGGATGGATTTCACCCCGATCGTGTCGTCGATGGACTTTGCCGCGACAGCGGTCGCGGCGGCTGGGGGTGCGATCGAGGGCGCGCCCCCGCTCGATGGCCGTGATCTCATGCCGCATCTGCGATCCGGGGGGCCCTGGGCGGACACCGTGGTCCACGAGGCCTTGTACTGGGAGCGGGGGCCGGCGGCCGCGGTCCGGGCCGGGCCATGGAAGCTGATTGTCACGGAGCCGGGGGAGCCTCTGTTGTTTCACATCCCTGCGGACCCGAGCGAGACGACGGATCTCGCGGAGGCGTATCCGGACCGGGTCCGGTCGCTGCTCACGCGTTTGGAGAACTGGCGGTGCGGGATGATTGCGCCGCTGTGGACCGAGGGTGAGCGATGGGAGCGGAACCAACTCGAGAAGCACCGGATGGAGGTTCTCGGCCGCGATGCGGAGCGCCGGTTCCCGTGAAATTGTGCTGGTCCAATGTGGTCCTGCTCCAAAAGAGATCGTAATTCGTTTGGTGTGTAAAGCTCCTCGTCGCTGTGGTTTTGTTCGCTTGGGCGGCTTTTTTCGCGTTTTCAGGGCTTGTGTCGGTTGAACGAGTTAAGCAATTAACTATGCTGGTTGAGGTATCCCAGTCCTGTTGGGCGCGCGTGGCGAATCACTGCACTCGCGGTTCACTCGTGCGGGGCCGGGTCGGAGAGATGGTTCGAACCGAAGGAGAGACGAAAATGAACAGTCATACGACCGTTGCCGCGATGTTCCTGATCGCGGGTGCCGGCGCAGCCGCCGCGGGCCTTTCGCCGTGGCGACAGTTCGATGCGGCGCTGGATACTCCGGGTGATACCGCATGGGAAAACACCGGTTCGCTGCAGGGGGGGCAGGCCCAGAATTTCAGCTTCGCGACGGCGCAGTCGCCTGTGTCTGTGAATGACCCGATCGCGACCGGGCTTTCCGCGGCGTACGAGATCGGCACGACCGGGGTGATCGACGGCGCGAACTGGTCCTTCTGGGGCCAGGCGGGTGGCGGCCGGGCGAACCACGCCGAGACGAGCTATGAGCTCTTCTTCCGCGTGGACAACCTCACCGGTAATCACCTGATCATGGAGATCGGTGGCGGTGCGGCCGGCGTCAGCATGGGCATGCAGGACGGCGAGTTCATCTGGGCGACCAATCCCGGTGGCGCGGGCGCCGACGATACTCACAGCGTCAGCGCCGGCATCGGGCTCGGTTGGAACCACGCGGTTGCAGTCTGGAACCGCAACACGCTTTCCACCGCGCTCTATCTGAACGGTCAGTTCGTTGGCGATGTCGCTCTCGACCCGGACACGACGGGCTGGACCGGCGGCAACGAGGCAACGCTCGGCGGGTTCAGCACCCGAACCGGTGCGTCGGCCGCGACGACGATGGATATCGCGTCGCTCACGGATTTCGATGGTGCGATCGCCGCGTTCAACTATTACAACGGTGAGCTGACGGCGGAGCAGATCGAGGCGAACTATAACGCGGTCTTCATCCCCGCGCCCGGCTCCATCGCGCTTCTCGGCGCGGGCGTGCTCGCGACGCGTCGGCGCCGCTGATTGGATGTTTGGGGAGAGATCCCCGAAACGATCCCGTGTCTTCGGACACTGGGTCGGGTGCCAAGCAACGCGATCCCGCCGCAGCGAGCGGCGGGATCGTGCTTTCTTATAGATGTTGGATGCTGCGTCGAACCCGTCCTGTCAGTGCACGGGTTCAGGACCGAGTCCTGTGCGGTTGGTGGTGAATCCTGGGTGATGCCGGGGAAGATGGGAGCCTGAGCATGGCGATGAACTGTCGGTCTGTTCGAGGATTCCTGATCTTCACCGGTTCCGCGGGGGTGTGCGCTGCGCTGGCGATTTCGGCCGGGCTCGCGAGTGCGGGGTCCCAGCCGAATGTGCTGCTGATCATCTCGGACGACGCCGGGTGGGCGGACTTCGGCTTCAACGACCAGGGGAACGGGCAGATCCCGACTCCGGCGCTGGATTCGATCGCGGCGCGTGGACGGTGGTTTCGTGCGGCGTACACCGCGCCGGTGTGCAGCCCGAGCCGGGCGAGGATCTTCCTTGGACAGCACGGGCAGCGGACGGGGTATGACCACAACGGCCCCGACGATCAGGACGCGGGGAACGCGATCGTCGAGGGGCTCCGTCTCGAGGACGAGACGATCTTCGAGCGGATGAACGACGCGGGGTACCATGTCGGCTTCTTCGGGAAGTGGCACCAGGGCACGGAGCGCGATGTCGTCGCCGGGAACACCCTGATCACGCCGGGGAATCTCCCACCTCGGCACGGCATCGACTACTTTCTCGGTCTGACCTCGGGATCCCGGAACTACTTCACCGGGCGGGTTTCTTCGTACCAGCAGCAGCTCCGTGAGCAAACGCTCGATCCGGGCACGAATCTCGTCGTGGATATCAACCGCGAGGGTGATTATCCGATCGACTCATACATGACTGATGTGCTCGCGGCGGAGACCGCGGACTACATCAGCCAGCATGCGAACGGATCGGAGCCGTTCTTTGCGGTGCTCTCGTTCACTGCGCCGCACGGCCCGCTCCAGGCGACGCAGCAGTATTTCGATTTTGTGGACCAGAATATCCCCGGTCTGACGGGCAACCGGCGCACCTACGCGGCGATGATGGTCGCGATGGACATGGGGGTGCAGACTGTCTTGGATCGGCTCGATGACCCGGACCAGGACGGGGATACCGCCGACAGCATCACGAACGAGACGCTGATCTGTTTCATCAACGATAACGGGGGCGAGACCGCGAACGCGGCGCGGAACTTCCCGTTGCGCGGGAAGAAATCCGATACTTTCGACGGCGGCATCCGTGTCATGATGACCATGGCGGGCCCCGGCGTTCCCGCGACCGGCGCGTCCTACGACTTCCCTGTCGACTCGTCCGACCTCATGCCGACCTTCCTCGCGGCCGCGGGGGCGCCGCTCGGGCCCGATGACTACACGGATGGAGTGAACCTCCTTCCGTATCTCGACGGCACGCTCTCGGGTCCGCCGCACGATGATGTGTATGTGCGGGGGAACAACCCGATCGTTGCGGGCCTCCGCCGCAGCGACGAGTGGAAACTCACCATCGAGAACATCGGCGGGCCTTTCCTCTACGACATCGTTGCGAACCCGGGGGAGAACGATGTTCGCAACGCTGATTTCCCGGGGCTTGTGGATGAGCTCACCGACCGGATGAACGCGTACGAGGTTGAGTACACCAAGCCTCGGTGGGGGCCCACCGACTTCAACCCGTTCGACGGCTTTGTCTACCGGGCGGATCAGATCGGCAGCGCGGGCTGGGGCGACGCGAACGCGTGGGCCGCGGAGGGTGGAACGCCTTCGGTCGCGACGATGTTCGAGCGGGACGGGTACGCGAATCTCCGGATGACCTTTCCGGGGAGCGGCACGCCCTATACCGCGACCAACACGCTCGTCCGCCCGAACGGCCTCCTGTTCATGGCGAACGAGATTCTGTTTACCGCGGATGATTCGGGCCTCGCCCTCGACGGACTCCCGGTGATGCTGACAGATTCGCTTGGAGGGCGGGCTCCATCGGTGCGCGTGCAGACGGCTTCCTCCGGTTCATCTCAGGCTCCCGTCGAGATCGGTCTTGACCTCGTTGCGTGGGATGATGTGCTCCTCGACGGGGAGAGCGGGCAGCGGTTGCTCGTGTCGGGAGGGTTGCTGGAGGAGCGGCCCGGACGGAGTTTTTCGAAAATCGGCTCGTTCCCGATGACCATCACCGGCCGGGTCGAGATCACGGGTGAATTCGCGATCGAGGCCGGGGAGGTGGTCGTCACGGCGGGCGGATCGATGGCACCGTCCGTCGTGCGGGTCGCTCCGACGGCGACGCTTCGTCTCACGCAGCCTGCTGACGCGGGTGCTCCGGATCTTGTTGGGAATCTGACGGAATTGGCGCTTCTCTCGCTGGAGGGCGGATCGCCTTCGATCGAACTCGACTTCGAGGGTACTGAAGTTGTCGGCGGTATCTCGATCGATGGTGTTCTGCTCGAGGGCGACTACTTCGATGCCTCGGTCTATCCGGACCGTTTCTCGGGACCGGGGCGGCTCCGTGTTCGCGGACCTCTCCAGTGCGCGGGGGATGTCAACGACGACGGGTACGCGGAGTTCTTCGACACGATTCTGTATCTCAGGCGATTCGACGCGGCAGCCGGGTGCGGTGGATCCGCGCCGGGTCTTCCCGGCGGCATCACCGTGAACAACGAGGCATGGGTCGACACGCCGGGGGATGGGTCCTGGGACCTTGCCCCTCCCGGGACGGATGTGTCTCGCGTCTGGACCTTTGGGGGCGCGCTCTCGCCTGAAGCGGTTTTCGATGGTCCCTCGGAACTCGTCTCGGCGGCGTACCGATTCCCCGAGGCGTCCGCGTCCGGTGCGGATTACGAGAATCCGTCCCGGTCCCCGAGTTCGATCGAGATCTGGTTCAGCGCCGATTCGACCTTCCCTGAGCAGGTGCTTTGGGAAGCGGGGGGCGCGGCACGGGGGGCCGCGTTCACGATCGCGAGCGGGGAGGTCCGCTTCGATGTCCAGAACGGTTCACCCGCGCCAGCGCGTGTGTCGGCACCGATCACAACGGGGTGGCACCAGGTTGTTGGGACGATCGACATCGCCACCGGAGCGGTCGCGCTGTATGTGGATGGAGAGCCGGTCGGCACCGTGAACACCGGTGCGGCGGATCGCTGGGCGGGGGGCAACCCGTCGGGCCTCGGGCAGGTCACCTCGTCGATGGTGGGGGGGCTGGCCCCGGCACCGTTCGGGGGTCGGATCGCGATCTACCGCTTTTATGACGACACTGTTCTCTCACCCGCGGAGGTTGCCGACGCGTACGCGGCGGTGATCGATGCCGCGCCGTCGTGCCCGCCCGAAGCGGATCTCGACGGGAACGGGGTGGTCGACACCGCCGATATCGAACTGCATCTTCAGCAGTTGCTCTCTTGTGAATGAGCGCGATGGCGGACGGCTGGCTGGGGGCAGACGAAGTTCATCCGCGAGGATCGACCTCGAGAGGCGGTCAATCGTCGTCGAAGGTCCACGAGCCGAGCCCCGGGTGAGCGGGGGGGATGAGTTCCTCGTACCACGCTTCGAGGGCGGACCGCAGCGTGCTTGCCCGGCCGTCTTCGGCTATCGCGTTTTTCAACAGATTCTGGCGCTCGCGCAGGTCGGTTGAGAGATTGAATAGCAAGTCTTCCTGCTCGCTGCGGTCGATCAGCTTCTGATCTCCCGACCGGATCACGCCCTCGTCCCGGGCGTGCCAACGCCAAAGCAGCGTTTGGTGGGGGGGCGCGTCGGTCTCGCCTGACAGGAAGGGACGCAGGTCCACGCCGTCCAGCGGGTGTGTCTCGCGGACCTGGGCTCTCGCGTCGGGGCCTGCCGCTTCGACGATCGTGGCGGCAATGTCCAGCGAGCTCACCGGGTGGTGGTAGATGCTCCCGGGCTCGGCGACATCGGGCCACCGGATCGCGAAGGGGACGCGGATCCCTCCCTCGAAGGGGCTGCTCTTATGGCCTCGGAGCGGGGTGTTGCGGGAGGCGTTGTTCGTCGCCCCGCCGTTGTCGGAAAGAAAGACGACGATCGTGTTGTCCGCTGCTCCGCAGCGGTCGATCGCGTCGAGCACGCGGCCGATCCCGTCGTCCATCGCGCTGACCATCGCGGCGTATGTCCGACGCCTCTGATCCTCGATGTGCTCGAAGCGGGCGAGGTACGCCTCGGTCGCCTGCAAGGGGGTGTGCGGGGCGTTGTAGCACAGGTAGAGAAAAAACGGCGATTCGCTGTCGGTTGCTCGATCCCTCTCGATGAACTCCACGGCTTTGTCGCTGAGTTCATCCGTGAGATATTTCGAGGTGCCGACGCGCCTGCCGTTATCGAGCAGTTTGGTTCGATACCAGGCCCACTTCTGGTTGACTTCCGAGAGGTCCTCGAGCGTGAGATTGTCCGGGAAGTAGTTGTGTCCGCCGGTGAGGAAGCCGTAGAACTCGTCGAAGCCCCGATCGCGTGGGTGGAGACCCGGATGTGTGCCGAGATGCCATTTGCCGATCGCCTTCGATTCGTATCCCGCGGGACCGAGCAGTTCGGAAATCATCCGCTCGCTGCGGGGGACACCGTTGGGGACCGCCGGGTTCACGGTCGGGTTGTTCCCGCATCCGAATCGGTCTTGGTAGCGGCCCGTGATCAGTCCGGCGCGGCTGGGCCCGCAGACCGCGCCGGTGACATAGCCGTTCGTGAACACGACGCCATCCTTTGCGATCCGATCGATCGATGGGGTCGGGATATCCTCGCATCCGTTGAAGCCCACATCCGCGTACCCGAGGTCGTCGGCGACGATCAGAACCAGGTTCGGCTTTGTCGCGGGGGAAGTATCGGATGATTGGGATGCTGTCGCGCTGGAGACCAGTCCCGTCCACGCGAAGAGGGCCGAACCGAGGACAGCGCGGAAATCATTCATTCGGTTCCTTTCGAGCGGGATGGTGTTCAGTCGCGGCCGTCTTCCGCCTGGAAGACCCGGATGTAGTCGATCTCGTATCGGGTCGGCATCTCGGTTTGGGCGGGGTCCCCGCCCTGGGTGCCGCCGATCGCGAGGTTCACCAGCATGTAGTGCGGTTCGCGGAAGGGGTTCGAGCCGTCGGGGTTGATTGTCGTGCTGACATCGATCGAGTTCAGCAACCGACCGTCGACAAACAGGTCGACCCGGTCTTCGGTCCACTCCATCCGCCAGACATGGAATTCACTGGCCCAATCGGTGGTCTCGCTGGACCCGCTCAATTCATCAATCGGTGTGCGTGAACTGTCCCACTCCTGCGACCAGCGGCCGCCCTCTGCCTTCCAGCAGGCGTTCGCGAGGAGCATCCCGCGGTAATACTCCATGATGTCGATCTCGCCGCAGCCCGGCCAGGGCCTTGCGGATCCGAGCGTCCACCATGCGGGCCACAGGCCGTCCCGGGTTTCGAAGCGGGCTCGCATCTCGAAGATGCCGTAGAGCCACTCGTGCTTTCCTTTTGTGGTCAGCGAAGCGGAGGTGTATTCAGCGAACCGATGCTTCGCGCGCCAGTCGTCCGAACCGGCTTCGAAGCCGGGGTTCTCGACGCGTTTACGGCGGCCCTCGATCACGAGCATCCCGTTCTCAAGGCGTGCGTTCTCCCTCTGGTACCACTGCAGTTCCCGGTTGCGAGAGAACCCGGTTTCGTGTCCCCAGACGCGTGGGTCCGGGTCACCTTCGCCCGAGAATTCCTGCGCCCAGACCAGGCGATAGCCCTCCGGCGAGACGGCCGCGGGCTCGCCTTCAGCGGGAGATTGGGCGAAACTGCTCGGAGCGAGAGCGAAGCAGAGTGCACCGATCAGAAGCGGTCTGGTTGTCATGTGTCACTCGCTTTCAGTGTGCGGATTGGCAGCCACGCGTGCGTGGTGTTCCTCAGAGAGTACCCGAGGCTGATCCGACCGGAGGGAGCTTTCGCGGATGACACCGGGTCTGCGGGCATGCCGCCCGGTGTTGGCGTGCTCTTGCAGAGGCAGGGCGTGGACCGGCGTGTCCGGCCCGGCATCGTCCTCCCGCCGCGCGCCCGCTCGGAGACCGAGATCATCCACCGTTCGCGCAGCCCTCGTCGAAGACGCGGAGAAACTCGATGACATCGAAAAAGTCCGCGCTGCCGTCGGCGTTGTAGTCGAGGCCAGACCCGATCGCCGAGACCGCCGCGGCGATGTCTGCATCGTCGATGACGAAGTCCGCGTTGAAATCGGCGGGGCACGCCTCGGCGGTGACGACGCCGAGGGAGGCGAGCATCGACTCGCCCGTGTCGCCAACGGCGGAGATCGTGTAGGAGTAGATGCCCGGCGCGGGAACGGTGTCAACGAACGACTCACCGGTCAGATCGCTCGCAACGATTTGCGGGCCGCCACCGCTCGCGTCCTGGCGGTAGATCGTGAAACCGATCAGGTCACGGAACCCGTGCTCGTCCCAGCCCAGAAGCACCTCGCCCGCGCCCAGGTACACGGCTTGGCCTTCTCGGGGGGGACCCGGGACGCCTCCGAACACCGGGGCGAAGCGCCAGCGGACATCGTCGCCTGTCGAGCCCGGTGCGGCGAGCGAGATCGCGCCGCCCTGGTTGGGATTGCTGCTCAATCGACGCCCCAGAGCGGGCTCGATGATCGCGAACCAGCCGTGCTGGATCTCCTCGACCTCGAAATCCGCGGCTGTGCCTTCCGTGCCCGCTTCGAGCAATTCGAGCCCGCGTGCGGTGTAGGACAGCAAGCGACCGTCGGCGACGGATTCGATGTGGTACAGGTCGGGCGCGGGGCCGGGGATGAGGCGCCACTGGAATTCGTCGGAATCGCTCTCGCGGTTCCCGAGCGTGGTGGAGGCGGTTCCCTCCGAGCCGGGAACGGCCCCGATCCGCCGGTAGGACGCCTTGTTGTGGAGCAGATAGGGCGTATCGGTGCGGAGCTGGGTGTCACCATCCCAGGCGCCATAGAGCTTGCCTTCAGGGGTCAGCGATCCGTCGCTGTAGCGCATCTCCCCCCGGTTGTCGGAGATGGGGTTCGACGGATCATCGGTGAAGACGAAGACCGCGTAGCGGTGACACGCGTCGAGGTTCTCCATTCTCCAGAGGACTTCGGCGAACCAGTTGTAGACCGGATCGTCGGTCCACCCGTTCCCGTTGTTCCAATCGACAACCGAGAACTCGCTGACGACGACATCGCGTCCCCACGCGTTGCGGGCGTCGACAATCTTGTTGATGAACGAGTTCGCGTTCGGCCCGCCGTAGGAGTGCATCCCGACATAGTCGATGCGGAGTTCTTCGGCTTCGGCCTGGGCCATGAAGTCCTGGATGTAGTCCGAGGTCGCGGGGTGTCCGGCGACCGCGGGACCGAGCAGGGGAAGATCCTGGACTTCGAGGCGCGGCCACATCCCGATTGATGTTGAGACGGGCTGGTTGGATTGATCGACCTTGTCGGGCTCGTTGTAGCCCATCAGCGTGATGGGCTCGCCGTTCCGTTGCCACTCCGGGACGAGGGAGGGTCGTTGGCCCCAGAAGAAGCTCCCCCATTGCATGGGCCAGAAATCGACCGGGTCGGAGAAGGAGTCGTTGGGTCCCCAGTTGTACGCCCAACCGGATCCGAAGGCGTCCGCAAGATCCGGGAAGCCTCCGTTGCCTTTCTTGGGCGCGTGTTCGAGTTCTGCGAAGTTCCACTCTTGCGGTCCGGCGCCGGGCGTCGTCTGCGCAAGTGTCCAGCTGTCCATGCCCTGAACCGCGGTGAGCACGAGGCCTGAGGCGCTGTTGGTGAGGATTTTGCCGGCTGGCGCGTCGCTGAGCCGCCAGCGTTGTGTGGGGAAGGCCTCGTATTCGGTTTCTACGACCGCTGCGCCGTCGGCGAGCGAGCCACCCGCTGGCTCGAGGCATCGTCCGGTGAGTCGGCTCCGCACGCGGTAGGTATCGGTGCCGACATTGAGCAGGATCTGGTAATGCTGCGTGAGCGACTCGCTGACGGCGCGGAGCGACACATCGCCGCTCGACGAGGTCTGCATGGACAGGCCCGTGCCGCTGAGCCGCACGCCGAAGAAGTTGTCTTCGTAGGTCAGCACATCGGTTGCGGGGCCCTCGATGGCCCCTGTCCCGATCGGCCAGCCGGCGCCGGTGGTGACCGGGAGGGGGACGATCTCGCGCACGACCGCGTCCCCGCTTTGCACAACGAGGCGGAGGCCAGCCGTCGTCACGGGCGCATCGAAGACCAGTGCCAGTTCCGGATCGGTGTTGTTGTTGAAGGCGCCGCCCGGGATATCGACCCAGACGCCCGACGGCTCGTCGAGGCGCTGGAATCGTCCCCGCGAGACCGGTGCGACGGCGCCGGACGCGAGCCCCGAGTAGAGGTGCACCGCCCCGATCTCGATCGGCGTTGTCGACCACCGCACGGTCGGGGGATTGGTTTCGGGAGGATCTTGCAGGTCGAGCGCGATCCAGCGTGTTCCGCTGTCCCCGCCGTCCCAGTAGTCGCTGTCATTGACGAACCCATCGACGACGGACCGACGGGAAGTTCCGTTCGTCGTTCCGCTGGCGGTGGTGAACGGCAAGCGGTGCTGCCGCGCCATGTGCAGGTTCACACCCTCACCGATCGGGGCGGGGCCCGCGAGCGGGGGAAACGCGGCGATCTCTCGGATGGTCGCCTGCAGGTCCTCGATCGCGATCTGCAGTTGCGTTGTGGTGATCGGCGCAGAGAGCACCAGGTCGAGGTTCGGATCGGTGTTGCCCGCGATCGAGCCGCCCGGGGCGGCCTGCAGCACCCCGTTGTCATCGAGGTACAGAACGCTGAGCTCGTCAACCGCGTCGTCGCGTTCACCGCCCGAGTAGACATGGAGCTGGGCGATCTCGGTCGGTCTCTCGAAGAAGATGTTCAGGCGGTGGCGACCGCGTGTCCCCGTGACCCAGATGTTCTCGGGTCCCACCTTGCCGTCCGTCGCGTATTGGGGGACAGCATCACCGACGAATGAGGTCCCGGTCGCGATGCGATACCGGGCGACATTGTTATTGGTCGGGGAGACACCCGCGGCCGCTGTGAGGCCGAAAGAAAGGGCGATCAGTCCGGCAACTGAGCCGGCCCGATCGCCACGAACGAAGTGGACTCCACGATTCATACAGATCCCCGGGGTGTCGTCTTGGGTTCGTTCCAGAAGGTGCACAGACAGTCTTCGGATGCTTTCTGATCCGGGTCAGCGGGTCTGGTTTCGGTCGCTGCCGTGCCGGAAGGTTTGGCTTCCCCATCCGACGACCATGCCGCAGTCGCGGGTCTGGTTCCCGTACCCGGTGTTGATCGAGAAGATGTCGTCTCCGCTGCGGTCGATTTCCGCGGCGTTGTTCCCGTTGTTGGCGTTGTTGTTGCCCTCGTTGTAGAAGCCGCCGTAGCTGGTCACGCCCAGGATCGAGGTGTCGGACCACTCGACATGACCGTCGCCGTACGCGATCAGGCCTTTCCATCCGCCCTGACCGTCTTCCCACAGGCTCTGACGCGTCGCGTCCCGGCCTTCCTTGGTCGTCGCGGCGTCGTGACGGAGCTTCTGATCCTCGGTGTAGAACATCAAACGATCAGACATCAAAGCAGCGCGGCTGTTGGTCTCGTCGGACCACGCCCGCACCAGCGGCCCGAAGACCGCTGGGATGTCCTGGTTGAAAAGGTCCAGCAGCGCGTAGGAGTAGAACACGGACTGGAAGTTGTAGGGATAGCTCAGCTGACCACGCTGCCATCCGCCCGGCCGATAATCGACCCACGCGGGTCCGGACAGCCTGGGATTGTTGATGTTGTTGTCGCGCACGCGGTAGTCGGGCAGGAAATCGCGCGATTCGGCCGGGGAGACGAGCGTCTCCGCTTCGGCATACCCGTTCTGGAGCAGGAGGAGGAACCGTGCGGGCACATGGCGTCCCGCGCCGCTTCCGCTGATGGTCCAGTCATCGATCTGGCTCGCGTCGGTAAAGGCCGCGGCGAAGGTGAGGCCCCCGCCTTCCACGCCCGGGAAGTTGCCGCGGTTCGCGTCCGCGTAGCTCGCGAAACCCATCATCGTCTGCCGCTGATCGCTCGCGCCGACCACTCGTCTGGCGGATTCTCGGGCTTTCCCCAGCGCAGGGAGGAGGATGCCAATCAGGAGTGCGATGATCGCGATGACGACCAGCAATTCGATCAGCGTGAAGCCGCGTGCGGTGCGGGTTGTGCCTGTGTTCGCCTGCATCGTTTTTGTCCTTCCCGGCCTCGTTGGGACGCGGTGGTTTGCCGCGGGAAAATTCGGCATGGCCGTTAAGCACTTAACTCTATCGTCTCGATATCGGGTGTGCAACACAGATATCGCGGTTCGTGCAGAATTTCTTCTCATGTGGTCCGGTTCGCTGGGCGACAGATCGTGCGGGGAGGTCCTCCCGGATGGGTCTGAGAGCGGTGAATTGGGGCATTCTTACGGTGGTTCAAGCCTCGCGGGAGCCCGCCCTTCGGATGGGGCAAAATTCTCGAGATCCCGCTTGCGGTAGTACAGGGCAACCGGTAGCCTTGATACAGTTAAGCGTTTAGCAAAACGCCGCGGATCCAAATCCAGACCCGTGGCACCATATTTACGGAGAGCGATTATGAAAACCACCGGACATCGCGCCACCCTGCTCGCACTCGCCGCTGGCGCCGCGGCCGGGACGGCGACCGCGCAGGTGCCGATCACCGTCATCAGCGGGTTCAACCTGCAGACTTGGAACGCGGGGACCGCTCCCCCGAATGTCGATTCGTGGACACCGGAGAAGCCTTCGACGGGCTACGCCAACGGCCTGCGCTGGACTTGGCAGAACACCGACATCGACGGCAACCCCATCCCCGCGGGCATCCACCGGATCGACGATCCGTCGGTCCCGGCGATTACCGGTGCGTATAGGTTCCCCGAAGCGCGTGCCGCTTCGGTCGATCAGCCTTCTGGCAACCTCCGCTCGTGGGAGGGGCAGGCGCAGCCCGGCGAGGGCGGCACCTTCGAGATCTGGTTCAAGCCCGATGATCTCGAGGGCACCCATGTGCTCCTGGAAATCGGCGCGACCAACAAGGGTGTGGCGATTGCGCTCGACGGCAACGAACTGGTCTATTCGGTGTACGCGAGCGATGACGGCAACGCGAACATCATCGACTACCAGCATCGGGAGCCGCTCGCGGATACCGATTGGCATCAGGCGGTGATCACGATCGACTTCTTCTCGTTCGCCATGACCTCGTATCTCGATGGCGTTGCGGTGGACAGCGAGTTCTACTCGCCTTCCGCGACCTATCGCTGGGCGAGCGGGAACCCAGCCGGTCTGGGCATGGTCGGCTCCGATCCGCTCTTCCCCGACGCGGGCATCGCGGGCGACGCGGTTCCCGTCGCGAATGTCACCGACTACAACGGCCTGATCTCCACCATGCGTTTCTACGATGTCGACCTCTTCCCGAACGAGGTGCTCGACAACTACAACGCGATCACCGACAGCGCCGCGTCGGTGCGTCGCGCCGATTTCAATGGTGACGGTGCTGCCGACGACAACGACGCGTTCGATTTCGTCGCGTTCATGACCTCGACGAACACGGATGCCGTTTCCGCGTTTGAGTATCCGTTCCCCCACGACGCCTCGGGCGGCGTGATGACGGTCGATCCCTTCCTCGACGAGACCTATGTCGGCGACTTCGCGTTCGATCGCGACACGGGATGGCTCAACGCCAACGAGCCCACCTTCCAGTTCCCCGTCACCAATGTGCTCGATCCCGTGCCGGTCAACGAGCCAGCCTTCCCGAGCATCCGCACCGCGTTCATGCTCGACGGTGTCGAGGGCTTCCGGGGTCCCAAGTTCGAATGGGCCGACGACACCACCGCGGGTCATGTCCTCTTCTGGCTGTACATCGATGACCTCGTCGGGAACCACTGCCTCTTCGAGGCGGGTGGTGCGTCGGTCGGTTTCTCGATGGTCACACGCGGCGATGAGATCGCGGGGTATATCAACACCGCGGCCAACGACGGGCTCGATATCGCGGAGGTCGCCAGCGGTCCGGGTGTGCTCCAGACCGGATGGCACCGCTTCGACATCGTCGTCCGCCGTTTCACCGCGGACGGCGTCGGTCAGGGCTTCGAGCTCTACATGGACGGCCAGCAGGTCGCCGCGATCAACGATCAGCCCGGCCCGGACGGCGAGTTCGGCACCGCGGATGACATCGACAACTTCTCGCCCGCCGGGACCGGCAACACCAACTTCATCGGTGGCAACCAGGCGGGGTACGCGCAGGGTTACGGAAGCGTCGCGCTCCCGTTCGGCTGGGACGGCACCGAGCTCACCCCCCTCAATGGCATGGCGGGTGCGCTGCGCTACATCCAGAACCAGCCGCTCCCGTCGGAGATCGCGGCAAGTTTCGACGCGGACCGGACGCAGAATGTCCTCAACGACCGCGGTGATGTCAACCGCGACGGTGCGGCGAACTTCCTAGATGTGATCGATCAGCTCCGCGTGATCGACGCCGGTAAGTAAAATCGGATCAAAACTCCATTGACACATCCCGGTGAGGGCTTACGCTCTCCCGCTGAAAGAGATCAAGGACATATCATGAACAAGATCATCACCACCACCGTTGCTCTCTCGCTCGCCGCGGGTCTCGCCGCGGGGCAATCGGCATCCGTCACCGTTTCGTCTTCTGATACCAGCGTCGCGCCGGGTGGCTCGTTCACCGTGACGCTCCAGACCGCGTTCGACACCGCGGGTGCCGGAGGAGGCGCTTTCGGTGACGCGGGCTTCTACGGGTTCGGCGGGACCGTCGGTGCCACCGGCGCCGCGGCGGACTCGCTCTCGGCGGGTGTGCCCACGCTGAACGGCATGCTGGCGTTCGGGCCCGTTGCTGCGGGAGGCTCGGGTTCGAATCTCGCGACCGGCGCTGCGGGCCGAGGGCTTTCTGGCGGCATCGCGGGCGACCCGGGCGATCTCATGTCCTTCACGGTCGATGTCGCGTCCGATGCGCCCGAGGGCGATGTCACACTCGATTTCTCCGGCGCCGTCGTGCTGGTGCTCGATTCCTCGCTCACGACCTTCTCGACCGATCCCGGTGTCAACCAGCAGTCGTTGTCCACGACCTCGGTGACCATCACCATCGGCGGCGGCGGCTGCAATGCTGCGGACCTCGCCGAGCCGCTCGGCGTCCTCGACCTCGCCGACATCAACACCTTTGTCGCGGCGTTCATCTCGCAGGGCTCCGCCGCGGATATCGACGGCAACGGCATCTTCGATCTTGCGGACATCAACGCGTTCGTGACCGCGTTCACGGCCGGCTGCCCGTAACAGGCCCGACATCTCCGACTCGAATGCGCGGCCCCGGTTCTCACCGGGGCTACGCTTTTTTTGACCCCTGCCGCGAGTTCACCGAATGTCTCGGGATGTCTGCGAGCGTTCACCTGAGTCTGGAGCAACGCATGAAAGCGATCGGCGATCCTGCCCCTGACTTTGCGTTGCCCGACCATGAAGGACGCACCGTTCGGCTCTCCGATCTGCTGGCGGATGGGAAGGTTGTTCTTGCGTTTTACCCGGCGGATTTCACGCCTGTCTGCACCGCCCAGGCGTGCATGATGCGGGACGCGCACGACCGGCTGACCGAGGCCGGGGTCCGCGTTGTCGCGGTTAGCCCGCAATCGAGGGACTCGAAATCGCGGTTCCGGAAGCGGCACAACCTCAGCCAGGTGATGCTCGCGGATCCGGACCGGATCGCGATCAAGGCGTTCGGGGTCGGCCTTCCGCTGGGCCTGGTTCGCCGCGTGTCCTTTCTCATCGACGCGGACGGCACGATCCGAGACCGGGTCGTCGCGGATTTCCGTGTCGCGCCGCATAAGCGGTTGCTGGAACGGGCGAGCGACGACGCTCGGCGTTGATTCTCGTGGATCCAATTCGGGCCCGATCCCGCAGCCCTTGAAGCGGCCAGTCACGCGTGCGCCGGATCGGCGTCCATCGCTTGACGCAGGGCCTCCCAGGCGATCGGGAACCACGGTGTGAATCGTTCCGGGGAAGAGCTGAGTTCGGATTCAATCTCGTCGGCGCTCGCCCACCGCCAGTCCGACGCTTCCTCGGGGTTCAGTTCCGGCACACCGCCGAAGCGGCCCACGAGCACATGGTCGAGTTCGTGTTCGGTTAGTCCCGTTGTGTCGTCGGTGGCTTTGTAGATGAACGAGGTCACGCGTTCAAGCGACGCTTCGATCCCCATCTCCTCCATCAGGCGACGGCGGCCCGCTTCCTCGGGGGATTCTCCGAGCCTGGGATGGCTGCAGCAGGTGTTTGTCCACAGTCCACCGAAGTGGTACTTGGAGGCCGCACGCTTCTGGAGCATGATCCGCCCGTCGGGGGCGAACAGGAAGACGCTGAACGCCCTGTGCAGCGTGCCGCCTTCGAGGTGCGCTGCCACCTTCTCCATCGTTCCGATGTCGTTGTCGTTTTCGTCGACAAGCACGACGCGGTCGGTGCCGATCGGCGGGCTTACCGCGGACTTCGTGGGGAAGGGACCGGCAGACTGGACGCGACCACGCCAGCTCCGGCTGCCGCGGAGATGCTTGACGAAACTGTGCCATTGGATCGCGGTCATCACGAGGACCGACACGGGGTGGAGGACGGCGAGCAGCGGCGTGTGCCGAAACTTGACCGAGAGCATGAGTCGCTGGGCGGCGCCGGCGATCACCGCAACGAGCAACAGCGGTATCGCTGGAGACCGGATGCCCGACAGGAGCACGACCGGCAGCATGATCCAGGGGCCGATGTGCGCGAGCAGATGCACGATCGTCAGGAACGCGAGGAGGACGGGTGATCCGAGGCCCTCGTAGGCGTTCTTGGCAAAGCCCGCCCACGACGCACGCCAACCTTCGTACATCCGCACCCGGCAGAGATCAGTCCCGTCGAACAGGTCGGTGTGCCGGCCCGCGCGTCGGAACGCACGAGGCAGTTTGATCCCGTCGTGCATCGAGTCGCGGCAGACTTCGTGTCCGCCGACTTCGCGGTAGGCGCTCGCCCTCGCCAGCAGATACTGGCCGCACCCCGCGGCGGCCGCGGGATCGTTGGTGTTCCGCATGCGCGGGAAGGGGAGATAGCCGAGCAGCACAAAGAAGATCGTGGGGACTGTCAGCAATTCCCCGATCGAGCCCACGATCTGCCTGGGGAAGGTCGAGACGAGGTCCGCCTCGCGTTTGGACGCGAACGCGAGGCCCGCACCGATCGCGTCGGGCTCGAAGCGAACATCCGCGTCTGTGAACAGGAGCCAGTCCCCTCGCGCCGCTTCGCTCATCCGGAAGCAGGCGTGCTGCTTGCCGTTCCATCCCTCGGGGAGCGGGACGGTGGGCACGATGCGCACGCGGTTGTCCTCTGCGCACAGCCCGCGGAGGATCTCGCCCGTGTAATCCGTGCTTTCGTCGTCGTAGACGAGCACTTCGATGTTCTCGTGTGCGCTCCCGAGGAGGCTCCGGACGCAGGCCTCGATATTCCGCTCCTCGTTCCGCGCCGGGATGCACACAGTCACGAGCTCACCGCGGCGTCCCCCGGGGAGCGAAGCCCAGAAGAGCGACAGGTTGATCGTGATCATCACGAGCGTGAGGACCGCCCCGAAGGCGCCGATTGCCGCGAGCACGAGAAAAAGCACGCTCATACCGTCGAGCTTTCGATGCGCACGCCTTGACCCGATGCAGGTTTGTCGCGATGACTGCAAGGCTGGTCATGCGGGGGGGGCGCGTTCGGTCTGATCTCGGGGCGTTTGCCCGCGAGACGGAGCAGCAGGTCGTAGACAGGGTGGACCCCCGAGCCGGCCTTCGGGAACAGAGGCTCGAACGCGTCCTCGTCTCGGGCGATCGATCGTTCGGCGAGGAAGAGGCGGTCTCGGTCCATCGCCGACGCGATCGCTCGCGTCCACGAGGCTGTGCTGTCGCCGTCCGGCGGGGCAACCGGCCGTGCGTGGAGAAGCAGATCGGGCTTCTTATCGAACCAGAAGCAGTATTCGCACGCGATGCTCGTCACCAGCGGTGGGGCCCCGGCTGAGGAAAGTCTCGACGCGATCGCGCCGATGCCCGGACGAACACGGACCGGCGATCGCACATCGGTGAAGGCGCCCTGCGGCGTGAGGCCCAGCAGCGTTCGAGGGTCGGACTCGAAAAGACTGCACGCGTGGTCAACAAGCGATCGCAGCGAACCTCGGTCTGTCGGATCGATGCCGAAGAGCCCGACCTTGCGCAGGAACTTGAACTTCCGCAGTTGGGCGGCGTCGATCGGGGACGCGAGTGTTCGAGTGGGCGCGTACTCGCGAGCGAGCACGAGGCCCACGAGCGGATCCCACCACGATGCGTGATTCAAGGCGACGATCGCGGGGCGATCGCTCGTTTCGATCGCATCGAGCGCCTCACGCGAACCGATGGTCAGGCGGACGGACGCGAAGGACCGACGGAGCATCCGGCGGCTGTAGCCGGCGAAGAACCGCGCGAAACGCGGGGCGTTCGCTGCGGGGATCACACCCTCGATCTGCGTCACGAAGGCCCCTTTCAGACGCCCGCCGGGGTGGTCGCGACCTCGCGCTGCAGGCGGAACTCGCCGGGGCCCGGTTCCGCGCTCGTCGATGCGATGTCCCGATCGGGAAGCCCGAATGCCCGCGCCAGGGTGTCCGCGGCGGTGACGCCGCTCATGAGGACCATCGGCATGCCGGGGCCCGGGTTCACGCTCCCGCCCGCGAAGAAGAGCCCGTTCACGGCGGCGCAGGAGTTCTTGGGCTTGACCCCGCCGTTCAGCTTCCCGTGGCTCGCGAGCCCGTAGATCGCCCCGCCCTCCGCGTTGTACATCTTCTCGATCCCGGTGGGGGTGAGGGAGCGCTCGACGACGATGTGCTCCTCGATGTCGGGCATCCCCATCCGCTTGAGCTTCTCGATGATCACCGGGCGGTACTCCCTGACGAAGCGGTCCTGGTCTGCCTGGAGCGAGCCCGGGCGGATGTACGGCGTGTGGACGAGGATGTACAACGCCTCTCCGCCCGCCGGGGCTTGGTCCGGGTCCGTTCGGCTCGGTGCCGCGATGTACATGGTCGGATCCCGCGCCGGGATCCCCCGCTGGTAGATATCCCCGAACTCGTCCTCGCTCACCTTGCTGAAGAAGAAGTTGTGGTGCGCGAGTTGGTCGTACTGGCGGTCGAGGCCCAGATAGAGCACGATCCCGCTGCACGCGGGGGTGTATTTCTTCGCGACCTTCCGTGCCTCCGCGAGCGCTGCCGGAGTTCCGACCAGATCCCGGAGCGTCCGCTGCACATCGCAGTTGGACACGACCGCGTCCGCGTCGAGCGTTCGGCCGTCCGAGAGCGTGACGCCCGCGACGGCGCTCGGACCGCCCGCAGAGCGGACCTCGATCTTCGCGACCGACTGTCCGAGGATCTTCTCGATCCCCATCTCGTCGGCGAGGCGTTCGAGCGCCCGCGCGACCATGCGGGTCCCGCCCATCGGGTACCAGCACCCCTGGTCGACCTGGGCGGACGCGATCATTGTGAGGATCGCCGGCGCGAGGAACGGGCTTGAGCCCACATACTGGAGGAAGTGCTCGAGGACCTGGAGCACATGCCGTTCCTTCACATGCTTCTGGGCGGTCTTGCCGACCGTCGAGTGCAGACGCATCGCGAGCGCGTCGCCCATCACCTCGCCGTCGCCCAGCTTAGTGCCCCGCATCACATCGCCGACACCGCCCACATCGCGGTAGAAGAACACATTCCGGCTGAGGCGGTTCATCCGGCGGCTGTAATCGATGAAGGCCTTGTACCCGGCGCCGACACCCTGCCCCGGGAAGAGCGAGTCGAGTTGGGCAGCCATCGCGTCGACATCTTCGAGCAGGTCGATGACGGTGCCGTCCTCAAACGCGCAGCGCCACTGCGGGTCGAGGCGGATCAGGTCGATGTAGTCCTCAACCTTCTTGCCGGCGCGTCGGATGATCCCGCTGATCACCTCGGGGAGCGTCAGGATCGTCGGCCCCATGTCGAAGGTGAACCCGTCCTGCTCGAGGACATTCATCTTCCCGCCGAGATGTGGGTTCGACTCGACGATGGTGACCGAGGCGCCACGACCGGCGAGTTCGACAGCGGACGCGAGCCCGCCGAGCCCGCCACCGACCACCACCACACGCGTTCGATCTGGATTGCTGGAGATCATCGCGGCTCCTTTCGCCCCGAGGCGCCCGGCGGACGCACCCGCGGCGCGATTCGAACAGTTCTCTTCCGGGTCAACCGTACAGCCGGCGGGTCCACCGAGCAAGGCTCCGCTGCACGCGCTCGCCGGGCTCCTTCGTGGGTGTGCGCACAAATCGGCTCGTTCGGCTCACACAGACCGGGCGGGTCATCGCGAGCAGGCCGGCTTCGCCGCGGGAGACCCCCCAACCCGACTCCCCGGTTCCCCCGATCGAAACACCGGGGTGGCCGGTCGGGATCACGCAGTCGTTGATCGTGACGACACTCGAACCCAGACGGGGCGCGTCACGCCGTGCGGCGCCCGCATCTCGGGTGAACACAGCTGTGGCAAGCCGCCTCGGGGCGAGATCGTGCCAGGCGAGGAGCTCGGTTCTTCCGCGAGCGGGAACAACGGCAAGGGCCGGGCCGAAATGATGCCCGAGGAACAGTGGCGATTCGGCGTCGGAAGTCAGGACAACGAAAGGGGCTCGGTTCGGATCGCTGGAGATCCACCTGCCGCCCGACTCGACCGCGGCGTGCGCCGCTGTTCGGCTTCGCTCAAGCTCATCGGGTTGGGGCGTGGTTGTCGCGCGTTCTTCTGACAGCGCCCGGCGGAGCGACCCCAGGAACCGGTCGAGGATCGCCTCATCGACGATGACGCGCCGAGGTGCCATGCAGGTTTGCCCGGCGTTGAGCCGTGTCGCAAAGGCGATGGAACGGGCGGCGAGATCGGGGTCCGCGTCCGCCAGGACGAGCGCCGAATCGCTCCCGCTCAGTTCAAGGGTGCTGGGCGTCAAGCGGCCTGCGAGGTCCCGGGCGATCGTGCGCCCCACTTCCGTCGAGCCCGTAAAAATCACATGATCGAATGTTCGGGAGGCGAGCAGGCTCTGGCCCGCCTCACGGCTTGCGGGTGCGACACGCAGGCGCTCGTCGCCCATCCCCGCCTCGCCCGCGAGTTCCAGGAGCGCGCCCTGCGAATCGGGCGAGCGTTCGCTCGGCTTCACCCAGACCCGGTTCCCCGCGGCGAGGCCGTGGACGAGTTGCACGCCGAGCAACTGAATCGGGTAATTCCAGGTCGCGATGATCGCGACATCGCCCATGGGCACGCGGTGCCGTTGGTGCGACTGGCCGATCTGGAAGAGCCCACCCCCTCGGATCCGCTTCGGCGCAAGCAGCCGGGGCGCATGATGCTCGGTCCAGCGGCACGCGGTGAGGAGCGGGATGATCTCGGCGGTAAGGGTCTCGAACGGGGGCTTTCCGAGCTCGTTTTCAACCACCCGGCATAGGGGGTCGATATTCCGCGCGACTAGGGATCTGAACCTACGAACCCAGCCCAGATCTCCGCGGAGATCCCGATCTTTCGCATCTGAAGGGTTCATTCGGAGTTTGTCCCTCGCGGTCGCATCCGGACCACGGTATCGTCGAAAGCGAGCGACATGACGCAGCTCCGGCTGTGTTTGTTGAAGAGGAGCCCTTCGCGGAGCAGTGATGTTTGCCCCCCCGCACAACCGAGCCCATCGTGTCGCGATCGTCGGCGCCGGACCGGGTGGTCTGGCGGCGGGGATCCTCCTCGCTGCGCGGGGCGTGGATGTCACGATCTACGAGAAGCAACCGATGGTGGGAGGGCGGACGGGTCAGGTCCGCGTCGGCGGGTACCAGTTCGATCTGGGTCCCACCTTCTACCTGATGCCCTATGTGCTTCAGGAGATCTTCCAGACGGCGAGCAAGGATCTCTATCAAGAACTCGAGCTGACCCGACTCGATCCGATGTATCGCCTGGTCGTGGGTCAGCCCGACGGGTCTGATGTCACCATCGACGCGACGCAGGACATCGACGAGATGGGCAGGCGGGTCGGCGCGGTCCATGCCCCTGACGGCGAGCGGTTCGCGGATTTCATCGCCCATAACCGCAAGAAACTCGATGCGGCCGAACCGATCCTGCGTCGGCCGATCCGCAGCCTGCTCGATCTGGCACGCCCCGATGCGATGAAGGCGGCGACGCTGATCCAGCCCACGCGGTCGGTCCACGATCTGAACAGCAGGTACTTCGAGCATCCCGCGGTTCGCCTCGCGGTCGGATTCCAGAGCAAGTACCTGGGCATGAGCCCCAAGGCGGCGCCCAGCCTGTTCACCATCCTGCCCTACATCGAGTACGAGTACGGCGTCTGGCATCCCAAGGGGGGATGCCACGCGATCATGCGCAAGATGGCGGAGATCTTCGAGAACCTCGGCGGCACGATCGAGACCGGTGTCTCGGTCGAAAAGGCGGAGCTCACGGGCCGGCGAGTCAGCGGTCTGCACATCGCCCGCGAATCTGGCGAACGCGAGACAGTCGCCTGCGATCACGCTGTATTCAACGCGGATGCCTCGTGGGCGATCAAGAACATCTTCCCTGAGAGTGTGCGAGGCAGGTACACCGACGCGTTCCTCGACAGCCGGAAGTACTCGTGCTCGACCTACATGCTGTACATGGGCGTTGAGGGTCGGATCGATCTTCCGCATCACACGATCCGTACGGCGCGGGCGTACGAGCAGAATCTCGAGGACATCGGCCGGGACGGTGGTGCCGGGGGGAGCCTCAGCGACGACCCGTCTTATTACCTCTGCAACGCCTCGGTCACGGATCCCACGCTCGCGCCGGCGGGGCACTCCTCGCTCTACATCCTGATGCCCACCCCCAACGGCAAGGCCCCGATCGACTGGGGGTCGGAGGGCCCGAAAGCGCGAGAGCGGCTGCTCGACCTGATCCATCGAGACCTGGGCGTCGAACTGCGGGGCCGCATCCGCGCGGAGAAGCAGCTCACCCCCGACGACTGGGCGTCGATGAACATCAATCATGGTGCGACCTTCAACCTCGCTCACTCGCTGGATCAGATGCTCCACAAGCGAATCCCGCACCGCGCCCCGTTCGCGGACGGTGCGTGGTTCGTCGGCGGCGCGACGCATCCGGGTTCGGGGCTCCCGGTGATCTTCTTGAGTGCACAGATCACCGCGAGGATGCTGCTCGACGAGCTCGGGGTGACCCCGCCTCCCGTCGCGGTGGTGACCGCGGCAGGCCAGCGAGAGTTGCAGGGGGCAGGGTCGTGAGCCGCGATGCTGCCTCGCGACAAGACGGTCAGAAGGAAGGCGGGCGCGTCGTGATCGAGTTCCAGAGAAACGCAGCAGCCGGCCCGGTCGG
>MDTD01073664.1_pt1 | contig 43828 bp, 24 predicted proteins | sample 811221 | NCBI WGS metagenome assembly MDTD01 (sample SAMN05326646, study PRJNA326480) | marine metagenome | isolation source: seawater | place: Pacific Ocean: South West | collected 2011 | reverse complement strand
CGTCTGAGGGGGTTCTTGCATCGCTCCCCTTGCCTACGAAGTTGCGTAGGGGGAGCTGGCGGGCAAAGCCCGTCTGAGGGGGTTTTTTCACGCTTGCGACATACGTATGTTCATGAGGGATTGTGCCGTGTATTCGGGTGCACTTTGCGAAGACACAAGTGCAACGGCCCCTGGATCAAATCAGTGAAGTTGGATTATACAGAGAGAGTGGGGATAATGGGGAGGTCTTCGGGGAGGTATTCAGCGAGGTCTTCAGCCATATCACCACGAAGCTCAAGGCAGGGATAACCTTTATCAGTCTCGGTCAGGAGTTTGACGGTGGTGCCATCATCACTCTGCCAGAGTTGAGACTGTTCAAACTTTTCGTCGGGCAACATCGACCAAATACGCAGAATTCTTTTGATCTCAGCGAGTTCAAATTCTGGATCGAGGTACAAGATTCGATCTGCAGGAGGCAGGGCCTCCACAGCTTCAGGGATGGGTGCTTCTTCGGGGACAGACTCCATGAAGTCAGGTGTCCCACCCATCGCCTGTGTAGTGTCGAGAGAAGCAGCCTCTTCGGCTGCAGCTTGTTGACGAAGCTGTTGAAGCGCGGCGTCTTCGTTCGCATCATACGCGAGGGTCGCATCTGTTTCTTCAGCAGTTGGCGTCGGCGCAACAGGCTCAGAAGGGACAGCATGATCGAGAGCTTGTGTTGAGCTGAGTGCTTGTGAAGGTGGCGTTGTCAGCTCAGGCATAGGGATAACGCCCGGCGGTGACCATGAGAGGCCAGAAGGGGATTCCCACAACGAACGTAAGTAGGCGGCGCGTTTTTTCTTTGCACCACGTTCGGAGATAGCGATGATCAATCCAATCACCGCGAGAATGAGAACAATCCCGCCTGCAACCATCAGGCTGAGGGTAAACAGATTCATAGTAAGGTCACTCCTGTCGCGTCCTCAGGAAAACGAAACATGTGATTTGGTTGGTGAAAGTGGAGTCCATGCAAGAGATGATGATGCGATACCCAGTAGCGCTTTGAGTGAGTGCTGCTGAGATGGTGTTTATAGCGGTCTCCTCGTGATTTTGTCCTCATCACAGTGCATGAGTATAACATGAAAAACAGAGGAGTCAACAAAAAGATAGGCTACAAAGAAGCGGTCCGTGGTCCATCGGGCAAGTGAAACCGCAAAGAAGCTCGAACATTCAGTCTCATTTCAGGCAATTAAGATGTAGGCCTTGATTTTCGGGTTGAATCCGCTAAGATCGTGCAGATTTCAATCATTCGAGAGACCTCAAGAAGACATTTCTCAAGGAAAAACAAGGAGAAGAACAGGGTGGCGCGAAAAGGCAAGGAAAAAAAACTGACGCCCATGATGCAACAATACATGAAGGTCAAAGACCAATACCCCAACGGTGTTGTCTTTTTCCGCATGGGAGACTTCTTCGAGATGTTCTTTGACGACGCCAAGCTCGCGTCGCGCGTCCTGGACATCGCACTCACCCACCGCAACAAGATGAAGGACGAGCCGATCCCAATGGCAGGGATCCCTCACCATTCATACCGCAACTACGTCAATCGAATGGTCGCTGCAGGCCACACTGTCGTCATTTGCGATCAAGTGGAGGATGCCAAGCTCGCCAAAGGACTCGTCAAGAGAGATGTCACGCGTATCGTCACCCCCGGGATGGTCCTTGATCCTGACGCGCTTGACTCCCACAGCAACCACTACTTGATGGGCATCATCAACAAAAAGAAGCGGTGGGGTCTCTCCATGCTCGATCTCACAACAGGTGACTTTCGACTGACCGAGGTCTCCGAAGAAGAAGTCCTCTCAGAGACATACAGGATCTCACCGAGTGAGCTGTTGCTGAGCGAAGACCAACGAGACATCCCCCTCATCCGCGACCACCTCTCACGCCTCGAAGGCGTCGCGATCAAATTTCGTGAACCTCGCTGCTTCGCAAACAAAGAAACCCATGAGCGTCTGTGTGAGCACTTTGAAGTCCATAGCCTCGATGGCTTTGGTGTCGAAAAGATGCAGCTAGGGACACGTGCAGCCGGCGCACTGCTCGACTACGTCTTTGAAACGCAAAAGAAAGACCCACCCCATATCAGCCGCCTCATCCCTTACGCACTTCACGACCATATGGTCATCGATGAGGTCACCTGCACCAACCTTGAGCTGCTCGAAAGTTCTCGCGCTCGCACACGAAAAGGCTCACTCTTTGGCCTACTCGATCGCGCAGTCACCCCCATGGGAAGCCGAAAGATCCGCAGCTGGCTGATGTATCCCCTGCTCGAACCAAGTCGTATACAACGACGCCTCGATGCAGTCGAGTTATTCACCGAACGCAGCATGCTCCGTGATAGCCTCCGAGAAGCGCTCAAAAAGATCTATGACCTCGAACGCCTCAACGGAAAAGTCGCCTCCGGGCTCGCAACACCAAGGGACATGTACACCCTACGAACGTCTCTTGCGGCTGTCCCCGAAGTTTCACAGCTGCTCGCAGAGCTGGGTGAGGATGGTGAGCAACTCCATATCCTTCGTGAGCTCGACCCTGTAGAGGAAGTCGTCGAAGACATCCAAAAGGTGCTGATCGAAGATCCTCCCGCGCTCCTCAAAGATGGTGGTGTGATCCGTGAAGGATTTGATGAAGAACTCGACGAGTGCCGATATATCGCCTCAAACAACAAAGACATGATCTTGGAGATGGAGGCGCGAGAGCGGGAAGACACGAGCATTAACTCGCTCAAGATCAAGTTTAACCGCGTCTTTGGCTACTTTATCGAGGTCTCCAAACCCAACATCCACCTCGTCCCTACAGACCGCTACCAACGCAAACAAACGATGGCCAACCACGAGCGCTACATCACCACAGAGCTCGATGAATTTGGCACAAAGGTCCTACAAGCCGAAGAGAAGTCCCTTGAGCTAGAGCAGACACTGTTTACCGAGCTGCGTGAACGTGTCTCTTTGTTTGGTCCCCGCATCGCCTCCCTCGCCGATCGCATCGCACAACTCGACGCGCTCGTCACCTTCGCTGAGCTTGCCGTGCGCTATGACTACTGTAAACCCGAGCTCTTCGAAGAGAGCATCATCGACATTGAACAAGGTCGACACCCCGTCGTCGAGCAGATGATGCAAGCCGGTGAGTTCGTCCCTAACGACCTCAAGATGTACCTCGACAAGGGACAATTTGTCCTCCTGACAGGTCCTAACATGTCGGGTAAAAGTACGATTATGAGACAGATCGCGCTGATCAGCCTCATGTCACAAATCGGGAGCTTCGTCCCCGCACGCAAAGCCCAACTGGGTATCTGTGACCGCATCTTCACGAGGGTCGGCGCATCGGACAACCTCGCAGGCGGACAATCGACCTTTATGGTTGAAATGACCGAGACCTCCAACATCTTGCACAACGCAACCTCTAGAAGCCTCGTGATCCTCGATGAGATCGGTCGCGGCACGAGCACCTTTGATGGGATCTCGATCGCCTGGGCTGTCGCGGAATTCTTGCACAACCGTATCAGCTGTCGAACCCTCTTTGCGACCCACTACCACGAACTCACAGAGCTTGAAGCCTGCCTGGAGACATTCCGCAATATGAGCATCTCGATCCAGGAGTGGAACGAAGAGATCCACTTCCTCCACACGCTCGTAGAAGGTGGGACCAACCACTCTTATGGGATTCAGGTAGGAAGGCTCGCTGGCTTGCCTCGTAGCGTCGTTAAACGCGCACAACAAATCCTCACAGGTCTGGAGCAAGGTAAACTTCCCTCAAGCGCAGACATCGGTGGGCTTCACGCGAGCAAAGACAACAGCCAACTCTCGCTCTTTGCCCCCGCCGCCACAAACAATGTGATGTCCTCCTTCCTAGAAGACGAACTCGAACGCCTCGACATCAACAGCCTCTCCCCTATGGAGGCCTTGCAGACCTTGTTTGACTGGAAAAAGCGCATGAAAGAGGAACAGTGAGTAGGACAATATGCCTACAATAAAAGCAGCCTACACCACAAACACAACAACTGGGGATACATCTTCAGCCCAGAATGTGGTATGAAAGAAACGACACAAAGACGGACACTTGGATCATCATGACATCACAGCAGCGTCGACCTTTGTGAAAGAATCACGCAAATATTTGATCTCTAGAGTGATATACGAATCCCTTCCGTAAGGAGTCAACCATGCAGCGTCTCGTCCCGATCGTTTTGTTTTTGGGTTGTATTGGAATGATCAGCTCATCTGCTCAAGCACAAAGTGGACAGGGCCAACCCCCACCACTTGAGATCCTCAAACAACTCGTCCCCGCACACAAAGCGATCAGCGAAGAGCTCTTTCGTTACAAGAGTTGGCAAATCGATCTCAACGGCGATGGCAAAAAAGAATGGTTGCTCGTCGAAAACCCCAACAAAAAGAAAAAGAGCATCCGCAAAGCCAACCAGTGCCGCTGCCCCAAAGTCAAACCCAAAGGCAAAAAAGCAAAGCGCATCTTCAATATGTTGCGCAAACGCAAAGACTCCATTTACGAACTCAAAGTCCATAGAAAAAGAGGCCGCCGTCAGCTCACCATCTGGTACGCCTCAGAGCTCGCAAAACGCTCCCATGACAAAATGATGAAGCAGTGGTGCATGAGATTGGGACGACGCTACACGAGCTGGCGACGCTATCGCATCAGACGCTTTGTCCTCATCGACATCGACACAGGAAAAGCGGCGAGGATCTCGGCGAAACGATGTCGCTCCATGTATCGAGCGTCCAGAAGAGGACGACGCAACAGACGACAAAAACGCGTCGATCGCATCTGGGAACGCTATCGCAAAGGTATGGACCAAGCCAACATCAAGACCTGTGCCTGCCCCAAAAAGAAACCTGGTGCCCAAAAACCCAAGACCAGAAAACCACTGTTTGTCACTGTCGCGCGCACCCTCGCGCCCAAAAAAGGCAGTGACACAGGGATGGAACAAAATAAACTGAAAGTCATCGGTCGCTTTCGTGGCGAAAATGTCCAACCTGTCGCCCTGACTGTGGACGGGAAGATCATCGGACTTCGTATCGAGCAAACCAAACAACTCACACAGTACTCCCCACGTGTACAGCTCGAAACACTCTACATCTACGATGCCGGAAAAGCCGACCAAATGAAGAGTGTTTTCAGCATCGAGACAGCCAAAAGCAACCTCGACCGCTCAGCAGACGCACGACGCTGGACATCACTCGCGTACAAAAACATGGACAGCGATGCCTGGGTCGAAATCGTCGCCGATACGTACTACGAAACCCCTCAGTTTAACGGGATGGTCCGCCGCACGATGTACAAGTGGTATCAAGGACGCTATGTGACACTCAATAAATACCGAGGCATCCACCGCGCAACAGCCAGCTCCACCTGGAAAAAGGTGACCACACAAGGCTCCGCGAGCATCTTACGACGCGTCAGTCAACGTGTCCTCGCGAGCAACCTGATCGACGGCTTCCGCAACACCTCATGGGTCTCTGGACGCATGAACCGCGGGCTGCGAGACAGTGTGCGTGTCGAATTTTATCGCAACCAAAAATTGATCGGACTCGCCATCGCCGTACAAAAACCCCAAACTCCCATCCACGTCGTACGCTCACTTTACACAGGTCGCGCCCCTGCCCTCGTGCCTCCCCGGTATCTGCGCATTGAGACAGGCAGCGGTTTCAAAATGGACGTGGAAGTCGACCCCATGAAGAAATACAACTTCTACCGCTTCCCAACACCTGTCTTCACGCGCTTTGTCAAGATCAAACTGCTCAAAGAGTACAAAGACCAAAGTGGCAAACGACACCGTGTTGTCGTGCCCAAAGGGGAACGCTCCCTCGGCTTTATCTCCGAGATCCTCCCCGTCGAAGATCGCGTACGCTACACCTCCTCCTCCTTTGAACACGGCGCAGGCACCTCCTTTGTCGCATCCAACATCGGTGACAAACGCAAAACAACTGGCTGGGCTGAAGGACGAAAAGACGATGGAATCGGAGAATGGGTACAAATGATCTTCCCGACCCCACGCACCTTGCGCACGATCAACATCGTCAATGGTTGCAAACGTCCCGGTGAAAAGTTTATCCTTAACAATCGTGTGAAAGAAGTGCTGTTGACATTCTCCAATGGAATGACACGAACCGTCACACTCAAAGACACAAACAAAACACAAAAGATCAAGGTAGGTTCCGTCCGGACGCTCTCTGTCAAATTGACGATACAGTCCTTTTACAAAGGCAAAATCGGACACACCACCTGCCTCTCTGAAGTACACGCCAACTGAGCCGACCCTGCGACAAAAGAGGTGCTTCGAATGTCGAAACGGATTCTCGCTGTAGATGACAGTAAAACCATACAGAGTGCGCTGGAGATCACCTTCCACACCATCGACGCTCTCGAGCTCTCCATCGAAAGCAAAGGCACCCGTGTACGCAAAAGGCTCCAAGATGAATCCTTCGATCTTTTGATCCTCGACTATGACCTGCCTGACATCGAGGTCGATGAACTCATCTCACAGCTCCGCGCGGTCGATGCGCTCGCAAACCTCCCGATCTTGTTGCTCGCAGGCAAGTCCTACAGCTCCTCAGCCGCTCCAAAAAGCCATGTCGATGGTGTGTTGCGTAAACCCTTCCAGACCAATGACCTGCTAGAGCGGACATCTGAGCTGCTCGCGTTCTCCTTCGAGAAACCTCACAGCGAACCCACTTACTTTGACACCGCACATGACTCGATGGAGTTTGATGTCGAATTTGAAAACCTCGAAATATCCGTCGAAGAAGATGATGCAGAAGACACCCAAGCAGCACTCCCCTCGCAAGAAACGGGTTCCTCACCTGTGTTTGATGAGAGCGATCCGATCTTCATGGCCCCCGTCGAAGAGCTGTCTTCGTACGAGGGGGGCGAGCCCGTTGCTTTCGCAGAGACAGGGCAGATGCCTCCTTTTCGAGACACACAATCATCAGGGCGCCTGACCCCTCCCCCTCTACCTGCATCTCCAGGAGGCACACTGACCCCTCCTCCCCTGCCCGCAGCATCAGATGCTCCTTCAGCAGGAGAGTTGACACCACCACCTTTGCCTTCCGTCTCCCACGCCCCTCCTCAACCTCCGCCAGCGCAACAACGACCTCCACAGCCCCCGCCGCTCTCCTCCCCCTTTGAGCTCAAAAAAGGCAGCGACAGCGGGTCATCCGCTCCGGTCTCGCTGAACGCGAAAACAGGGCCAAAGCACGCAAACGACTACTTTCAATCCTCGGACAACCTCGTCCCTCCTCCTCTGCCTGCGCTCAAAAAGAAGGAGCCAAAAACGCTCCCCAAGCTCCCCTCTGCCAACCCAAAAGATCTACCATTTGCGCCCCCCAAACTCGGGGCATTCGTCCAAACTTACCAACAAGGCAAAGGGCACAAAGAAGCCTACTTTATCCACCCCTCTCAGGTGTTCTTCTTTACCCACTCCTTTGAGAGTGTCCCCAAAGCCGAGAAGGTCAACTCCCCACAACCTTACCCAACCCCATCAGCACAAGAACAAAGCGGTCCATTCCTCGATCCACCAAGGCTCGCGCTGCCCTTTCTCGATCCAGACACAAAGTCCACCAAAGAGCTCAAACGAGCCCTTCGTGCGCCTTCGACGATCGCCAAAAATACTTCAACAGACAAACGCCCAAAGGCCGCGACTCCGCTCAAAACCCCGCCGCGCAAATCCCCCAGCGCGTTCGCGCCAACCGGCGAGATGATGCCCTTCACTCCTAACCAAAAAAACAACGCGTTCACACCAACTGCAGAGATGTCCCCTTTTGTCCCCAAAGCGCCTCCCTCTGAGGTAGATGCCATCGTCCTCACAGAGCAAGTCCTCGACGACGACATTGGATTTGACATCGATATTGATGAGGAGTTCAGCAACCAAGACAAAACGATAGAGATGAAATCCATCTCGGCACATACTGAAACCCTCGCGGACACAAACGTTCCTGTCATGGGCACAGAGATCATCGAAGATGATTTTGACGATGACTTTGGTATCGAAGAAGAGATCATCACAGAACCCACAACAACTGAAAAAAACGACAAGAATGAACCGCTACAAGTGCTCGTTGGGACGATCATCGAAGAAGATAGTGAAGCAAAACCCAACAAAGACGAGCTGGAGTTTTTGCTCCCAACCAACGAAGAAGAAGAAAAGACCATCCAGGGAACAGCCGCCCCCTTTGAAGAGATCATCCGTGTAGATCTCACCGCAGATATCGAAGAGATCGAAGAAAGCTCACCGACCAACAACACCGCCGCGTTTCAGGAAACATACGGTGAAATGCACGCGCCACCAACAAGACGGGATACACCCAACCAAGGCTTTGGTGCCCCCTCTCCCTTTGACCCTCCTCCAACGGGTCCATCTCCAACCTTTCCACCACAGGGAAGCGAACTCATCGATGATGAGGTCGTACCTCCATCGACAGGTGCGAGTTGGCGCGAAGACAACCCAAATATCACCGCCGCATCTCTTCACACAACAGGCTCATCTTCGGTTTATTCACCGACACAGCCTCCTTCTTTCGGGAACGAACCCTCCATCCCTCCCCCACCCATTCCAGGTGCACAAGGGAACACAGAGTCCTCTTCTTTTGCAACAATCTCTCAAGGAACGCCTTACCAGAGCGCGCCCCCCTTCCCTCCTCCGGTCAACGGGCGGTCTTCGACACCTCCTCCCTCAGGCGCATACCACACGCCCCCAAGACCACAAACGGCCTCGTACCACCGACATAACGAGCCTATAACCCCCGCACCGCAGGGGATGGGAAGCTCCACCGAGCTTCCACAACACAACACACTCCCTCCAGAGCACGTCCAGATCGTCTTTGGCGCCCAACTCGATATGCGTGGGTTGTTCATGTTCCTCCAATATGTCGATCATACCCGAGAGCTGTTCAAGCAGCGCATGAACCAAACGACCCCTCCGCCGATCTTTGCAAACAACAGCTACCTCGCAGGGCAGACGATCTTTTTATTTGGGGGAGACGCCTTCGCCATTCGTTCGATCCTCCCAGCGATTCTCGAATGTTTTGGCTCTATCGAAGAACAAGAACGCATCCGGATCGGCAAGATGCTCCTCGACTCGGCCCAAAACAGCCAGAAGAAACAGATCACTCAACACCATATGCACCTGGGAATGGCCATGCGTCCTTACGCAAAAGCCTTGCGAGAAACTTTGAGCGCGTTGCAACGCTCGCCGATCCGAAAAGTCACCTCGACCTTGCAAACACAACCCATCACGTTGTTTGCCGATCATCGCGACACAGGTAGCATTCAGGCGCCGCTCAACCCAAACGCCTTCCGACATCACGCGCTATGTCAAAGTCTCCAAAAAGCCATCTCCATCGGCTCGCTCACTCGCCTACTCGATGACTTTTTTGCGCTCCATCTCTCCGACATCATCCCCCGTAACTTCCCTGACGAGTTGATCTATCAAGCAGTGATCGATCACTTTGAACAGCGTTACCAGCTCAACAGCCTCGCGAACGCCATCCACACCAAAAACCCACGCTTTGACCCTGCACCATTCTCCCGACGTTAACGGCCTCTCCCTAGAATCTTCTCCTCACAACACCACACCCCCACAGATGATCCAACACAGCCGAGCGCTTGATCCTTTGACACATGCAAAATCGTGGTTAGCTTGCATCCACTTTGGCAGTGAATGCACCGCATCACGTAGCAAAAAGAAAAGACTTTCGCGCGAAAGGAACAATTGCATGTTTAAAGGTACAACAGTCGTCGCTGTCCGAAAAGATGGAAAGACCGTCGTCGCTGGTGATGGACAGGTCTCAATGGGTAACACAGTGGTCAAACACTCAGCCCGAAAAGTGCGACGCATCCACGAAAATAAAGTGATCTGCGGTTTTGCAGGCTCTACCGCTGACGCGATCACCCTCCAAGAAAAATTTGAGCACAAACTCAAAGAGTTTAACGGAAATCTCGCCCGCGCCGCTGTCGAGCTCGCAAAAGATTGGCGCACAGACAAGATCCTCCGCAAACTCGAAGCGCTCCTCATCGCCGCCAACAAAGACCAAATCCTCGTGATCAGCGGAAATGGCGACGTCCTCGAACCTGATGATGATGTCTACGCGATCGGCAGTGGGGGTCCCTACGCACTCGCAGCCGCCCGAGCGCTCAAACTTCACTCGACGCTCGATGCAACCTCTATCGCCCAAGAAGCACTCAAAATCTCCGGCGAGATCTGTATCTACAGCAACACACACATCACCTTTGAGGAGATCGAAGCATGAGCCGTCACGACACTCCCCCCCCTGTCAGCACGTTTACACCACGCGAAACGGTCAGCGAACTCGATCGATACATCATCGGCCAAAATAACGCCAAACGTGCCGTCGCTATTGCTCTTCGTAACCGATGGCGACGACAACAAGTCACCGGTGAACTCAAAGACGAGATCACACCCAAAAATATCCTCATGATCGGACCCACCGGTGTGGGAAAAACCGAGATCGCCCGACGACTCGCGAAGCTCGCACAGGCTCCCTTCCTCAAAATCGAAGCCTCTAAGTTCACAGAGGTCGGTTATGTCGGACGTGATGTCGAATCCATGATCCGCGATCTCACAGAGCTCGCCGTCCAAATGGTCCGCGAAGAAGAGACCAAAGCTGTCGAGATCAAAGCACGCGAAGCCGCCGAAGAAGAGGTCCTCAACCTCTTACTTCCAGGTAGCGACAAACCACACACCGGGGAAGACAACGACCTCCAGTGGGCCACAGATACACGTGAGAAGTTCCGACGCAAATTGCGCGATGGACAACTCGACGACAAGTTGGTCGAGCTCGATGTCCCTGACAAACAAACCCCCTCTGTCGAGATCTTTTCGCCCAATGGCCTCGAAGAGATGGGCTTTAACTTCAAAGATATGCTCGGCAATATCTTCCCCAACCGCACCAAGCGACGCAAACTCAAAGTCTCCGAAGCGATCGAGATCCTACAACAGGAACAAGCGCAAAAAATGATCGACATGGAGAAAGTCACCAAAGACGCTGTCAAACGCGTTGAACAAGCTGGTATCATCTTCCTCGATGAGATCGATAAGGTCGCCGGACGCGAACACAGCAGCGGCCCCGACGTCTCTCGCGAAGGTGTCCAGCGTGACCTCCTCCCACTCATCGAAGGCTCCACCGTCAACACCAAGTACGGCATGGTCCGCACAGACCACATCCTGTTTATCGCCGCAGGTGCCTTCCACGTGTCCAAAGTCACGGACCTGATCCCCGAGCTACAAGGGCGCTTCCCGATCCGTGTCGAGCTCGATTCCCTTACAGAGGACGACTTCACCAAGATCCTCAAAGAGCCGAAAAACTCCCTGCTCAAACAGTACACTGCCCTCCTCGATACTGAAGGCCTGAGCCTCGAATTTACCGATGAAGGCATCCTAGAGATCGCACGCCTCGCCGCCATGATCAACCAACGCACCGAGAACATCGGCGCACGTAGACTTCATACGGTCATGGAACGTCTCCTCGACGAGATCTCCTTCAAAGCACCCGAGATGGATCGCAGCAAACCATGTGTCATCGATGGCAAGTACGTCACCGATCGACTCGAACCGCTCGTCCAAGACGAAGACCTCTCACACTACATCCTCTAGTCCCCCTCCTCCCTCTCTCATCTTCTCGACCACGCTGGACTTATCTACAAACAATATGTATCCTGTATGGCGGCCTCCCTCTCGTGGCGGCCTCGTAAGGAAAGAGTCCCATACAGAGAAGAACACCCCGATGTTTTCAACACACACAATCCTCACACGCCCCCAACAGCTCCTGCTCGTGCTGGTGTGGCTTACTCTCCCCTCGCTCCTTTACGCCGCCCCCATCGCCAATATCTTCCCCGTCCCAGAAAGTCCACCTGCCCAGATAGAGCTCGATGGAACCGCCTCCAACGATCCTGACGGCCGCCCTCTGACCTATCAATGGCGCCAACTGACAGGCCCCACAAGCCAGCTTCAGGACGCGACGAACTCAAAAGCGCACGTGATCTTGCGTCGGGCTGGAGACTACACGTTCTCTTTAATCGTCACCAACGATCGGGGAGAGAAAAGCCCAGCCAGTCAGATACGCGTCACGATCAAAGACATCGATCCCTTCGCCCACGCCGGACACACCTTCGCTGCAAAGCTCAACACGACAGTCACACTCGACGGCACAAAAAGTGATGACCCTAACGGCCAAAAAGACAACCTCTCCTACCGCTGGACCCAATCCGCAGGTGCCCCCATTTTACTCACCAACCCGAACACAGCGACGCCTTCTTTCATCGCAAAACAGACCGGTCTATACCGGTTTGTGTTGACAGTCGAAGACAGTGGAGGCCACCGTGATGACGCAGAGGTCACGGTCATCATCATCGATCCAACGCGCCCAAAAGCCCAACCTCCTTCAGCACATATCAGCGTATACGCCACAGAGCTGACACTTGGTGAGAGTCTCCGTCTTGACGGCACAAGAAGTCGCAGCCTCGCACAGCTCCCTCTCCAGTACAATTGGGAGCTCGTCAAAGGACCCGCCCAAGACGTCCTCTCCGAGACACAAAAGGACAAGGCGCTGTTCCGTCCAACCAAAGCAGGCAGCTACCTCCTCCGTTTGACAGTACAAGACGCACAATCCACTTCACCTCCCCGTACACTGCGCATCAATGTCCATCCCACACAAAAAAAGCTCCCACAGGCTACCACACAGCACGTCTCTGTCGGCTTTGAGACGACCGCAACACTCGACGGAAGCAAGAGCAAAGCCTCTGACGACACCCCCCTGACTTACGCCTGGACACAGCTCGCAGGTCCGCGTGTGACACTCGACAATCCAGACAGCGCAACACCCTCTTTCTTTGTGCTCAACAAGGGGACGTACCACTTTCAACTCATCGTCGCTCAAGGGGACGTCCAGAGCGCGCCATCAACAGTCATCGTGCGCGTCAACGAAGGAGACAATAAACCCCCAACAGTCGACGTTGGGCCTTCACTTTTGGGCAAAGATGCGATCGACGCGGGCAACACTCTCCCCCTCACCGCCACAGCCTCCGATCCCGAAGGTGACACTCTCTCTTACACTTGGCGACAAGTAGGGGGGATTCCAGCCCTCTTACAAAACCCATACACCAAAACCCCGACGTTCTTACCGATCAGCTATGGACGCTATACCTTCGAGCTGTTGGTCTCCGATGGACACGTCACGACCTTCCCAGGACAACGTCTTCAGGTCGAAGTCCACGACAACATCAACCACATCCCTGTCGCCCATGCTGGCGAGACGATCAAAGCGCTCGCTGGTACAACCGTCCAGCTCGATGGCACAAAGAGCGAAGACCAAGACCCCAAAGACACCCTCACATACATCTGGCGGCAGGTTAGCCCAACACACCCAGACGACCAAGTCCGTATTTTAACAGAGACACCGGAGAAACCGACCTTCTTGATCCCAAAAGGGACAGACGTCAAGACGTACACGTTTGGATTGATCGTCGATGATGGCAAGCTCCTCTCCACAGAGTCACATGTCGACGTAGAGGTGATCGGCGTCAACCAGCCCCCTGTCGCCAAGATCATCGCCCCCACGATGCCACAAACCCACACAAAGATCGTCCTCGATGGTACCAAGAGCAGCGATCCCAACCCGACAGACACACTCACATACACCTGGAAGCAGCTCAACGGACCCAAAATCACACTCGTCGGTGAAGAGCGCGCCAACGCATCGTTTATCCCAACAGAACCAGGTTTGTATGCGTTCTCTCTGCTCGTCTCAGATGGGACGCTGCTCGACCGCGAAGAGATCGCGATCCAGGTCCAAGCCACAGAAGCAGTCACACCGTCAGGTGGCTTCACTTGTCAGACAACCTCGACAGCTCCCCCTCCTTTGCTGTGGCTGGCCCTGATGTCCCTTCTGCTCTGGTCAACTGCGCGCAAACGACAACGATGAACAGCAAAAAAACCTCCCCTCTTGGTAATCCTTTTTCTCACTTCAGGTGTCTTTAACGATGCCCGCATCTTGTGTCAATCCTTGTAATCGTCTATCCAAGTATCCAAACTTGGAACATTCACATTGACGACACACAGCCCCGCAGCCCTCTCATACATCAAGCTCTCCGACGCCGGAGCTGTAAGTTGTCCACGCTAGAGGACTGACCCATCATGTTGAAACGAATCGCTATCATCGTTGTGCTCATGCTCATCTTTCTCGTGAGCTTTGGACTGTTTATGATCTGGTGGCTCAACTACTTCCCAGGAGAGACCGAGAAGGCAGAGCTCGCCTGCGATGGAAAAGCTCCCAAAACACTCAAGCCAGGTGACACCATCCGCGTCCTCTCGTGGAACATTCAATACGGTGCGAGCCGCAACTACCACTTCTTCTACGATGGTGGTCCGGATGTCTACGCGGAGAAAAAAGTCGTCGAAGACAACCTTCAAAAGATGCTCAAAGTGCTCAAAGAGGTCAAACCAGACGTCATCCTCTGGCAAGAATTCGATCGAGGCTCCAACAGGACCCATATGCTCGACGAGTTAAAGATCTTCTGGAAGGGAGATCCGCAATACGCCTGTTGGAGCGCGACCCCCTACCACAAGTCGGCCTTTGTCCCCTCGCCAGGCAAAAAGTTTCTCAAACGTGTAGACATGGAGCTTGGGGTCTTCTCAAAGTACAAGATCACCCACGCATCCCGCCACGCCCTGCCGATGTTAAAAGAGAGCTTCTTGCGTCGCGCCTTCAACCTCAAGCGCGCGATCCTCAAAGTCGAGCTGCCCGTCGAAGGTGGTAAATCACTGACCTTCTTAAACACTCACTTCTCGGCGTTTAGCTTTGGTGATGGGACACTCGACAAGCAAGTGAAGAAGTTGCAAACACTGGCACTAGAGGCCGAAAAGAAAGGCTACACGGTGACAGCTGGCGATCTCAACTTGCTCCCCCCAGGTGATAAGCCCGAACGTCTGGGAAAAGCAGCGGCGACATTCTACTCTAAAACACATAACCCCATCGCGCCACTCTACAAGACGTTACATCCTGCGCTCTCCGTCGAAGACTACAACAAAGCGCCCGCCAAATACAACACGTACATGCCCCCGAAAAAGAGCAAGGCCGATCGCTGGATCGACCACGTATTCGTGAGCAAAGATATCGAAGTCAAAAAATACGAGGTGCTCAGCCAACACCATGCGCTGTCCGATCACCTTCCCATCGTCTTTGAGATCACACTCAAAAAATAAACAGAGAGGTCAATATCGTGCTGAATGTGGGTTCCCTCTTCCAAAAAAAGACGACACCAAGAAGCCAGGATCGTCTGGCAGCATGGATCCTTTTGATGGGCAGCACGATATCGGTGTTGTTCTGGTCTTGTCAGATCGGCCTGCGCGACTTCTCCGAGCCACTTCAGGTCGCCCAGGTCGGTCACTTCGCGTCCTGGCGCAGAGTGGGTCCACAACGACATATTATCGCGGTCGGTACGACAAGACGGGACAATGACATCGTCCTTCACGATCGCAAAGCCTCTGGCGAACACTTTGTCCTCGAACGTCGCGGCGGAAAAGGCCACAGATGGGCACAGCTCAACAACCGCAGCCGCGATAGACGCATCATGATCAGGCGCCAAAAAGGCGGCACTGTCAAAGTCAATAGACATAGGCTGCGTGACGGCGATCACTTCCTCCTCCCACTACAACACATCCGCAAAAATGCCTCCTTTCAAGGGCTCCGAAAAATCGACTGGTGCCAGCCATCACAACTCCTTCAACTCCTGCGCACGAGTCCGCCCCCCAAAACCACAGCCTCCAAGACAAAGACACCCAAACCAAGTAAGACCCAAAAGAAGCGCGACGATGGGCAGACCATCTCATTCACCATCCAAGCATCCAAACTCCCTATACGCTGGAACGAAGAGCAACTCCTGTTTGACATCAAAGGCAAGCAGCCACGACAGATGAGACTCGGACCACACCAGTATTACAGGCTCCCAAAGGAGGTCAAAGGCGACGCGCTCGCGTACAGATATGGTCAGTGGCGACGCTTATTTGGGACACAGTGGAAGCCCTTCACAGGGACGATCTCGTGGGGCAAACAACCATCTTACAATGTGTCCTTGCAACACAAGACCTACCTGACGACCGCGCCGGGTTACACACTCACACAGACCAACACCTCCTGCCCCTTTCCGCTCAGAGAGTCTGCGATCCCTGGTGGCCTGGAGATCGCGGGCATCGCACGTCTGTACTTCCAGAATAAACGCCTCCTCCTGCAACATCTCGGACAGGGTAACCGCCCTATGCAGATCTTGCCGGGGCGTGGTTCAGCTCGTCTGCTCGGTACAACCAGCCTCTACGATGGCGATCTACTCTCCGCAGGCCAACTCACCTACAGACTCTCCTTCACCCCAGAAGGCGTGAGGATGATGCTCACACGTCTCCCTAAGACGACGTTGATACCGTTCTTCTCGACCTACCCATCCCACAACTATCCGATGAGACGTTTCTTGCCAGAAGGACGCCACTTGCTCATCACAGGTGGCGGTGGTGGGAACCCACAGGCCGATCGTTGGACCATTCGCACATCACTTGTCGGCGAGCCCGGTAAAACACAGCTCGTCTCTCCCTACCGTCCGTTTATGGAGATACAACCAGACAAAAAAGGCCACTTGCAGGTCCGCCCACTCGAAGGCGCAGCGCTCTACCTCGCCAAAGCAGATGGCACCCTGCTCAAGAAACTCCCCAAAGCCGGTATCCCCCACAAAGCCGAACACATCTACTACACAAAGCGTTTTTATTTTCGAGTCTTTCGGCCATCGTATGCGGCCCTCGCGTGGCGCATCGCCTTACTCTGGGGCACGATCTTTATGGGGTTGTCCCTCTTTTTGTATTGGATGCTTACGACTGGACGTGTCACCTGGAGTCCCATCCCACCGAGCAGTGTTTTGATGAAGTTACTTCCAGAAGGCGACCTGCGTCAGGCACTGCTCACACGCACACAGCGTCGAATGTGGCGCGCCTCCGAAGAAGAAGGTCAACCGCTCCCAGCCCTCCCGTGGTACGGTAGCCTGTTGATGTTTGCGCTGTGGTTCCCCGCGATGTTGTTGTTACCTGTCGCGATCTTCCTCAACGGTATGGGATTGTATGTCCTCGCCACACTCTCCCTCTCGTCTCTTGGGCTCAACAACAACGACTTCTTGTACAGACAACTCTTGTGGTCTCTCGTCGGATTCACCGCATTTGTTGGGCTCTTTATACTGCCACGAGATATCTGGCAGCGCGTCCAAGATTGGCGCACACGCGATCACATCAAACAGGCGATTGAACCAGAGTTTGCGCCGACACCACTCTTTGAGACATGGGAGTTTCGTGGCTTTGCGCTCGTGTGTTTGGTCTGCGCCATCTTCTTTGGTTGGCTGTTTGGGACGTGGTTGACCTTCCTGCTCGCGATCGTCGTGCTCTTTTGTGGGAGCGTCCTGATGAAGGAGTTCGAACGCGCACGACAGGTCCCCCTACAGCGAAAGAGTTTGCGCTTCTTCTTTTATACCTTGGCGTTACTGGGCTTTGTCCCATTGTTAGGTCTGTTGATACCTGGCGCCGTCCACAACAGGTTCTTTTTGGTCATCCCACTGATCGGTACAGTGAAGCTCTCGGACTTCGCGATCCTGGCGGCGATCTATTTCTTCTCAGGCTATTTGGGACACGAACTCTTTGCCCTGCGATTGCGCAAAGCGCGTCACACACAACAACGACAAAGAGAAGCCCAACAGCTCGCCCAGCCAGGAGAACGAACGGCCACACTGCCCGAACAAAAAGCAGTCCAGACCTTTACCCCACAGGAGCGAGGGAAGATCCTGTTTGGGGCGATGCAGCTCTCGATGTTGTACTTGTTTTTGCTCGGCGCGATCTGCGTTCTGTACACGATCCAGGGGGACCTGGGGCCGGGGCTGATCTTGACGCTGTGCTTTTCGCTGTACATCCTGTTTATCTTTCTCGCCCCAGGTGTCGACCGTCTGGTGACTGCGGGCAACCTCTTGCGTATCGGCGTGGTCTTTGGTGGGATCGCCGTACTGTTTTGGCTCCCAGACTTACTGGCAACGCTCCAACCGGAGTGGGCCTTACATAACAGCGAGCTACAAAAGGTGCGCGAACGATTGGCGCTGTGGAACCAACCCTGGCGCTTTATGGTGGGTGAACAGCTCCTACAAAACCAATGGGATCTCGCTGGATACAAGGGTGCCTTTCAGTGGTTCAACAACCTACACAGTGACTTTGTGCTGACCGCTGTCGTCCGCGTCCTCTCGCCGCTGTGGGGATACATCGTGTTGCTCACCACCTGCGCGTTCCCCTTGATGACGTTAGGTGTCGCGTGGCTGCACTGGTATCCGCTGTTTCCAAAGGCCGAAGGTGAGGCTTCTTTTGGCGACAACAAAGCCGCCCTCGCCTACAAAAAACAGAGCAGTATCCGCAGCCTGCTGATGTTGTTTGGGAGCATCTACCTGTTCGCACAGAACTTCATTCATATAGGCTCAACACTGCGTCTGACACCGATGACAGGGGTCACCCTGACGTGGGTCTCGTCGGGAGGGACGAGCCTCGTCGCCTGTTACTTTGTGCTGGCGCTGATCTATCGTCAGATGCACCATCATCCCTGGGAGCCCGCAGAGGAGGAGGTATCATGAGTATTCGTAGAGATCTCACACGGATATGGCAGGAGCTGTCGACCAAATGGGGACTTCAAGGAGGCCATGAGCGAGAGAGAAAGGCCCCACCTCAGTGGATGGATAGACTCCCCTGGCTGATCTTGCCTTTGCTCTTTGGTGTCGTCGCGGTCGTCGCATGTAGCCAACTCTTTCGGCTCACGAATATGCCCAAACAACGCTACGCACCGGTCATTTTGGATGCACCTCTTCAGTCAGCACACTCGCTCTTGCGGGATTCGGCGACAGGCATCTACTTTTTGCTCCATGTACAGGGTGACGCAGGACACCTTGTCGCGCACCAACCGAGCCCTGGGACACGTGCCTTTCGAGGAAGCGATGCCGTCCCAATCTTCGGGGCTCGTGCACCACGTGCCGAGGTCTTCTTAGCGACGTGTGAACGAGAACCCACACCACAGGACATCCGATTCTTCACACATGACGGGATGATCTTGTGGCTCTGTCTCCACCCCACCCTCGAACAACGCATCGAGCTACGTCGTGTCGGTTGGCGATTCCCCAAATGGAAGTGGGAAAAAGGTCTCCAGTTCGGCAAAAGTGCATCAAACGATATCGTCATTGGTTCCGCCCTGATCCCAGCCAAGAGCCTCTTTGTCCAGAGACGTGGGAGCCAGTTACTCGTCGACAGCAAAGAGAAAGACATCCCCAAAGCCGAGCGGTTGTTGTGCTTTCAAAAGGAGCAGCCCACGCCGCCTTCACAGACAGAAGAGAAAGACGCCAAGGCGCCAACGAAAACATCGAAGAGCACAACGTGTCCAAATGATTCTTTGTGGTTGAAGCCCGGAGATGTCCTGCGTCTGTATCCTCGCTATCACCCCCATCACTCCGTGACACTCCGGTGGAGGGAGTCGGAGCAGGAGAAAGACCACGACGACCTGCTCTTGTACCCGGCAGACAGCGAAGGGCTGAGCGTCAGACAGCTCAACCCAGCCCATCTCGAAGAGCGCGAACAACGGGGATTCCTCGTCGGCAAGGCCGATGTGTACTTTCGTCAACTCCTCCCAGAGGCCGTCCGTACACTCGACCTCGAAGAACAAATTCACGAGTTGGTGTTGAGAAAGTATCTCACCTATCTCACCCCCGAAGATCTTCGTCGCTCTCTCGCGGCACGCCACCAACCAGGTGTCGATATCTCCCAATTGTCCCAACTCGTCCCCCTGCCAGCGTGGCAACACACTCTCAAGCCGCTTCACAAAAATCCATTCTTGCGCAACAGGATCTGGATGGCCAATCAGGCTCTAGCTCGTCGTTACAGAGCACAGGCCCGCTCTCTCTTTCGGATCAGACAACGCAAAAGTGGGGGTGAATTACTCGGACTGGGCGTCGGTGGCGCGACCCTTCAAGCGCCTTATCGCAACCTGATGCACCCCAAACACCTCAACCGCAAGAGGCAGCTCCACCCACGTCTCGCGACGATCCTAACAGCCGCAGATACAGGGCAGGCCTTCCTCGAACAGCTCGACACAGGCAACGCTCCAGTGCCTGCGCACGTCGCATTTCTGTCCACACAACCTGTCGAGCTACTCGCGTCGACGTACACTCCTAACGAGGCGAGAGAGCGACAATTCAAAAAGGTCGGTGCGCTCTCCCACCCACGTACCTTGCTCTCACTCAACGCGACTCTTTACGAAAGTCGCCATCCATTCGCGTATCGTCCCAACCCCACGAAGAAACAGCCGACAAAAGGAGCAGCCCCCTCACAATTTTTGTACAAGCTCCCACAAAAACGCTGGTGGAAGCGCACGAAGACGCTCCAACAGAGCAGCAAAGATTGGCCCCTCAAAGAGATCGCCACTCGCCTCGGAACAGTCCTCACACAAGACGAGCTGTTCAAAGACTTGCAGACACGTAACAAAGGTCGCTGGAGCCGACACAAACACTGTGGAAACCAGAGCCTCCGTAAAGGGAGAAAGTGGACCCATAAGACGACCTGCTGGGGAAGTGATGCGCTTGTACGTTCGGGTACATCCATCCTTGTGCCCTGCTCTTCTTTGGTGCGCAGCCGTATCAGGGAGCTTCATTGTAAGCCCGGTACAAAAGCACCTCTTATCGATCCAAAGGGACGCATCGTCAAACGACCTGTCGGGAATGTTCAGGGATTGTACGCAGTCGTCCTCGCGCCTCTTCCACGCACTCAACTCGAACAACAACGCGGTGCACCTCTTCGGTATTACATGCGTGTCCAATCGGGCTCATTGGAGATCCGGCTCAATGAACGTGTCGTCCAGGCGGGTCATGAGATCCCCCTTCAAGACCGCGACGTGCTCCAGCTCGGAGACATCTCCTTTCGCTTTCGTCGTCCACAAGGTCTGTTGGCCTTCGCACGTTTTCGAGGGGACCAAATCGTCTCTCACTACCCAGAAGGCGCTGTCTTCTCCCACGCGATCGCCGGCAGTGTGGGTGGTCCTTATCGTTCACGTCCTTCTGCGCTCAAAGCACAGCTCCCTCCCAGATCAGAGACGGACAACAAGACCTCTGCGACACCAAAGGTCCGTAAGATCGCGACGACACTGCTACCAGACCTACAACGCATCGCCTTTACATCGACACAACAACACCTCAAACGCATGGACTCAGAGGCCTTCAAAAAACTCTTTCGTCGGCGCTTCTTCAAGAATCCTCATAAACCCCACACTGGCGCTGTCGTCTTGCTCAATCGAAAGAATGGACGTGTCCTCGCCGCCGCGAGCTTTCCGACCTTTGACCCAAACCTTCCAGATCCCAAGTCCCTTCAGGACCGTAAAAAAGGCGGGTACAGGTATCTACAGGGGCAACTCGTGGACCGATTTGGAATCATCGACCCGCTCCTCGCATATGACCCAGCCCATCTGCCACCAAACGCCCCCAAAAAGAAGCGTCTGCTCGGCAAACCCACACCTGTCCCCAATTATCTCGAAGCGATCCTGTGGGATAAAGAGGAAGAGCGACGTGGGATCTTTGGTTCTGCCCGCAGTGGTTGGCTACTCGAACGCGCTCTCAGCGGTTCACAGACTCCAGGCTCGACAGCGAAGCTCGTGACCGCGATGGCCTACGCTCGCTACCTTCGCAAAAAAGGACGCCCACTGAAGTTCCCGGTCCACCACTGTGCAGGTGGCTTGATGTTCCAGCTCCCCAAAAAGAAGCGCGACCGCCGAGGCAATGAACGTGTCACGTGGCGCCCCTCTCCGATTCACTTCCGCTGCCATAAACGTGGAGGACATGGTCCTGTCGGCCTCAAAAAGGCGCTCTCCACCTCTTGCAATGTCTACTTTGCCCATCTCGCGTTGGAGATGGCGGGCGTCCCCAAAGAACAACTTCGTCACAACGCCGCCCATGTCCGCTGGCATCGCAGTCGCTATGGCAACGGTCGCTATCAATTTATGAAGATCGAACCCAAGACCATCTCCAACGCGATCCAGCGTTCAACTCTCCATAGAGAGCTGTTCAAGACGGCGTCGGAGCTCGGCTTCTTGATGCGCTATACCTATAGGATGGGACGTGGTCGCAAACGTATCTATCGTCGCTACACAGACGTCTACTGGGAACCGGGACGCAGTAAGTGGCCGAAGCCTTCGGAGACATTATCACCCAAGCAGCGACGAAAAGCCTCTCTGGCAACGCTTCGTAAACGCATGAGAGAGCAACAACCACAAGGCTACTTTGGCGTCGGTCGGTACGTCGGGTATGCTGCGGCCTATCCGGCATGGCAACAGTGGACGACACGGGCCACGGACCCACGCCACGGATATCCAACCTCACCCGCACGGACATTTGGCTCCGTCGCGGCGTCTTTACGTGGGATGGCCTATGTCGGTTTTGGACAGAACCTGACGGTCTCCCCTCTTCGACTCGCCCTCTTGAGCGCGACGCTCGCAAATGATGGGATCTTACCATCTCCGAAGTTCTGGGTCGGTGATTGGGATGCCAATAAAGAACATCCCCCGATGTCGATACGCACACCACTCAAGCGCCCAAAAGCCAAACGGATCGTGCAACGAGCAGATGCCAAACGCATTCAAGAAGCGATGGCGTCGGTCACGACACGAGGGACAGCAGCCAAACCATTTGCGTCACTCAACAAGTATTGCTTGCGCCCCTATGGTCTTCAGGTCGTAGGGAAGACGGGAACAGCAGAGACACGAAGTGCCCGTTCACGTCAGGCATTGCTCAAGAGAGTCAAACGTGCAGGGAGAACGTACAGGGCGTCGAAAAAGTGGCGTCGACAGAGTGGCTGTTTTAAGCGGACATTCTCATTGTACGACTATCCCGAGGAGAACATCGCTGACTCGCTGTTTACAGGTGCCATTATCCCCACCAAGCAAGGTGGAAGTGATGTCATCCCCAGAGGCAAGGGCTGGCGCTTTCGGGACATCGCGTTCGCAGTCGTCGTTGGCAATGGATACCACCCACAAGGACAACCCTGCCGCAAAGGTGGACAGGATCAGGATAGAGCCGAAGCCAAATACCTCGCACATGACATCTTGCTGTCAATGCTTCACCACGTCGGCGTCTGTACCGACTATAACCCCCCCTCCGCCAAACGCACAACACTCCCAACACCCAAACGAAAACGCCGACGCAGACGCACCAAGCGACGTAAACGTCGTCGGTAGGCTCCATCTTGGGCAAGTTGCCACTTGCCCCCACAGGCTGCCGCGCTTCGCTTGCCGGGCACACATCTTGGGCAAGTTACCACTTGCCCTCACAGGCTGCCGCGCTTCGCTTGCCGGGCACACATCTTGGGCAAGTTGCCACTTGCCCTTACAGGCTGCCGCGCTTCGCTTGCCGGACTCCATCTTGGGCAAGTTGCCACTTGCCCTTACAGGCTGCCGCGCTTCGCTTGGCATTGACTATCGGGGATGCACGGGCATCCCCAAGCGCGCTTCGCTTGCCTTCCCCTCCTGTTGACGCCTTCGGCGTGTTGGTCACACGGACAGGGTGGGTTAACGTGTTTTCTGCTTTTGCATCCACTGGAGGGCAGAGAGCGAGTAGAAGAGACTTCTGAGATGGGGCATGTGGCCAAAGTGCCCTTCGGAGAGGGTGTACACCCCCTTAGACTCGGAGACCAACCAGCCTTGTTCGAGGGCAAATGAGAGCTCGTCATCATAACGCTCTTCGAGAGGGACACCAAATATCCGCGCAAAACGCCTGGAGTCAATCACACCAAAGTTCAGCGAGAGCAAAATATATTTGGCCGCGACCTCATCCTCAGGGAGCACATACCCATCCCCAACAGGAAACACATCACCACCATCGATCGCACGCTCCCAATCCCGCACACGATACGGCGCAAAAGACCACGTCCAATCGAACAAACTCGTCGCGTAATTCCCAATACCAAGATACGGCTCGCCATCCAACAAGCGCCCCTCAAAATAGGCAGATGTTCCCGTCTCGTCAGGATAACGAGAGAAATTCACCGACCCATACCGGGCATGATATCCATGCGCCGTCAACAACGCATACCCTACATCATACATCTCTTGATACACAGAGGGTTCGGGGATATCAGGCGAATGGCGGTTCATCACACGCCCCACCCCACGATACAAACAATCATACGTCGTGATTGAATCAAAGCCCATCTCGATCACACGGTGAAGATCGAGCTTCCAATCTTCCATACTCTGCCCCGGTAACGCGAAGATGAGATCGGCATTGATTCTCTTCGCACCTGCAAGACGAAGATTCTTTGCAGCGCGCTCAATCATCACAAGACCCGTGCGACGGTTGACCTCTTCAAGGGTCTCTTCGTTGGTGCTCTGGATCCCCATCGAGATGCGATCCACTCCCCTCTCCACCAAAAGACCTAACTTTTCGGGTTCCTCAGAGGCGATCCGTGGCGTCGTCTCGATAGACAAAGGGAACGCATGATCCGAACGCCTCTTCCACGGCGCGACGGCGACCAAAAGCCGCTCTAACTCCACAAGAGGCAGCCGCGTTGGGGTCCCACCTCCAATATCAATCCCACCAATATCGACCTGTGCATCGACCTCTTCTTCGAGTGCGTCGAGCTGACGAAGGAGATGATCGACATAGCGCGTATAGACCTCAGCCCGATCGCGGACATCTACGGCAAAATTGCAATAAAAGCACTTCCGCTCACAAAAAGGGACGTGGATATAGAGCAAAAAGCGCGCTCTTTTGACCTTCTCACGGAGAGAAACAACCCCCGAAAAGTGCTCGCGAAAATACGCCGGTCGAGGTGGGTATTGTATCGTAAATTCCCAGGGCGCTTGCGAAGCGAGCGATTGGCTGTATTCGATCTTCATGACAACACCGCACGAAGGTGCTTTGCGACGTCGTGGACGTCTTCAGTCGTGAGCGTCTGATGGATCCCGACAAAGATCGAGGTCTTCGCGAGGGCACGACAATGTTGCAAGCCATCCGTTGGAAGGTCCTGAAAAGCCGGTTGGTCAGCGATCACGCCTCCCATCAAGTTGCGCGTCTCCACACCTCTCTCCGCCAAGCTCCTCGACACCTCCAACACCTCTTTGTCCTTGAGCGTGATCGGGAACACAAAGGGAGATCCGTTGTTTTCCAAGGCTGGATACACCTCGATCGACCCACAGTCACGAAGTGCTTCCCATAAGATGTTGTAGTGTTCTTTGCGTTTTGCTTCGAATGTCGGCCACTGACGTAGTTGAAAGCGACCAAAACAAGCGTTGAGTTCGGACATCTCCAGATTATGCCCACGACGCACATAGTAGAAGTTGTGATACATCCCTTCGGGGGCTTCACAGCTCGAAGGGTCGAAGTGACAAGTACATGCGCGCCCCCAATGTGTGATAGATTCGACGAGTTTGTGTGTATCTTCGTCGAGTGAGATCACCCCGCCTCCACCAAACGCCGAGAGATGATGAGGGTGGTAGAAGCTCCACGTCGTCAAATCCCCATAGTGATGGACAGCTTTGCCTTCGTAAAGCAGATGCTGACTCTCGCAAGCGTCTTGTAACAAGAGCAGGTTGTGTTTGTCACACAGCGCCCTGATCGCGGCAAGTTCCGCAGGAAACCCCAAAAAGTGCGTTACACAGATAACCTTGGTCTCAGAAGAGATCGCCTGTTCGAGGGCTTGTGGTGAGAGATTGAACGTCCCAGGCGTAGTGTCGACGATTTTGACGCGATATCCAGCGGTCAATAAAGAGGTCATCGTCGTCGGAAAAGTGAATCCAGCGACGAGCGCTTCACCGGGACCTGTCTTCTCTGCGAGCGCAAAGGACGCCGCGAGATTCGCCGAAGAACCAGAATTGACGAGTGAAAGGTAGGGGACGTCGAAGTGTGTGGAGAGCTCATCCGCAAATGTACGGATGTTATGTCTCGGAGGTCCGAGCTGTTCTTCCAGGTAGGCACCAAAACCCTCCGTCTGGACAAGACCTGTACAGGGATAGCGAAATGATGGCGTACCAGAAACCTGTTTGTCTGTTTGTGTCATGCAATCCTCTCAACAAAAACATACCTTGCGATCTTATATGCAGTATGTATTTAACGGTTCATGTCACAAAAAGTTCAGATGTCATGGTGATCAGTGGGGGTATCAAGTCGAGTGTGACAGGTAAGAAGAGAGTAAGGAAGGCATCAAATGGGGTGGATCAATCTTCGGGGCGTTCGCCGGCGGGTGCCATCTTGACGATCTTTGGATCGAAGCGTGCAACGGTATCGACGAGATCTTCTTGTGCGCCCATCACTTGGTCGATATCTTTGTATACACCAGGGTTCTCGTCAAGCCCTGCGCTGATCAACGTGACATCGCGCTCCTTCAGGAACTTCTTCACATCGGACCAACGGAATGACTCATTGGCTTTACGGCGAGACATCACACGACCGGCACCATGGGATGCACTCTCAAGTGACGCGGCGTTTCCTTTTCCGCGCACAACATACCCTGGTGTTGCCATCGAACCTGGAATGATCCCCAGCACGCCCTCGCCTGCTGGAGTCGCACCTTTCCGGTGAACGTAAACCTCGCGCCCATCGTGGATTTCTTGCCAACAAAAATTGTGGTGATTCTCGACATCAGCGAGGGCTTTTGCGCCAAGAGCACGTACAATCTCACGGTGGATCACCGCGTGGTTCGCCGCCGCAAAGTCACCCATCAAATTCATCGCAGCCCAGTACTCCTGACCCTCTTCGGAGTCCATATCCAGCCACGCCAGATGCTTCAACTCTTTGGGCAGCTCTGGATGCAATGCCTGCGCGAGCTTCGAATAATGGGACGCCACATTCGCACCAGGACCACGGCTCCCACTGTGCGATAACAATGCCAAGTATGTACCGGCTTTCAAGCCCAGATCGTCTTTGGTCAAGGTCAACGTCCCAAACTCCACAAAGTGGTTCCCCGAACCGCTACTTCCGAGCTGTGAGCGAGCTTTCCCTTTCATATTTCGCGTGACCTCTGTGATGTTCCAGTCTTGGTCCATCACCTCGTGGTCGTGGGGCTTACGAAAGGAGGCACCGATCCCAAATGCGGTCTCATCCTCCAACACATTGATCAGACGTTGCTTTTCACCTTTGAGAGCTTGCGCTGGCATGTCCAAGACTGTCATCTTCATGCGACAGGCGATATCCACACCGACAGCGTATGGAATGACCGCATTCTCGGTCGCCAACACACCACCAATGGGTAAACCATAACCAGTGTGGGCATCGGGCATCAACGCCCCCGCGACGGAGACAGGCAGACGACAAGCGTTATTGATTTGTTTGATGGCCTGATCGTCGAGATCCGTCCCCCACTGCTTCCAAGGCGCAGGTTCAGCGCGCTCGATGAAGTCGAGTTCGTCAGGTGTACACAAAGCACGTGCAAGATCAGAAAAGTATGGGTGTTCGGTGTGATCGGCAGGTGCAGCCACGACCTCTTTGAGGTGCGCACGAATCTCGCGTTTCTTCAGACCACTCTCAGCAGCCCCCCGCAACAAACGCATCGCCAATTTCACTTTTGGACCTTTTGGGATTCCTAGATTCTGTAATTCTCGACCCTTCATGGGAACTCCTTCTTCAAAGGGTATCATGCAAACACCGTCTGCACTTATCCCTTGCTCGATCACATGTTTCTTCTACTTGTACCATCAAACATTGTCTGGTGGTGGATTTTCAGCCTGTCACGCCGGATCGGAGTTCGTCCCCCGCCTACATATCCCACTCGATACATAGCTTACAACACTCTACGGAATACCACACAAAAAGTTCAAAAAAAGCTCCCCACACCTCCTACTTCCTTCCTGAGAGGAGGAGCTGAGCGAAACGGCGGGGATGGATTTCAAAGTTCCCTCAAGCAGAGCGGTTGAATGGCTCCTCCCCTCGAAAGGCTTAGGCATTTGTTGGGGGTTACACAAGAGGGAGCAAAGAATGCGTGAGAGGGGTAAGCGTTGTGCAGAGGTGGGGAGTACAGTTCGGCGAAGGGGGGTCCGAAAGTGCGCGAGAGGGGGGTGCAATTCGCTTACGAGGGGGGTACACTTTGCGAGGGTGGGGGGTACACTTTGCGTAAGGGGGTCTCAAGAGTACACGAGAGGGTTCAAGGAGTGCAAGAAGGGGATCATCAAAGTGAAGATGGGCCTTCTCAAAGTGCAAGAACAGCTCCTTTGAGTGACTGAGTATAGCCATTCGAGTGCGTGAAGACACCGTCGGAGTGCAAGAAGACGGCATCAAAGTTCCAGGAGGCCTCATCAGAGTGCAAGGAGACGGCATCAAAGTTCAAGGAGACAGCATCAGAGTGAAAGGAGTAAATTGTAGAGTGCAAGGAGCAAATTGTAGAGTACGAGAGGGCTTCATCTTTTGATGGGAGGAGGTCTTTCCAGCGGCCTAACAGGCCATTCAAGTGAAATGACAGGTCCGAAGACACAATGAAGACATACCAAGCTGTTCCAAGTAAACTTGCCTGAGAGTTCCATCACCAGCCCTCTTTTGTGGGCTTTTTTCCTTGGAAAAGCTTTAGGATACTTGGGGAGTCGGCGTTTCGGTTGTACTGTTCGTTGTGGAGGGCTCGTTGTTTGTGGCTTGATTGCCCTGTTGGGCGGGTTTTTTCTGCACGAACATGCTGTTTTTGATCGATTGGTATTGTCTTGAGTTGACACCAAACTTGCGTCTTGTGAAGCGCTTTGTGTCGTTGACGAGTTTGCTGATGCTTTCGATGTTGTTGTTTTTTTCGCGGACATACTGGTGATACAACTCTTTGATGTCATCAGCTTCGCCTTGTTCTTTGTCAAAGGCGGCTTCGAGGACAAGTAACTCGTCGAGGGCTTGTTCTGAAAAGTAGAGTTGTTGATTGCTGATGATGACTTCGATGACGGCATCAGCGTAGAGTTCTTTCTCTGTGAGGTTTTTGGGAGTATTGAGGGATTGGACGACTTCGAGGTGAGGAAGCTCCATTTTGAGGAGGTCTCCAAAATAAAGGGCACGTTCTGTCAGGACCTCAAGTGCGGCGTTCGATTCGATGCGTTCTCGGCGCCATTCACCGTCAATTGCGGCAATTTGTGCCAGAGAACTTTCAGTATCTTTGATCTGTTTTTCAAGGATGGGATGTTTGTGTTGGCAGAAGACATCCTCAGGATGTGCCCCAAGGACAAGAAGACAGGCTTTGGCTTGTTGGATTTTTTGGGATTCTCTCATAATGTGAGCTCCTATTCAAAATGTGGTGAAGGTGAATATGTTGCCGCGATTTGTTTGTTTGCGGCGTCTGGCCCCCCACCAGAGCAAAGAGAATACCGACAAGACATCTATGAGATTCTGACTATACTTTCAAGGACTTAAATTAAAATCACACACAGGGTCATGTCTCAAGTCTGTCCACATTTCGTTCGGCGATTGTCCAAGTGTGCAATATGTGGACAGTTCATCAACAAGCCCCCGCACTACAAAACGCAACCATCGTGATATATTGAGAAAAAACGGGTAGAGTAGAAAGAGAGCAAACACAACGGACAATAAGGAAGTTGGACGTATGATATACTTCAGGAGTTTCATTTTCATCGGCCTTTTCGCCACCCTTTTGCACTTTGCTTGTGGAGTCGAACCCCCTTGCTCACAAAGCGAAACCTGTTCGGAAACCACAACAGACGCAAACACCAAAGAAACCCATAACGAAACCCACACCGAGTCGACAACGCCAGAGGAAAACACTCCTGAGCAAGAGTGTGTCCCCACGACAAGCAAGGATTGCTATAGTGGTGCTTCCAGTACATCCGGCATAGGGCTCTGTAAAACAGGCAAACAAACCTGCTCTGCTCAAGGCACTTGGGGTTCTTGCCAAAATGAAGTCACACCCCAAACGGAAACGTGTAACAACAAAGATGACGACTGTGACGGACAAACAGATGAAGACCTCACACAAGATTGTTACTCTGGTCCCGCCAAAACCGTCGGCACAGGTCTGTGTAAAAAAGGAACACAAACCTGTACTGCCGGTCAATGGGGTTCCTGCCAGAACGAAGTCACCCCAAACACTGAAATATGCAACAACAAAGATGACGACTGTGACGGACAAATTGACAACAACCTAACACAAACATGCTACACTGGACCCGCCAACACCGCCGAAAAAGGTCTGTGTAAAAAGGGAACACAAACCTGCGCTGCTGGTCAGTGGGGCTCCTGTCAAAATGAAGTCACACCAAACACAGAAATCTGCAACAACAAAGATGACGACTGCGACGGACAAACAGACGAAGAACTCACACAAATATGCTACACTGGTCCCGCCAATACCGCCGAAAAAGGTCTTTGTAAAAAAGGCTCGCAAGTCTGTACTGCCGGTCAATGGGGTTCCTGCCAAAACGAAGTCACACCCCAAACGGAAATCTGCAACAACAAAGACGATGACTGTGACGGACAAATCGACAACAACTCGGGCAATCCTTTGTGTAGTGCTCCCCAAGTATGTACACAAGGGACATGTCGGACACCTTGCCAAAAGAACGAAGACTGTAAAGACATCGAGAGATGTACACTAGGATACTGTGAAAAACTTCCGTGCTCATCGACATATACGGCTTGTGCCCATCAATGTGTAAATACACAACTCTCGAACTTACATTGTGGAGCTTGCAACACCCCCTGTTCTTCGGAAAAAGTATGCAAAGTAGGCCAGTGTGTTTGTGGCTCAACATATCCCAGCTTGTGTGCCGGAAACTGTGTCGACACGACCAAAAACGACGCTCACAGCGGACAATGCAACAATCCATGTACAAGCAACACATTTTGCTTTCAGAGTAAATGCACCAACTCATGGGCACAATACTCCAACTTTTATAACTGGAATGGCGGATTTCCCCACGGTGGAAAAATCCTTGATGCTTCGATAGACGCATCTGGAAATGTTTATATCGCCGGTCGTGTCGAAAAGTATGCAGACTTTGGAACCAAAAAGGTCACAACCCCCAACTTTGACAGCAAATACAGTTCATTCCTCGCCAGAATCGACAATAAAGGTCGATGGGCATGGGCACAACGCACTGTATACGCCACATTCGACGAGACCCGCGGAGTCACAAGTGATCCAACCGGGAATGCATATGTCACAGGCTTTTTCTCAGGGCTCGCCAAATTCGGCACAACGACGATGCGAAGCAATCCCAACCAAGTGAACATGTTCATTGCAAAATCCGACAACAAAGGAAGTTGGAAGTGGGCGACGGGAGCCAAAGGAGTCGGAGGAGCCATTGTTTACGACAACAAATACATCTATGTCACCGGATCTGCTTATGGCGGAACGTTTGGAAATCTCCCACCTCTCCCACTTAACATCGGAGTGGGATTGTTTGTCGCAAAAATCGATGCCTCAACAGGAAAATGGCTTTGGGTTCAGATGGCGGACAACTCCAAATACACATCCTCAGGAAAAAAGCTCGCGCTAGACCAAAGTGGCAATGTTTACGTTGTAGGTAGCGCCTCAAAGGGTGTTGTATTTGGAACCCAAACAACAAAAGTGGGGGGTGGTGTGCTCGCCAAACTCGATGCAAACGGAAAATGGTTGTGGATACGCGAAATCGGAGAGGTGAAAGATGGGCTAACAATCGACGCTAGTAGCAATGTATATGTCAGTGGTAGTGCTTCCTCCACCTTTTACTTCCATGGAACACAAATCACCCCAAAGGGTTCAAATGACGGTTACATCGCTCAGTTTAACACAAAAGGAACACTAAAATGGTTGGAGACTTTCACGAACACAAATTCGGGTGCCTACATTCGTGGACTTGTATCAACACCAAAAGGCATCTATATCGCCGGTAAATTCTTTGGTACAGTTACAGTACAAGGGATGACACTCAAAGACTCCTTCACAAAAGGTTCTACTTTTGTTGCCAACATCAATCCACAGGGAAAGTGGAGTCAAGTCAAACAAGAAAAAATCGGCAGCAACCAAGATCTGTTCTACTTCACACACAATGGTGCTCGTTTGCTCATGGTGACTCCCTATGCAGGTCCAGCCACACTAGGCTCCTTCACATTGCCACAAACATCTGACATCTCAATGTTTATCTGGAGCTTCCCTGCCCCGTAGTCCCAACAAAACACAAACCCACACTCCTCTCTTTTTCTCTCTGCCATCAGCCTTCGTTTCGCGAAGGCTGATGACACTGCAGCTTGCCAAGCAACGCGCGGCAGCAGCGCTCGAAGAGCGCAACACAAACGATACGCAGTATCGTAGGGGTCTGGGGTTGAACAAACCCCAGGCGGGTGTGGGTGGCAAACCCACAGAGACAAGCGGAGCGCGTCAGTAAGTAAGGGCGAGTGGCAACTCGCCCCAAAACTCCCCCCAAAAAGAGTGGCAACTCGCCCCAAAACTCCCCCCAAAAAGAGTGGCAACTCCCCCCAAAAGAGTGGCAGCTCGCTCCAAAACTCCCCCAAAGAGAGTGGCAACTCCCCCCAAAACTCCCCCAAAACCCGCCCCAAAAAGAGTGGCAACTCCCCCCAAAACTCGCTCCAAAAAGACAGTCCTGAGAGAAAAAAAGGGATGGAATGTGGAGTGGGAAGGGCGTATGGGTTAGAGGAGGCCCCAGCGACGACGCAAGGTCCATTCGGTGGTGAGGAGGAGAAGAAGCAACAGCAAGACAATGATATTGTCCCACAAATCAACGGTTTGACTGCGATCCACGCGCACAATCGTCGCAGGACGAAGAGCTAGCTCACTCAATGTCTCATCCAGTCCAATCGTCCGGCCTTTTGTTGCCTTCTTTACGGAGCGGAACAGCGACACATTTGGCTGGATACGTTGGAACTCATCATGAAGACCGTGGACCTGGAACAATTCGGAGCCTGTTGCCGTGACCTTCTCGGACAGCTTTGACTCGACACGAATGCGGTACATCCCAGGCTTCGAGGGTAACCAGGAGAATGAAACCGTCCCATTTGACTGGAGCTTCTCTGTCGACTGATGTAGAAAACCAGTCTCGGAAGCCTTCTGGATCGAGATACGCACATCACCCTTTTTCTTGGGCTGGTAATTGCGATCGAGTACACGGATGCGGAATCGTGCCTTCTCACCTTGTCTGTAGGAGGAGCGGAAAGTCGTCACCTGTACACGTTCCAGCTCAGGATCTCGGATCAACCAACGAATGGCGTTGTTCCAGAAGCGATAATAAGGAGCCTTTGTGCCTCCCTGCCCTACGTGACTAAAGTTCCAACGCCAACTCTCATCCACAGTCAAAGACATCACGCGGCCCTTTTTGTGCTCACCGATCGTCAACACAGGCAGCGGCTTGCCCGTATCAGTCTGCAAGAACGGGTGCTCCAACAAGACTGTCGAGTTGGGTTTGGCTGGTCCAATGATGTTGCTCCCTGTCACCTTTGGGAGGGACTTCCAGACTTGCTGACTTTGCAGCAAATTGGGGAGCAAACGAGTGATGGGGTGATGAATACCAGCCTTCGAGAGCTGTGGACTGAAAGGACGTGTGTCGATGTGACCAAGACCTAACCGGACTGGAAGCGCCTGTTCGAGAGAGGTCCCAAGATATCCACCTGCGCCAAAGGACAACTCTCCACCCACCATCACAAACGCCCCACCCTTTTGGATGAATCGCGTGATGTTGTCGAGATATTGTCGCCTCAAGTAAGGTGCATAATTGAAGTTTTGGAAGATGATCAGGTCAAACGAGAAGATCGCCTTTGTAAAGAGCTCCTTGGCAGGGAACGGGATCAACGCGATATCCTGAAGAGGGACACGTTGGACGTTGTGATGTGTTCTCATGATGAAGAAGGAGATCAGGTCGATGTTCGCGTTCTTTTTGAGTAGACGTCTCATAAACCGCACATCCCACGAAGGACGCCCCACAACCTGAAGTACCCGGATCCTGTCGCGGATAATCTTGAGGATGAAGTCTTTGCGGTTGTTCTCAGTGACAGCCTCACCACGCAAAACAGGGACACGGACGGAGTAGATGAACTTCCCAGCTTTGCGAGGTTTAAACTTAAAGGACACGGTGTATTCACGCTGCCCGGGCTTGAGCGAGATGAAGGTCGATTTGAGCAGCTGGCCTTCTCTGTAGAGCGAGACAGGCAGACGCATCGAGGTGTAGCCCTGGACGACGATCTTGGCTTCGACAGTTGCGGTGTTGTGCAAGAAGGCGAAGGCGTCACCAAAGATCTCTGCGACGGCGATGTCACGAAGACCTTTGCGGACAGGTGGGACGATCATATGCACGGGGATTTGCAGTCGCTTGAGCATCTGCAAGAGATAGCGCATACGTCGATTGGCCTGTTCTTTGCGTTTTTTGACGGTGTCCTTTTTGGTGACACTGGAGCGCCCCTCCGCGAAGGCGAGGGTATCATTACCATCGGTCACGATGATCACACCGGCGAGAGGACGATCGTGATACTTCTCTTGGAGGAGATGACCGATCTTGAGCAGGTCGGTCTGATCGCCCTCTGGTTGGAGAGACTTGATCGCCTTGCCGAGGACTTTGACATCTCGATCGAAGGTGTAAAAACGCACCTTCTGCTCTTGCTTGAGGCGCTCGATGAAGGCTTTGTTACGTGCAAAGAATTGCTTAATCTTCTCCATACGAGTCGGCCCATTTTTGGTGTTTTGGGTCCGCAAACTCGCAGAAGTGTCGATAAAGATCGGCAGATGATTCTGGATCTTTTGGACGTGACGAAGCTCCAGCGCAGGCCCAGCGATCAAAAACCACAACAGCCCCGCGAGGAGCGTGCGGAGTCCGACGAGCATAAGCTTTTGGCTGAGCTTGGGCAGACGGCGCGCCGCGTGCCAGGAGAAGAATAAGGCGACGGTCAACAAAACAGCGAGCAGGATAAGGCTCCACTGAGACCAGGGCCCCGCCCATACCCAGCGGTAGTCGTTATAAAGCTCAGGCTGTTTTGTGAAGAATTGAATGAAGAGCCGTAGCAAGGGGGTATATCCTCTTTTGGGCTATGGAGAAGTACAAGCACCAACAGGCAAACGAACATTTCCGTTGGTAAGCGTCAATGGTGTGCAGAATTGTCCAGTGTTGCAATTGGATTGTTGGGGGAAAAGACCTGATTGACAGAGCTGATCGCATGTACAGAGCTTGTTACAACGTGCAGGTCCAGAGGGCTGGCCATTTGCGCCGATGGGTGTGACACATACCATCCCGCTACCACAGGTGTTCCCGCCACTACACAGATCGTTGATACATCCGGTCTCTCCTTCTTTTTTGTTTCCTGCAACAACACAGAAGTTTGCGTCTTTGTCCGCAGGAAAGCAAGTCATCCCAGAAGGACAGCAGTTGTTGTAGGGAGGCTTCATCCCAGCAGGACAGACTTTTGGATTGACAGGATCGCACTTGTGTCCAATCGCACAAGAACCGAGTGTGGGGTCGAACTTTGTGATGTCAGAGCGTGTGCAGTATTCAGCGGGGCTGGCTGCGCTGGCTGGCTGACAGGAATCAGCAGCGCGGTTGGGGTTCCCGAGGTTACATGCACGACGGCAGCGGTATGGAGGTTGATCCGTACAGGGTTGTGGCAGACATCCCATCAATTTACCGTCTGAGCCTTTGCCGCAAGGTTGTGTACAGGGGTCACAGAGTCCACCTTCGGTGTTGACGACTTCTTGACATGTACCGTTGAGTTTTTCGTCGGGGTTAGCGGCTGACTTCGCGAGGCAGCAACGTGTCCCGGGCTTGAGCTGCTCACAATCTGCGTCCGTTTGACATCCTGCGCGAGGCTTGGTGCTCGCTTCGGAGGGGTTGTCGAGATTGTCGAGCGCGGTGACTTTAAATTCAACCGTCCCTGCACCCAAAGAATTCCCGGCAGTCGCGACGAAGTGACCAGGTTTGTTGGGGTCTGCGGTCGCGTTGATCGCGTTACCAGCGAGGGAGAACTTCACCTCTTTGACACCGACCTGATCGAGCGCGAGGACACGAAGTTCAGTGGTAGGTGTAAGCTGTTCATTGTCGAGTGGTGAGATGATCTTGAGCTGTGGTCCCGACTTGTCCATGATGACTTGGAGTTTGGTCGTGATGGACTGGTTGTTCTTTTCGTCCGTAGCTTGTGCCTGGATCACGAGAGGTCCTTCAGGGAAGACCTTGTCATCGGAAGCATCGACCTCAGTCTCACAGCGTTCTTTTTTGCCGGGCTCGGAGCTACCGGAGCATTGTTTGATCTCTTGCTCGGTGCCATCTTTGCGCTTGATCGTCATGACGATCTTTTTGACGCCTTCGCGGTCATCGGTGGACTCGGCGGCGGTCGTGAATTTTTTGCCGACAAAGATCGCGTCGTGTTTGGGATCGAGTTTTTCAGGAAGGACGATGCGAATACTTGGAGGGCTGGCTTCTTTGATGACGGAGAGTTTTTTGTTGGCCGTCTCCTCTTGTGAGTCGAGTGTCTCAACGAGGATGTCGAAGCTATCGGGAAGGTCATCGAGTTTGAACTCGGCGGTGATGGTCACCTCGCTCTTCTCGTCAGTCGCGTCGTACTTTTCGGTCTTCACGACTTTCCCACCGACGGAGATCTTGACTTCGACGAGACCATCGAGGTCTTTGACTTTGACCTGTGTGAGCCCTTCGGAGATGATGGTACCACGTGGTTTGAGGAAGTCGATCTCAGTGTCGTATGTACGACCGACTTGTGTATCGCAGTTACACCCCTGTGTGGAGGTAAAGCCGAGTAAGAGGGCAAAACCAACGATACAAGAAAATACAATATACCTGGAACGGGCAGGTGTCTTCATCCTTCACAAGCTCCTGACAAACAAAGATCAAACGGTCAATACGTTACGATCGCAAACAAATCCAGCCCAGAGGGCAAACATGAAAAAAGGTACAAAGAGCACGATGAGGTCGATGCTCTATTTATTTTCGACGCCGCATGATAAACGGAATGTGAACCATATCCGCCTTGTAATTCACGCAAAGAGCGTACATAGCGATGTTGATGCCGAGCCGGAAGGAGTGCTCACGTTGTGAGGAGCCTCCAGGCACAACAGGGTGTGTCCAATTGCCAAAGTTGTCGCGCTCCCACGCCCCATTGAGGTCATTCATCGAGTAGATGATCATGGTGCGGTCATCTTGGGTCACGCCCTCGATATATGGAGCCTGAAGCACACGACCACCAAAGCGGCGGATCAAGTAAAACGACTTGAACAAGGTGTGTTTTTGCTTCAACTTTTGCATGGGCTGCTGTGGGAAGAGACGTTTGGAGAGTCGTCTCACAGAGGTGTCAAAGGGGCCCTTTGGGTTCCCTTCGGCCATATCAAAGAACAACGTCCCACCTGAGACGAGATAGGTCCGCAAGCGCACGACGTCTTGCGCCGAGAGTTTTGGGAAGGCCTTGGAACCTGAGACGTATATCAAAGGATACAGAAAGAGTTGCGGATCGTTAATTGTGACCTCGACAGGGGTGAGGATCGGCTTCAAACTCGTGCGCTTGTCAAGCTCCCAAAGCAGCCGACGCATCGAGGCTGGACGTGGGTTATCTTTGGACAACGCCAATCGCGCGATACGCACACGTGAGGTCTTCCCCATCGCATGTACATCACCCGTCTCAAGCTGAACACTCCCCGCAGCAAGCGCCACAAAGAGACACAACACCAACCATCTCACAGGATGGCTCGATCGATGACTCCACAAAATGAACATCCTTTTTCGTCTGGTTACGCCAAATTCCGCGAGAAATTCAGCACTTTCATGTACACCCAAGTCGACCTCCGCCCAAATCCTCCAAAGGGTCTGGATTGTAGGAAGATCTCGCTCTATACTACTCATCATATACGCAGATTGCAACCACAGCAGAATCCCGACAACGTACGCCAAATCACGAAATTTCGCAACCTTGTCTCTCATATAGGATGACGCGATGACGCGCTTGGGTGTCATTCTGCTCCCCAACTCACCGAGAAACGTACCGCCAAAGGAGGCACCTTGCACCTCACCCCCACGCGCTCACACAAACAACGCCATCTTCGTACACTGTGTCTTGGACTCCTCAGCGCGCTTCTTTTGCTCTCCACGGCCTCCGTAAATGCGCGCAGCACCAACCCTTCTCAAAACCCATCCTCTCTCAAATTGTTTCACAGCAAACTTCACGCTCGTATCTTTCCAGCCCAACATCAAATCGACGTCACCGCCCTCCTCCACATCAAAGGAAAAACACGCCCCACCCACCTCACGCTCTACCTCGGCCAAATGCCCCGCATCAACACACTCCACATCCAACGAGGCACGACATGGCACCCCGTCCCCTTCAAGCGGGCGCTTGAGACCGCACGACTCACCCTCCCAAAGGGCAAATCCCTCTCCTTTACCCTGCGTGTGCGCTACAAGATCGTCTTTTTTGGTCGTAAAAATTATCTGTTCCGTCGGATATTCTGCAACATCGAGAAGGGAAACACCTACTTCCTCTACGGTTGGTATCCCTCTCTGCAGCCCTTCGCCGATCCCTTACGAGGCCAATTGATCGGCAAAGAGCGCTTCTCTTATACCCTGACCATCGACGTCCCCAAAGGTGAAACGGCGATCGGCGCGGGTACACTCATCCAAACGAAGTCCCTGCCCAAAGGCCGGACGCGCTTTGTCTACACCTCTTCATCTGTGCCTGAAGCCGCGATCTTCATCGCCTCAGGGACATACACACGCCACGTCCACACTCCGACCGCCGACACAAAGGTCGTCTTCTATCTGCATCATGACGTCTCCATCAAGCGCCGCAAGACGCTCGCGAAGATGGTCGCGAGGACAGCCTCCTTCTATCGGAAGATGTACGGCTCCCCAATCCCCCCGACCACAAAGAAGCGCGCGACGAAGACTTGGCGCTGGAAGTTGATATCGTTTGGGGGTTCAGGCGCACGGGGGTATCCGTTCTCTCTGTTGCTCGATCGCACACAGGGTCACTTCTTCGCAGATATGAAGCTCTCTATGGACGGGATGTTTACACTCGGACAGGTGCTCCTTCACGAGATCGCCCATACATGGTGGGGAAACGCCGTCACAGGGATTGATGAGGGTTCGACGTGGCTCAACGAAGGTCTCGCCAATTACGCCTCTCTTCGTGCGATGGGTCATCTCCTCAGTCCCCAGGATGAACGCGCTGCCGTCCGAAGACACATCCTCTACTACCTGCGTGGCAAAGACAAAGGCTCGCTGATCGGCCAGGGTGGGATCGCACAGATGGCCCACAGAACACCTTACACAAAGGGGGCGCTTGTCTTCTACGAGCTCGCGAGAGAACTCGGTCAAGGCACATTGGATCGTGGACTCAAGCGATACTTTCAACGTTTTAGAGGCTCCTTTGCGACGGTCAAGGATCTACAACGTGTCCTCGAAAAGACGTCCGGTCGTTCTCTTCAGACGTTCTTTGACAACTGGATCAAGGGCGCCGCCCTCCCCTTCTTCACGCTTGTGGGTAAACATTGTCCTCCAAAAAAGAAGGTGTGTACGCTCACCCTTCGGAATCACGGAGACATCCCTGGACACGCGCACCTGTTGGTCCAAACAAACCGAAGAAAGCTCACCAAATGGATACGTGTTCCAGCCAAAAAGAGCGTGACACTGGACGTGGAGGGGAGTCAATGGAACAAAGTCGTGCTCGATCCACAGGGACAGATGTTACATGGTGTGAGGTGGCGCGCGACCTTCGCGAGAGCTTACGCGTTGCGCAAAGAAGGATCGTATCAACAGGCGGCAGCGCAATACACAAAGCTCCTCAAGGCGTTCCCTCAACATGGGCGGGCACTTTATGAGATGGGACGGATCAAAGAGTTAGGTGGAAAGATCGACAAGGCGATCTCCTATTACAAGAGCGCCTCTCAGCAAAAGCGTTCGGCACAGACACCAGGCTGGATCGTCCCTTGGTCAGTGTTCCGACAGGCGACATTGCTTTACAAACAGGGTAAGACAGCGCGCGCGAGACAGCTCCTGAAGGCCTTGCGTAAGAAGGCGCTCAACTACTACAATCTTCACGGACGGATCGACATGACGTTACAACAATGGAGGTCATCACGATGACGACACCTGCTCCCAAACCCAAGCGCACGCTCACACGTAGAAAGCTCCTTCAGTATGGCCTTGTGGGTGCATTGACAGGTGGCTTTGCAGTTTACCGCGCGGGTTTTTATGCGCGCAGTGCGTTCTACAAGCTCGAACAATTGACGCCGACAACAGGTGCGATCCTCTATGCTATTCTCCCGGCGATGCTTCCGAGTACACCAAAGAGGACGCCTGAAGAATTACGTGAGATGGTCGAATGTGCAGACAATTACATCACGGGTTTACCTGCGACGGATCGGCGTCTTTTGTTGATGTTGTTGTATGCGATTGAGCACTCGACCCTCCCTCTGGGTTGGAAATTGAGTCGCTTTACACGTCTCTCGATCCCCCATCGTCGGGTTGTGCTCAAGCATTGGCAAACTCATCCCGTGGGGTTGGTGCGGTTAGGATTCCAGAATCTCAAGACGATCGCCTTTTTGGTGCATTACCGCGACAAGAAGGCCTTTGACAGTATCCATTACACTGGACCGATGGTCTCGAAGGGTTATCCTGGTCCTCCCAAGAGCAAGGCACGATATGACAAATTGCTTGCACCCAAAGGCAAAGAACCTTCTTTTTGAGGACGCGCTATGATCTACACATTTGAACACATCCAAAAGAACATGGAGCTTGAGGCGGACCTGTGTGTGATCGGTTCGGGTGCAGGAGGCGCGCCTGTTGCCTTTGAGGCTGCCAAGGCGGGCAAAAAAGTCATCCTGCTCGAAGGCGGACGTTTTTGGCGTCCAAAAGACTTCACACAGCTCGAACATGAGATGTTCCCCAAGTTATATCAGGACAAAGGCAGTCGCACATCTTACGACAAAGCCGTCCACATCCATCAAGGAAAGGGTGTTGGTGGTTCGACCCTTCACAATCTCAACTTGTGTGCCCGTGTACCCAAGCAGATCGAACACAGATGGCGTAAGCAGCAGGGTCTCAAACAGCTCACAGAGAAGACTCTCGATGCGCTCTACACGGAGGTCGAGCAGAGGCTCTCCGTGACGACGTTGGACGCGTCGCAGATGAGCAGTAACAACAGGTTGCTCAAAAAAGGCGTCGAAGCGCTCGGCTACAAGGGTGGTTATCTCAAGCACAACCGGGTGGGTTGTGTATCGAGTGGGTTTTGCGAGGTGGGGTGTGCCTTTGACGCCAAGCAAAATGCGCTGAAGATGTACGTCGCGCCAGCCGTCGAGAAGGGTTTGATGGTGCTCTCAGATACGTGGGGGGCGCAGATGTTTATGACAGGTCGGAAGGTGACTTCGTTGTGGGCATATACACGTGACCCCAAGACGCTCGAACCAAAGCATCGTATCAGGATTAAGGCCAAGGCGTACTGTGTTTCGGCGAGTGCGACAGGGACACCAGCGTTATTACAACGAAGTGGTGTGCCAGATCCTCACGGATTGGTCGGTTCACGTCTCTTTATCCATCCGGCAGTTGCGGTGGCAGGGATCTTTGACGAGGTGCTCAATGGCTGGCAAGGGATTCCACAGAGTTATGAGTGTACGGAGTTTTTAGATTTCTCCGAGGGAAGCCAGAAGCGTGCCTGGATCATCCCGGCGTTTGCACATCCGGTGGGTGTATCTTCTATTTTGTCGGGCTTTGGAGATGAGCATTTGGAGTATTTTCAGCACTATCATAAGATGGCAGCGTTTACAGCGATGTTACACGATGAGACCGTAGGGAGCGTGAGAAAGGATGGCAAGTTTGGCGTCAAGATCCACTATTGGCCCAATGAGTCCGATCAAAAGCAGCTCCTGTTGGGATTGAAAGAGTGTGCAAAGTTGATGCTAGCAGCAGGTGCAAAGAAGGCGATTATTCCGTTCTCCAAGACGATGGAGTTGACCTCTCCAGGGGCCGTCGAGAAGCAGCTCAAGGACGCACAGATCAAGAAGTTCGACATCAACATTACGGCGGTTCATCCGATGGGCTCGGTATGGATGGGTGACGATGCCAAGACCTCTTGTGTCGACGCGACAGGACGCTATCACCACCTGGATAACTTGTATGTGGCGGATACATCACTCTTTCCATCCTCTATAGGTGGACCACCACAGCTCACAACTTACACCCTTGGCACACATGTAGGTCGACAGCTTCTCAAGACCCTTTGAGCCCTCTTTTCCTGGGCAAGTTGCCACTCTCTGGGAGCCACAACCTGGGCAAGTTGCCACTCTCTCGGGAGCTGGGAGTTGGGCAAGTTGCCACTACCTGGGGAGCCACAACCTGGGCAAGTTGCCACTCTCTAGGAGCCACAACCTGGGCAAGTTGCCACTCTCTGGGAGCTGGAAGTTGGGCAAGTTTCCACTTGCCCTTACTGGCGCGCTCTGCTTGCCATCTGCTGGCGCGCTCTGCTTGCCTCTGACTGCCGCGCTCTGCTTGCCTCTGACTGCCGCGCTCTGCTTGCCTCTGGCTGCCGCGCTCCGCTTGCCTCTGGCTGCCGCGCTCCGCTTGCCTCTGGCTGCCGCGCTCCGCTTGCCATTGTGGGTTTGCCACCCACACCCGCCTGGGGTTTGTTCAACCCCAGACCCCACGATGCTCACGCATCGTTTGTGTTGCGCTCTTCGAGCGCTGCCGCGCGTTGCTTGGCATAGAGGGTTTTTTCTCCATGGATCATTTGTTCATTTTGTTGAGGAGTATCAAGCAAATGAAAGAATTTGGTTTCTTTTTCGAGTTACATCCCGATGTCCCAAGCTATCCAAGCATTGTGAGCGCGCAATCTACGCGTTCTGAAAGACTCTCGAACATGCCACATGTTCTAGGATACTTGGAGAATGCACCTGTACTTTGTGTGTTGTTAGGTCCCATCGTCGATCCATTTATCAAGGACGAAGTGGTATATTTGCGAGGGGATACCAGGACAGATGGACAATGGACGTGGCCTGATGAGCTCCCCTACCTGATCAAAAATTATCATGTCGAATTGCCCGAAGAGTTTCTCAACTACATGGAGAGCAAAGGATGGAAAGCTCCGATACTCTCTGATGAGGAACTCATTGACATTGCAGAAGAACTCCAACGCGAACATTCTGAGGATCCAGATGAGACCTGATACTCCAAGTAGGTAAAATAAGCCTGACAAAAATGGAAACGTAAGATGTGGAAACCTTTAAATTCGCCGGAGCTTTTAACAAAGTTCAGAGAAGTGCGTTGGCTTCGAGATACAACCGAGACACATGAGTTGTTATTTTTCCTGGAGCGATTGTCCAAACAACCTTATGCGGAGACGCTTTTTGCGGGTGGTTCGCTTGGTTATTTGTGTGTATCTCCAGGACAAGCAATGGATCTCAACATCTACGACGTCATCTTTGTATCCTACTCTTCGCAAAGAGAAGTGAGTGTCGTACAACAAGGGGGGTTCCTTTTGTCATATTTCCCGGCGAAGTCAAGAACATCAAGCGCATGGAAACAAAGTACAAGAGAGTCTTTGCTTTACGACTTCGAGCTATTGGCCTTGCGGTTCCTTCCCCAAATGTCCTCATCAACCGCTCCCCCACAACACTAGAAGTGCTGAAAGAGAGCTTTCGGTTCTCCACCGAACCTTCGCGTTCTCAAGCGCCATCCAAACAACACCCACAAAAACCTCCACTCCCCAAAACCCATGCAGACAGCAACCATCCCATTTCCCCTTTGCAACCAACTCCCTTGGCGCATCCGTCCAGAATGGCTGTCATCAGCCATTCTATCCAAGAAAACCGATAGGTTTT